>Ga0310120_10000420_pt1 | contig 33940 bp, 28 predicted proteins | sample CB27_AW_983_MG_FD_203506 | JGI IMG/M metagenome (GOLD analysis project Ga0310120, IMG submission 203506) | Marine microbial communities from Western Arctic Ocean, Canada - CB27_AW_983 | ecosystem: Environmental > Aquatic > Marine > Oceanic | place: Canada: Western Arctic Ocean | collected...
ACCGGAAGACGTTGGTCTTGAGTGCCGTGTAGCCGCTGGCGGCCGCCTGGCGTCCCAGTTGGACGACATCGTCCAGGGACCTCAGTGGCTCGATCTGCATCTCCTCGGCGAAACTCAGCCTGTACGTTCCGCAATGAGACCAGTAGAGCCGGATGCGATCGCGGACGGGCCCGCCGAGCATCTCGTAGACGGGAATGCCCAGGCCCTTGGCTTTCAGGTCCAGCAGCGCGTTCTCGATGGCCCCGATGGCCTGCTGGGCGATTCCGCCGCTGGCCTGTCGACGGATGGCGTACATCCGGGCCACGTGACTCTCGATCGGCCGCGGGTCCTCGCCGACCAGCACGCCGGCCAGGTTCTTGATCACCTCGCTGACGCCCAGGCCGCCGAACGACTCGTTGTACTCGCTCCAGCCGACCAGTCCCTCGTCGGTGCTGATCTTCAGGAAGTCGAAGTTGCGGAAGCCGGCGTCGGCGTGCAGGCACTCAAGCCCGGTGATCTTCATCGCAGCGGTCCCGGTCGGCTACCAGTTCATCAGGTGAGGTTTCTGGGCTTCCCAGCCCTCGTCAGACGGAAACACCGTCTCCATCTCGATCTTGGCCAGGTCCTCCTCGAACCAGTCCTCGACCGTCGCCCACCACTTCTGGAAGTGCGGAGTCGCCCGGTGTTTCTCGAGCGAGTCGACATTCAGGTAGACCTCGTAGAGGTAGTACCGGCCCGGGACCGCGGGGTCCCTGAGAATGTCGAAGCGAAAGCACTCGGGCTCGTCGCGGGTCGATCCCTGCGCGTCGCCGAGGCTGACTTCCTCGAACTCTGCGATCTTGTCCTGTTGGACGTTGAGTGTCACGAAGATGGCGTACATGTCGGATCCAGGAAAACGGGAACGGGAGAGGGCTAGGAGATGCCGGCTGCCGACCTGAAGGCCGCGGCCCCGGCGTCGATCCAGGGCCCGACCGACGTCATCACGAAGCGGACGCCCATGTCGGTGAAGTGGCCGACGTTGTCGTTGAAGGTCAGTGTGCCGGCCACGCGGCCGCTCTCGACGATCTTCTTCACCGCGCCCTCGCGGGTGGCCACGACCTCGGGGTGATCCAGTTGTCCGATCAGGTTCATCGACGAGGCCAGGTCGCTGGGGGCGACGAAGAACACGTCGATGTGATCGACCTCGAGGATCTCGTCGAGGTTGTTGACCGCCACGATGTCCTCGATCAACACGATGAACAACGTCTGGTCGTTGGCCTCGTCAAAGTAGTTCTCGACCCCGTAGCCCTGCCGGCTGGTGAACAGCCCGCGTTGACCGATCGGAGAGAACTTGCCGCCGGCGACCACGTTTTCGGCCTCGGCTTTCGTGTTGACGTGCGGAACGACGATGCCCTGCACGCCGCGGTCCAGCGCCCGGTAGATGATCGCCTGTTCGTTCTGGTTGATCCGCATGATCGACGTCATGCCCCACAGATCGCTGGCGCGGGTCAGGTCGCCGATGTCACGAAAGTCGACCGGTCCGTGCTCGCCCTCGAGCCACACGGCATCGAAGCCGACGGGTCCGATGCGGTCGATGTCCTCGGGATCGGTCAGTCCCGACACGCAGCAGACGGTCTCGCCGGCGGCGAGCTTCTGTTTGACTCGATTGGGTCTCAGGGCCACGGAGTGCTCCTCGGGATGTGAGTCTCGGTTGGATGTCTCTGGTTGCTTGACTTGAGCGTCAATAAGAACAGAGTGATCCTTCGGATTCAAAGTCAGCAGGGAATCGACCAATGGTCACCGCCGGCTGGACAACACGCCTCGATCGAATTCGTGACGCGTGCCGCAGCGGGAGCGACTGGCTGTTGACGCACGTCAACGACAACGGCTCGCTGGGGCCGGTTCGGGATCGGTTGTTCTATTACCGAGTGCCGTGGGCGCTGGCCCTGGTGGGCGAGTTGCCCGCCGCGGCGGCGTGTCTCGACTGGGTCGACCGGAACATGATCAGCCCGGCGGGCGAGTTCGAGGGGGTCAGTCCGCGAGGACTGTTCGACGAGCGGTATGGGTCCTATCCGTTGTCCTGCCTGCTCTTCGGAGCCCAGTTGGTCGGTCGGACTGACCTGTCCCGCCGCGGGAGTCTACGGTTGCTCGAGTGGCAGGATTCCAGCACCGGCGGATTCTTCGCGACATGGGACGATCGGACACCGCGGTGTGAGCAGGAACTCTTCCCCGCCTGCCAGGGGGCGATGACGCTGCTGGCGATCGGTCGGGTCGAGGAGGCGGTGCGGGCCGGAGAGTGGATCGTCCGGCTCTGGGACCAGCAGCCGCAGCTGCAAGAGCGGCTGTTCCATGTCTCGCGGGGCGACGGACAACTGGTGACCGAGTTTCCTGACGGGCAGGCCGAAATGTATGTCACCGAAAAATCCCGGCCCTGGCAGCATCACTTCAACGGCGGAATCTCCGCGGCGGCGCTGGTTCAGCTGTTCCAGGTCACCGGCGAACCGCGCTGGCTGGAGGCGGCACGGATCTGCCAGGCCTTCTCGATGACGACAGACGAGTGCCAGTTCGAGTCGATGCAGACCTGCAAGTCCGGGTGGGGCTCGGGACTGTTGTGGGTCACCACCCGCGATCCGGCCTATCGGGACTGGACGCTGCGGATGGGTGAGTGGTTCTGCGAGCACCAGTTGGCCGACGGGCACTGGGAGAACACCAGGCATTGGACCCCCGATCCGACCGAGGCGGACAATATCGAGATCACCGCCGAGTTCGTGATGCACATGGCCAATCTGCTGTGTTGCCTGGGAGTCGAAGAGATCAGGGGAGCGGACACATGAGCATTCGGCTGGACCAGATCGTCAACATGCCCGCCTTCTCGCCCTACTATGCGAACCCACCGGCACGGTACCGGAACGTGAAGTTCCAGTTCGTCGATTTCCGTGCCGACGTCTCGGCCGTCGGCCGCGTGTTGCCCGAATGTTTCGAACCGGGTGAGGACGGGTACTGCGTCGCCATCGGATTGACGGTGCCCTGGTCGGACAACTACGGCCCGTTCGAGGAGAGCGTGCTGGTGGTCGGTTGTCGGTTCGAGGGGCAACCCGGGTTCTTTGCGCCGATCGCGTTCCTCAATTCGACCAACAGCATTCCGGCCGGTCGCGAGATCTACGGCACGCCGAAGGTCTCGGCGGACATCACCGTCTCGATGGACGATCAGCAGATGGTGACCGACACGCGACGTGGCGGCACGTCGATCTTCAGCATCCGCACGACGATGCAGCAGGAAGCGACCGATGACGACTTTCCCGATCTCTCGCCCTCGTGGCGACTGAAGGTCATCCCGCGTGCCGACGGGCCGGGTGCCGATGTCTGCCAGTTGATCGACGGGGCGCCGGTCATGCAGGATGTCACCGTGCACGCTCGCCGCAAGGGCGAGGGAGTGGTCGAGTTCCATCCGGACTCGACTTACGACCTCTCGGATTTCACTCCCCGTGAGTACCTGGGGGCACGCTTCCTCGAGATGGACTACGCCGAGGGCTACGGGCGGATCGTGCGGGATTTCCTGCGCGAGGCCGGGGGGGAGTGACCGGTTGTCTCATCCCCAGATTTCCTTCAGCCATCCGTCGATCGTCTCGAGCACCTTCTCGTAGCGGGCATCTCCGGGCCTGGCCCAATCAAAGTGCGCCATGTCGGGGATCACGACCGAGCGGGCGGAATCGCCGATCGCTGCCGCCAGCGATTCGGATTCGGCCGGTTGCACCAGCCGGTCGTTCTCTCCATGGATCAACAACACCGGTCGCGGAGCGACCCCCGGGGCTGACACCTCGGGAGCGTAGCCCAGCAGCGCGTCGGCGGTCTCCAGTGACAGACGGCAGGCCAGCCCGGGGAACTCGGCGTAGAGCTGGTCGAGAAAGGTCCTGGAGTCCGGGTCGGGCTGGATGATCTCCCAGGCATCGACGATCTCGCCGTCACGGCCACGGGCACGGGCCAGGCGGTCGGCGTCGACCCGGTCCTGGAATGCCGTCCAGGCGTCTTCGTCTCGCGACGCCTGCAGCAGGCGTCGCAGGTCACCGGCCGCCGAGACCGTGGCGACGGCGGCGATGCGGGGATCGACTGCGGCGGCGGTCACCGCGTGCGAGCCGCCCAGGCTGATCCCCAGCAGAGCGATCCGCGAGGCATCGACCTCGTCTCGTCCGGACAGGAACGACACCGCCGCCCGGATGTCCTCGACCTGGTCCGGAGGCCTGACGGCTTCGACCGGATCACCGCTGCGACCGAAGCCCCGGTAATCGAAGATCAGGCAGGCCCGGCCGGACTGGGCCAGTTGCCTGGCCATCTCGGGGACCAGCAGGTCCTGGGTGTAGGTGTAGCCCAGGCAGAGGATCACTCCGGGCAGGCCCGGCTCCTCGACCGTGACGGGGTTGTCGGACTCGAAGAGCTGTTCGGGAAGATAGAGCCGACCCTCGAGCCGGGTTCCACGGCAGAAGAACGCGACCAGGGAGACGGGCCCGGCCGGAGTGGACGCCTCTTCGATCGCCGCCTGCACATCCTCGATCACGACCAGGCCGTCGGGTCCCGAAGCCGTGATCGAGCCCAGGTCGACGTCGTGCTCACGGGCCAGTCGCTTGGCCGCCGGCGATGCGGGCACTCGACCGCCGCGCCTGCGGGCTGCGGTCGGTGCTGCGGTCGGTGCGGGCTCGGATGACGCTGCCGCGGTTTCCGTTTCCGGCACGGCTGCGGCTGCGGCTGCGGCGGCCGCGGCGGCCGCGATCATCTCCTCGGGCACCTCCTCGCCCTCGTCGGCAATCACCGCGATCGGCGTGGTGATCGGAACCGTCTCGCCGGCGGTGACCAAAATTCGAGCGAGGATTCCCGAGGCGGGAGATTCGACCAGTTGAATCGCCTTGTCCGATTCGATCTCGACGATCTCCTCACCCGCCTCGACCCGATCACCTTCGGCCTTCAGCCATGACCCGACGGTCCCTTCCTGCATCGTCATGCCCCACTTGGGCATCGGGATCAGAGTGGCCATGGGTCGGATCCTTTTGGAAGGGTCAGTCGCGAGACCGTCTAGGCATTATGAAGCTGCCTGAGTCGGCGGCAAGCTCGAGGGTCCTTTCGACATCGACCATCGTGGGGCCATGCTCGTTGATCCGGACGGCGAGGTCCTCGTCGTTGCCGATGGTCGTTTCGCGTTCACCGTCGAGGGCGAGCGTTCCGGAGCGAAAGGTGATCGAGACGGTCTCGCCGGGTTCGAGCCAGCGGACGTTGCGGACCGCCACCGGCACGACCAGCCCCGGAGCGATCGGTGCCAGCACCTCCTGGCCGCCCGGGCCGATCTCCAGCGACAGCCCGCAGCGGTCGCCGCCGGGGGGCGGCGGCAGGCTGCCGCCGATGGCCGAGAGGCCCAGCACACCCGGTTGGGCCATCGACAGAACCAGTTGGTGGATGTGTTCGATGTCCCAGATCGCCCGGGCCCCGGGAACCGGGATGTCGCAGACCGCGACATCGACCAGCGCCATGTCGATCGGCTGGCCGTCACGCAGGACGTCCAGCCGCGGTGTTTGCCGGCAGGCGTTCTGCAACGGCACCCGCACGTCGGCCACCAGTGCCGCAGCCATTCCCGCCAGGGTGCCCTCGTTTTGCCTGGGCCAGACGTTGTTGGTGCCGGTGGAGATCGGGACCAGGGGCACGTCACCGGATCCCTTGGCGACCATGCGGTGCGTGCCGTCGCCACCCAGGACGATGATGGTCGCGGCGCCCCTGTCGGCCAGTTCCCGTGCGGCTGCCAGCGAGTCCTCGGCCAGGCCGCGGCAGGATGTGTCGAGCACGCCGACGGGGAAGGGGAGCTCGAGTCCGTCGAGGGCGCGGCGGCGGATACCGGCCATCTCGGGCATCACCTCGACCGAGGTGGCCACGGCATCGGCCGTCGCCGCGATGCCCCGCAGCACGCGGCGGACGATGTTCGCCTTGTGCTGGTTGTCGATCCCGTCGGCATCGACAACCAGCCGGCGGATGTCCTTGCCCGAGGAGGGGTTGGCGATGATGCCGATCAGCGGCATGAGACCGGGACCAGTGGCTCGGGACCGTAAAAACCCAACGACGCCTTCAGAGCCGCGCGGGGGCTCAGGTGATGGCCCGGACCGCCTCGACGATCGCTTCGGGCTTGGGCACGTAGTAGTCCTCCAGCGGCGGGCTGAAGGGGACCGGTGTGTGGGGGGCGGTGATCATCTGGACCGGGGCATCCAGGTATCCGAGTGCCCGGCTGGCGGCCAGCGCGGCCACGTCGCTGGCCATGCCGCACCTGGGATTGTCCTCGTCGACGACCACCAGTCGTCCGGTCTTCTCGATCGATGCGATGATCGCGTCCTCGTCCCAGGGCGAGAGGCACCTGAGGTCGACGACGTCCGCCTCGATTCCGTCTTTCGCCAGGCGATCGGCCGCTTCCAGGCTGATCGAGACCATGCGACTGATGGCGACGATGGTCACGTCGGCACCCTCGCGTGGGTGGCCGGCCGGTCCCAGTGGCACCGTGTAGCCCTCTTCGGGGACCGGACCGGTGGTGTCGTAGAGCACCTTGTTCTCGCAGAAGATCACCGGGTCGTCATCGCGGATGGCCGAGATCAACAGGCCCTTGGCGTCGTAGGGAGTGGCCGGGGCGACGACCTTCAGGCCGGGGAAGTGAACGAAGGTCGAGTAGGTGGCGTCGGAGTGTTGTGCGGCGGCCCGGAAGCCGGCTCCGATGGTGGTCCGGATCACCAGCGGGATTTTCGCCTTGCCGCCGAACATGTACCGCATCTTGGCGGCCTGGTTGACGATCTGGTCGAGCGTGACGCCCATGAACCCGATGAACATCAATTCGACGACCGGCCGCATCCCCGTCGCCGCTGCGCCGACGCCGGCCCCGATGAAGGCGCTCTCGGTGATCGGAGTGTCCCGGACCCGTTCGGGGCCGAACTCGTTGATCAATCCCTCGGTGACCTTCAACACGCCGCCCCAGGCATCGAGCATCTCGGGGTCGTCACGGCCGGGGGCCCCGGCGATGTCCTCGCCCATGATGAACACCGATTCGTCGCGACGCATCTCCTGCCGCAATGCCTCGTTGATCGCTGCGCGGTAGGTCAGTTCACGTTCGGCCACGGTGAGAGTCCCGGTTGAGTGTCGTGGGTGGGGTCTAGTAGGCGACGTAGACGTCGTCGAGGCATTCGATTGGCTCGGGCAGCGGGGCCGATTCGGCAAACTCCACCGCATCGACGATGGTCGCCTCGGCTTCGCGGTCGATTGTGTCGAGTTCTTCGGCTTCGAGGAGTTCACCTTCGAGGACGACCGAGCGGAACCGTTCCAGGCAGTCCCGCTCACGATAGTGAGCTTCCTCGTCGCGGGTGCGGTACTTGATCTCGTCGCCTTCGAAGTGCCCGAAGTAGCGGTAGGTCTGGCACTCCAGGAGAGTGGGTCCGTCGCCGTCACGGGCACGCCGGAAGGCCTCGCCGGCCGCCTCGTAGACGGCGAACACGTCCTGGCCGTCGACGACGATGCCGGGCATGCCGTAGGCGGTGCCGCGTCCGGCAATGTCGGGGCCGCCGATCGAGTAGTCGGTCGAAGTGGTTTCGGCGTAGCGGTTGTTCTCGCAGATGAACACCACCGGCAGTTTCCAGACGGCCGCCAGGTTCAGGGATTCCGCGGTGGTGCCCTGGTTGGCGCCGCCGTCGCCGAAGAAGCAGGCGGTAGCCTGGCGTGAGCCGCGGATGCGACCCGAGAGCCCGGCCCCGCAGGCCAGCGGCGGACCGCCGCCGACGATGCCGTTGGCACCGAGCATGCCGCGATCGACGTCGGCGATGTGCATCGAACCGCCCTTGCCCTTGCAGCAGCCGGTTGCCTTGCCACGGATCTCGGCCATCATCCCGTTGATGTCCACGCCCTTGGCAATGCAGTGGCCGTGGCCGCGGTGGGTGCTGGTGATGAAGTCGTCGTCGTCGAGGTGGGCGCAGACCCCGACGGCGATCGCCTCCTCGCCGGCGTAGAGATGTACGAAGCCGGGGATCAGGCCGGCGGCGAAGTCCTCGTGCAGCCGGTTCTCGAATGCACGGATCTGTCGCATCCGTCGGTAGATCCAAAGCAGCTTGTCGCGATCGAGGTCCACGGTGGCGGCTCCCGGAAGGCCTTCGGAGCAGGAAACTCAGGCCTGTTTGTACGCCCGGCGGGTCGTACACTCAAGCGCGGCGGCGTTTGAGGTCGGGGGGGGGGGTGCCGTCCCGGGTTACCCAATCACTTCCCAGACGGGCTGTCCGCCGTGGGCGATATGGATCGGTCGTCCCTGCAGGTCGTTGACCGTCAGCGTGGGGTCGACACCCAGCTGCTGGTAGATCGTCGCGGCCATGTCGCCGGCGGAGACGGGACGGTCGACGGGGTAGGCGGCCTGCTTGTCGGTTTTTCCCAGCACCAGCCCCCGCCTGGTGCCGCCGCCGGCCAGCACGACGAAACCGCACTGCGGCCAGTGATCGCGGCCGGCCTTGGCGTTGACCCGTGGCGTGCGACCCATCTCGCCCATCAGCACGACCAGCGTCGTGTCGAGCAGTCCTCGTTGTTCGAGGTCGTCGACCAGGGCGGTGAACATCTGGTCGAGGACCGGCAGGTGGTGCCGGCACATGTTGAAGTTGTTGGCGTGCAGGTCCCAGTGATTCCCGCTGTCGGCCTCCTCCCAGTTGACGCTGATGAACGTCGATCCGGCCTCGACCAGGCGTCGGGCGACCAGACAACTGTTGGCCCAGACGGTGTTGCCGTAGCGGGCACGGGTTGCCGGGGATTCCTTCGAGAGGTCGAAGGCGGCGCGGGTGCGGGACGAGGTCAACAGGCGGAAGACCTGTTGCTGGAATTCCGAGAGGCTGTCGGCGGCGCGGCTGCGGTCGATGCGACGAAGTTGGTCATCGAACTGTGCCAGCAGGCTGCGGCGGCGGTCGAGCCGGTTGGCGGTCACCGCAGGCAGTTCCTCCAGCGAGGGCAGCACCGGTTCACCTAGGGCCGGCACCGGCTTGTAGAACTCACCCTTGCCCTGGAACTTCCGGTCCCAGACGGTGATCAGCGGGTCGTAACTGGTGCCCAGGTACCCCCCGTAGGGACCGGCTCGCCGCAGACCCTGCGAGAATCCCGGTGAGGCGGGCATGATCACGTAGGGCGGAACGTCGTTGCGGCCGAGGCCGAAGTGGCGGGCGACCGACATCATGCTGGGGTGATCCGACTTCTTGGCGAAGTAGTTCTCGCGATCGCTGCCCCCGTCGAAGCCGGTCAGGACGTTGTAGGGGTTGTGGCTGTTGTACTTGTGCGAGTAGGTGCGGATCAGCGTCAGCCGGTCCATCATCGACGAGGTCAGCGGCAGCAGTTCGCAGACCTGCAATCCGGGAACTCGGCTGGCGATCGGGGTGAACTCGCCCCGGATGTTCTTGGGAGCCGCGGGCTTGAGATCGAAGGTGTCCTGGTGAGGGGGGCCGCCGAAGAGGTTGATCAGGATGACCGACCTGGCCTTGCCCTCGAAGGTGGCCGTGCCGCCGTGGCCCTGCTGCGAGGCGGCGTGGAGCAGCGTCGGCAGCGAGACGCCCGAGAACAGGCTCAGGCCACCGACACGGAGAGCTTCGCGACGGGTCACGCCGTCACAGGCCCTGCCGCCACGTCCCAGTACCCGCAGCATGTTCGCTTCTCCCGGCGACGTGCTCCAACCCTGTTCGATTCATCGGGTCGAACCGATGCCTGACGCCAGTAGTACCACATCGAACGAGGGGGTGACAACTGGATCCTAGTTGCTCGGAGTGAAGCGGGCGCCGACTGAATTCGTTTTGTGGGGCAGGTCTCATGTTCAATGAAATCTCGATCCACGCTCCCTGTTGATGGCAACCAACCATGAGCATTCGATCGCACGTGAAGAGAGTTGTTGAACAGACCGACACGCGGGCAGGCCGCTTCTTTGACATCGGCGTGATGGAGTTGATCGTCATCACGTTGATGGCCTTTGCAGTCGATACCCTGCCGAAACTGTCACCGGCCTGGAAGCGGGTCCTGTGGTGGATCGAAATGGCGAGCGTGATCGTCTTCAGGCTGGAATACGTCACCCGGTTGGCAGTCGCCGACTCGCGTTGGCGGTTTGTGACGAGTTTCCTCGGGACCATCGATTCCCCACTTGCCGACCGGTCTCGGGGATTGACCACATGGCCTGTATGGGCCTGCTGGTGGAGGTCGATGTTCCCCGTGGTCGAATCGGTCAGCTCAACAGTCCGGTCGACGGTCCAATTCCTCCCGGATCCGCTCTCGGTTTCTCGGACCGTTCTCCCACAGGTAGTGACATCCGTCTCGCCGTGAAGACCGTCGTGGAACTTCAGCACAGTGCCGCCTGGAACCGGAGTCTCCGATTCGCAGTCGGGTTTTTCCGGTTGCACCGGCTGGGTGACATGGGCTCGGTATTGAGTCCGAAAGTGCGGGAAAACCGGTGACCGGCGGTGGGGATGAATGGTCTGCGGTTAGAATCGGCCGTTAGATTCGGGAGACGATTTGAGGCAGGGCGATGTTGCGAAACAAGATCGAAGGGTTGTTGTCATGGCTGCGTCGTGTCATCACTCAGCCGTTCGATGAACTCGATCGCTGGCAGCGGGCCGTCCGGTTCAGCTACGAACTGGGTCTCGTCGGGGCCCGGCAGCTCAGGAACGACCGTGCCCAGCACATGGCCGGTTCGCTTTCGTTCCGCACCCTGTTCAGCCTGCTGCCGGTGCTGGTGGTGGCCACGTTGATGGTCAAGGGCATGATCGGCATGGACCGGTTCATGGTGATGGCCGAGGAGATGCTCGCCTCGATCGGTCTCGACAACATCCGGGTCATTCCCGCTTCCGAACCGGGCCAGCGGTCCCAGACACTCAGTGTCTGGCTCAAGGAGTTGTTCGGCCAGGCGGCCGAAGTCGACCTGGCGGCGGTGCACTGGATCGGCATCGCCCTGACGATCTACGCCTCGCTGTCGCTGATGGTCACGATCGAGAACTGCCTGAACGTGATCGTGCGGGCGCCGGTCGGCCGAAGCTGGGGCCGTCGCGTGCCGCTGTACTGGTTCGTGCTGACGGTCAGTCCGCTGGCCGTGGTCGTGTGGTACTTCATCAACAGTCAATTCGATATGTGGATCGCAACGGTCGAGGCCTGGCAGTGGTTGGCCCACGTGTTCTGGTTGGGCTGGAACCTGTTCTTTGCCTGGCTGCTGCTGCTGGCCGTCTACATGCTGATTCCCAACACGCAGCCCAACATCAGGCCCGCCGCTGCGGGCGCGGCGGTTGCGGCGTGCCTGCTGGTGATGGGCCTGCGTGGCCTGGGGGCCTACCTGAACTACGGTTTCATGGTCGGACAGCTCTACGGGTCGCTGGGCCTGATTCCGCTGTTCATGATCTGGGTCTACCTGATGTGGCTGTCGGTCCTGTTCGGCCTCGAGGTGGCTGCCATCCTGCAGGCTCTGCCGGGACGGCAGCTCGAGGAACTCGAACGGGAACGCAAGACCGAGTCCCTTGTCGATCCGGCGGCGGTCGTGGCCGTGATGGAGGTGATCGGACGGCGGTTTGTCGAAGGTCAGCCGACGACGCTGATCAAGGTCTGCGAAATGACAGGTCTGCCCGAGTTGACCACCTCGAAGATGTTCTCCGGCCTGGTCCTCGAGAACCTTCTCCATCGCCTCGACGGACCCACCGACACCGTCACCCTGGCCAGGCCCCCCGACCTGATCACCGGAGTCGAACTGCTGGAGGTCGCCTTCCGACTTGTTGACTTGCGGCAACCCAGCGAGGGCTCCAAGCTGCTCGATCGACTCAGGCAGGCACAGCGAGACCTCGTGAAGACCAAGTCGCTGGCCGGTTTGCTCGAGGAAACGTAATGGACGCCGCGGTGTCCGAGCCGATTCGCCTGCTCAGCGGGGCTGGTGATGGTGCCGCACCGACGTTTGATCGCATCGAGGAACTCCTGGCCGAAGCCGAGCGGTCGGTTGAGATCTTCATGTTCGTGTGGAGGAACGACGAGATCGGCAACCGCCTGGGCCGGGCCGTGCTGGCGGCCGCCCAACGTGGAGTCCGGATCCGGATCAAGAAGGATGTTGCGGCGGTGATGTACGAGCGGATCGAGATGAACCGCAAGTCGTTCTTCCATCTCCCGCTGCCGACACTTCGCCGCTGGAAGTACCGGGTCTTCGGCCTGACGTTTCCCGACACGTATGTCGAGGACGGTTTTGACGACGAACTCGGAGCGGCCGTGATGGCTCACCCGAACGTCGAGATCGAGTGGGTCAACCACACGCACACCAAGTACTACATTTTCGATGAACGCGTGATGCTGACCGGGAGCATCAACATCGAGGACCGGCATCGCGGGTACCGGGACTACATGTTCGAGATCGTCGGCGAGGAGCACGTGCGGCGTTTTCGCGAGCGTGATGCGGGGAGCGTCGAACTGGATCCGGTACGTGAGATCGACTTTCTGCTCAATCGCATCACGTCCGATGGCCACGAGTTCGAGATCAAGCCTCGGATGATCGAAGCACTCGACGGTGCCGACGAATCGGTCTACATCGAGATGGCCTACATCGGCGATCCGGACATCAGCCAGGCAATCGTCGACGCGGCTGCCCGTGGTGTCGAGGTCACGATGCTCTTCTCCCGCAAAGCCAACATCGGTGACGACATCAACTGGCGTGCTCTGCATGGCATCTGTCGCCGGGCACCGGTGCAGGTGGTGATCACCGACAAGATGATCCACTCGAAACTGGTGCTCGTTGACGGCCGCCAGGTTATCGCCGGTTCGGCCAACTTCTCGGTCTTCTCGATGAGAAAAGCCATCGAACTGGACGTGGTCATCCGTGGATTGCCCGGATTCCTCGAATCGGTGCAGGCCGAATCACGACGGCGGATCGCCGAAAGTCATCCGGTTGATTCGCCCGGCGGGCTCAAGCCCTACAACCGGTTGCTGGCTGGATTGCAGCAGTTGCACCAGTGGTTGACCTAGGCCGGCACCGCAGTTCACAAGGTGATTCCTGCTCCGAAGCCGATCGTCCTGGGCACTTCCAGGCAACCGTCGACATAGGCCGGCGGATTGTCCAGCACGTCCTCGGCGTACAGCCCCGGTCCCACCAGGTCGCTGGCCAGCGTCAGTCCCCGGATCGATGCGGCCAACTGCACCTGCGCCAGCGTTCCCGGTCCCATCTCGACGGTGCTCCCCAGCAGCAGCCCCACTCCGGCCGTTTCGGCCATCTGGGCGATCTGGCGTGCCGGGAAGATGCCCCCGCATCCGGTGGTGGCGATGTTGAACACGTCGAGCGATTCGTGGCGGATGTACTCGAGCGCGTCGCAGGGAGTGACCACGTGTTCGATCAGTCGCACGTCGACCTCGCGGCGGACCGAGGCGATCTCGGCCGGGTCCCGGCCCCCGACGGGCGTTTCGACACCATCCAGGTCGAAGCGAGCCAGGCGTCCGATGTTGGTCACCGCCTGGTCTCGATCCCAGCCGCCGTTGGGGTCGATCTTGATGCTGGCTCCCGGCCCGGCCGTCTCTCTCATGACCGCCAGCCGCTGTTCATCGAGATCGATGTCGACACCCACCTTGAGCTTGAACGCCGTGAACCCCTCGGCACACTTCTCGGCAATTTCGTCCCGAAGCAACTGCAGGTCGTCACGGATGAAGGCCACCCACGAGATCAGGACCCGCTCGCGCCACTCTCCACCCAGCAGCCGGCACACCGGAGTGTTGGTGGCGTGGCTGACCAGGTCGTAGCAGACCATGTCGAGTCCGGCGCGGGTCAGCCGATTCAGCGACGATCCGCCGATCCCCTCGGGATCGGGAAACGCCTCCGCCCACTCGGCGTGGTGCCGGGCGATGTCGACCGGATCGCGATCGACCAGCGCCGCGGCCACCCGCTCTCTCCAGGCATCCACCTCGGGCACCTCGTCCGGTTCGATGTCCGAGATCTCGCCCCAGCCGGTGTGCCCGGTGTCGGTCGTGGCCCGGATGAACAGGAACGGCGAGGCCTCGACCACCTCGCGGGCTCCCCCGCCTTCCTGGGCGATCTGGGTGGCGTAACGGCGGCGTACGTCGAAGGGGACCAGGCCGACATCCGTGATATTCACCGGTCATCACCGTTCTTCGGGGTCGGCATCGGGGCCTTGACCCGGGTCCGCCAGTCGGCCAGCAGGGCGAGAAGCCGCTTTGCGACGTCCGGCTCGGTCTCCAGCAGGTTCCGCTTCTCGCCGATGTCCTTCCCGGTGTGATACAGCTCCCGGCGACCGTCCTCGAAGAACTCGATCAACTTCCAGTCGCCCTGGCGAATGGCCCCTGCGGGGGTGGTCCGCCAAGCTCCGCGTCGGGCGTAGGCCTGAAGGTAGCCGGGGAAGTGCCAGAACAGCGTCCGCTGCGGGAGGCTCCCGCCCTCGAACAACGTCCTGATACTGACACCGTCGCGGGGCTGGTCGGCCGGCATCGAGGTGCCGGCGATCTCGGCCAGCGTCGGGTAGAAGTCGACGCTGATGACCGGTGTCGGGCAGGTCGAGGCGGGCTTGGTGTGGCCGGGCCAGCGAACGATCATCGGCACGCGGATGCCACCTTCATAGAGCATTCCCTTGCCGCCTTTCAGCGGGGCGTTGTCGGTGACGCCGTTGGGAAGCTGCTTGTCGGCCGATCGGTATCCGCCCAGTCCTCCGTTGTCGGAGGTGAAGATGACCAGCGTCTGATCGGTGACTTTCATTTCGTCGAGAGCGGCCAGCACCCGCCCGACGCCCGCGTCCATCGTTTCGACCATCGCGGCGTACTTCGGGTTCCTGTGCCGCCCGGCCGTTGGGCGCTGGACGTACTCGGCGGCCAGCTTCGGCTTGGCCTGGATCGGAGTGTGCACGGCGTAGAAAGGCAGGTAGAGAAAGAACGGCTTGGCCGGCGACTGCCGGACATGTTGTCGGATCACGTTGGCCGCCTCGGTGCTCAGCCGGTCGGTCAGGTGTTCTCCTTTGGGCCCGTCTGTCAGTTGAGGGTTCTTGTAGGGTGAGAAGTAGCCGCCGCGGGGGGAACCGGTCCGGTTGCCGCCGAAGTTGATGTCGAAGCCCTGCTGCCGCGGGCCGGCCGTCGGCGGAGATCCCAGGTGCCACTTGCCGAAATGGGAGTTGGTGTACCCGGCGACCCGGAGCGTTTCGGCCAGCGTGACGATTTTTGAGTCCAGGACCGTCTTGTTGGGGGCGGGGACCAGGCGTCGGAGCTCGGCCAGGCCGCGGAACCCGTTGCCGACGGTGTAGATACCGTGCCGCGGCGAATACTGGCCACTCATCAAACACGCCCGGGTTGGGGCACAGTTGGGGCCGCAGGTGTAGGTCGATGTGAACCGCATGCCGTCGCGGGCCAGGCGGTCCAGGTGAGGCGTTCGGTAGTAGCCGCTGCCGAAGCAGGCCAGGTCGGTCCAGCCCAGGTCGTCGGCAACGATCAATACGATGTGGGGCGGAGCGGATCGTGCTCGGGGAGCCGACACGGCCAGCAGGAGCAGCAACAGCGGCAGCCGAAGCGGCGGGAACATGGTCATCATGGGGCCGGGCTCACTTCTCGATCTTCAGCAGATCGATTCCACGTCGATCCTTGCGGATTCTCAGCCTCAGGCCCCAGACGGCCGTCTTCTGCTGTTTGCCGCGGGGGTCGTAGTACACGATGTAGATCGACCCGTCGGCCAGTTCGGTCCCGATGGCGTAGACATAGACCGACCCGTCGACGGGGAACCCGCGGTCGCGGGCCGGGGCGGTCCAGGTGTGGCCGTGGTCGTTGCTGAAGATGATCTGCAGCCCGCCGGTGCTGCCGTAGCCGTAGAGGCAGACGATGGTGCCGTCCTTGAGTGTCAGCAGGCAGGGGGCGACCATCTTGATCCCCGTGGGAATCGGCTTGCTCCAGCTGCGGCCGTCGTTGGCCGAGAAGGCCAGTTCTCCGTTGGGGCGGGCGACCATCACGATCTGGCCGTTGGCCGCCCGGGTGATGGCCGGCTCGTCGAGTACGCCGGTGGTGCCCTTCAGCCGCGAGGCGAACTGCCAGCTCTTGCCCTTGTCGTCGCTGCGATAGACCCCCAGTTGTTCGGGGCCGGTCCAGGTGTCCTTGCCGTAGGTGCTCAGCAGGAGGCTCCCGCCGGGCAGAATCACCGGCTTGCCGCACATGCGGTCGTAGTAACCGAACGGCGAGGGCATGAAGACCGGCTTGGACCAGTTGCGGCCGCCGTCGGTCGAGCGGATCGAGGCGACACGGCTGTTCTTGTTCCGCCCCGCCGGCGGCTTGTCGTAGCCGTACCAGTTGTCGATGACGAAGAAGACGCACACCAGGGTGCCGTCGTCGAGTTCGACGATCACCGGGTGACGGTCGTCGCCAGGCGAATCGACCAGCGTGACCGGGCGGGACCAGGTGCGGCCGTTGTCTTTCGAGCGGCACCAGAGTCCCCGGCCACCGGTCGGCGCGTCGATCTTCTCGGGGAAGCCGCTCCGGATGTACTGCTTGAGCAGCGGGGGCTTGACGTCGATCGGGGTGGGGAACGACACGTGCCAGTATCCGGCCGAAAACGAACAGAGCAGGTCACCATTTCGGAGCTGGATGACCGATTCCCAGCCGACGAATCCCGTGCAGCCGGGGTAGGTCGGGTGCTCGTTGACGTCCGGGCCGGTGATCATCCGCCGCAGCTTGCGGTAATCACCGGTCGAGGCATTCTTGACCACGCGGACGGCGAATACGGGTTCGGCCGGGTGCGCGGTCGGGGAGACGATCGTGCCGGCCATCCAGCAGAAGGCCAGCAACAGCAGACGGGTCAGGGAAGGCATGGTCGGCGTGTTCCGGATCGGCCTGGTAGGTCTGTCAAATCGGGATCATCCGTTGGACCGGGCTGAGCCCGTGTCCGAGCGAGCGGTGGACCCCGCGGGTGGCTTGGGGGCCTCGGAGGCGATGAAGCCCTTCAATACGAATCCGCAGACGACACTGATGCCGACCAGGGCCAGGAAGGGCAGTGGGATCCACTGCTTTTCGAGTCCACTCACCAGGTTGACACCGAAGATGGCGCTGAGTGTCGCCATGGGGAAGAAGAAGGCGGCGAGGATGTTGAGACGGTGGGCCGAGACGGCCATCTGGTAACCCGCGGTGGCCTGGGCTTCGGCCTGCAGCGCGGTGGTGTAGCCGAGGGTGTTCTGGGCATCCTGGTAGGCCAGTTCGGCCATGCGTTCGATCTGGTAGGCCCGGTCGCGGCAGACGAGAATCTCCTCGCTTCCGGCGAGCAGTTCGCGGGCGTGTTGCAGGGCGGCGTGCTGGTTGCGGCTGGCCCGGACCAACGGCGACAGGGCGGTGATGTCAGCGTGCAGTTCGCCGGCATTCTCGTCGGCGGGGTCCCGCTCGTCGATCTCGGCAACGATCTGCTCGTACTCGGCCAGGTGGGCATCGAGCGAGTGGCATGGTTTGCCGGTCGCGGCGGCCGACCACGTTCCATCGGGGCTCCGCCAGAAGAAGCGGCCACCGCGTGCGGCGTGGTCGTCGGAGGGCGGGCCGTGCAGCACCAGCAGCAGGTGCCCCTCGTGAACCATCGCACGTTGTCGCCCGGACGTGAGGCCCAGTCGATCGCGGAAGACCTGCGGGATGTCCCAGGATGCCGGGAGCAGTGAGCGATCGGTGGACATGGCTGTCTCCAGGGATCAGGTCGCAGATCCGTCGACGTGACTGCGGACGTGGGCGGCGACGTTGTTGAAGCACTGGATCATCAGGGTCACGTCGACGCCGTAGCAGATCCAGTCCAATCCGTAGTCGGCCCACTGGGCGACCGATTCGGGTGACGAGCCGATCGAGACACCGGTGGCCACGCCGGCTGCCCTGGCCCGTTCGACCACGTGCTTGACCGCTTCCTCGACCGCCGGGTGGCCCGGTTGGCCACGGTGGCCCAGCGACGCCGAGAGGTCCATCGGGCCGAAAGCCAGGCTGGTCAGGCCCTCGACCGCCACGATTTCATCGATGTTCTCGACCGCATCGGCCTGCTCGATCTGGACCACGACGATGATGTTCTCATCGGCGTCGTCGCAGAACTCGACCGCGTTCCTGCGGCCGTAATCCAGCGGTCGCAACGGGCCGAATCCTCGTTCGCCGGCCGGCGGGTACCGGCAGGCGGAGACCGCGCGGCGGACGTCTTCGGCGGTGCGGATCATCGGAAAGATCACCCCGTCGGCGCCCAGGTCGAGCACAGGCTTGACCAGCACCGGGTCGTTCCACGGCACGCGGACCAACGCTGCGGTGTCGGTTCCCTTCAGGGCCATCATCATCGTCTTGATGCTGTCCAGCGGAAGCGAGGAGTGCTCGGTGTCGATCCACAACAGGTCGGTGTCGGGTCCCAGCGCCTCGGCCGCCTGGGCGTCGGAGAGGCTGATGCAGGTGCCCAAGCACAGTCGGCCACTGCGGATCTTCTCGATGAATGGATGCATCGTCGAAATGGCTCCGGGGGAGATTCGCGAAACCGACAGCATACTCAACACGCACCGCACGTGTCAGTCAGTCGCCTCGGCCCGTGCGAGTCGGTACGATGCCCGGGTCACCCACAACACGATGACAGTCACAGGAGCACAATCAGTCATGCGGTCGATCGGATTGCCTGTCCTCCAGGTCCTTTTCATCAGCCTGATCGTCACGTCGACGACGGTCGCAGCCGAACCGGCCAGCGGCAAGATCGGTCCCCACGACTGGCCCTGGTGGCGCGGACCGACACGGGACGGTATCGCCGGTGATTCGGCAGCCCCGGTCAAGTGGTCGGCCAGCGACAACATCGTCTGGAAAACGAGCGTGCCCGGTCGAGGCCATTCGTCCCCGACCGTCATCGGGTCCCTGGTCGTGATGCAGACGGCCGACGAGAAGGCCAAGACGCAGTCGGTCATCGCGTTCGACCGCAAGACCGGACACAGGCTCTGGCAGACCACGACCAATACCGGTGGCTTTCCCGCCCGCATCAATCGTAAGAACACTCATGCATCACCGACGGTTGCCGCCGATGGCTCGCGGCTGTTCTCCGTGTCCTACCACCACCAGGGCATCCACGTCAGTGGCCTGGACATGGCCGGCAAGATCCTGTGGCAGAAGCACATTGGCCCGTTCCGTCCGGACGAATACAAGAACGGCTACGCCGCTTCGCCGATCGTCCACGGCCAGAACCTGATCGTGTTGGCCGAGTGCGACGACAGCAGCTACATGGTGTCGCTTGACCGGGCCACCGGCAAACAGGCCTGGCGGACACCCCGGCCGGCACGCATCAGCTATTCGTCTCCCACGCTCGCCCTCGTCGCCGGTCGCCAGCAGGTCTTGATCCCGGGCTGCGACCGCGTCGCCGCCTTCAATCCCGACACCGGCAAGGGGCTGTGGGAAGTGTCGGCCACCACGATGGCCACCAGCGGCACGATGGTGTGGTACAAGAACCTGGTGTTCGCCAGCGGAGGGTTCCCCAAGGCCGAGACGGTCTGCATCAAGGCCGACGGGTCGGGGGAGGTTGTCTGGAAGAACACCCAGAAGTGCTACGAGCAGTCGATGATCGTCCACGGCGGCTACGTCTACGCGATGACCGATCCGGGAATCGTCTTCTGCTGGCGGGCGACCGACGGGAAAGTCATGTGGCGGGAACGGCTGCGTGGTCCGATCAGTGCTTCCCCGGTCATCGCCGGTGGGAACATCTACATGAGCAACGAGCTGGGAACCACGTTCGTCTTCAAGGCGTCACCGACGAAGTACATCGAGCTGGGCCGCAATTCGCTCGGCAACGAGATCTTCTCGACACCGTCGATCTGCGGCGGCCGTGTCTATGTCCGGGTGGCCCACCTCTCGGCCGGTCAGCGTCGCGAGGTGCTCTACTGTATCGGCGACAAGACGACCGCCTCGCGGCGCTAGCCGGCACCGCCGGTTGGCTCGACCAACGGCACCGACAGGTAGACACCGAACTCGCCGACGAAGTCGATCGCAATGCAGGCGTGAACCCGACCCTGCTTGTCGTCGAAAATGACCCGCTGGCCCAGCGGGTACAGCGGCTGGTGCCAGGTGCCGGGGTGCAGGTTGATCCCGTGGCGGCCGTCGCAGTGGAAGGCCCGGAAATCTTCCGGCGTGACATCGTCGCCGGCCGGGGCCAACAACGCCACAAACGGTCCGCCGTCGCGGGGAAAGAAGACCTGGCTGCCGTCGGGGTGGTAATTGGCTTCGCTGACCAGTACCCGTGACGGGTCCTCAGGCGTGGTCTCGCTCGAGGCCGTTCCGGGATCGTCGAACCAGCCGGTGACGTAATAGCCATCGACGGCGTGGTTGCGGCCCAGCACCAGTTGCCCCTCGCGATAGACCTCGAACTCGCCGCTGGTCACTCCGCCCTCGTTGCCGGTTCCCGCCACGACCGGCCGCCAACCCGGTTGCGGCCACGTCACGATCTCGACCTCGGACGCCTCGAACGACTCCTCCAGGCTCGCCAGGCCATCGAGTGTCTCTGCCGTCGCGGTGACCAGAGGAACGTCGAATACCGAGACGCCGGGTTCCCGGAGCGAACGGATCCGTTCGACCGGGGAGGTCAATGAGGGGGTACGTGAGTCCATGAGGTGGTTTCCGGGGTTCAGGTCACCCTAGCAGGGCATCAATTTCCCGTGACAAACGGTCGAAGGCGTCCCGGGTCAGCTTGACGAACGCGTCCTCCTCGGCCGGCGTGGTGGCCGGTGCCGATCTGTCGAGCACCCGGATGGCCCGTTGGTCGTCCTTTTTCTTCGATTTCTCGATGCTCTCAGCCATCGTCCGCTCGCTGGCTCGCAACTCTTCCAACATCCCGGGGATGTCGCCCCGACCGTCCAGGATCTGCTGTGCCAGCATCCAGTCGGGGTCGTCGGTGTTCTCCTTCAGGCAGGCGGCCGCCTGCGGACCGTTGGCGGCCACTCCGGATGTCTCGAGCCGTTGTTTGAGGCGGCCGAGAGCATACCAGTTGATGAAGAACCGATAGGTCTCGATTGCGTCTTCCAGGCTGCTGCGGGTCATCACGTTCTTGCCCAGTCCGGTGATTTCGTCGCCGGAATAGACCGACTGTTGCGGCGCCGCCTCCAGTCGCTCGACCGCCACCTGCATCAACCGGATCGTCTTTTCCGAAAACGCGTTGAAGTCCAGTTTGTCGTGACAGGCCTGGTTCCGCTGCCTGTGTTTCTCGTCATTCCGCCGGACCTGGTAGAGACTGTGACGCAGCACCCAGGCCGGGGAGATTTCGTTGAGAGCCGGTGACGTGCTCTCGAAGATCTCCGAGGGGGTGTTGATCAACGAGAAGGGAAACTCGACGCGTTGCGGCAGCGTGGTGACTCCGGCGGCGATCATCGTGTGGGGTGCGGCGGTGAAGTTCGAGGGGAACTTCACCAGGCTCCCCAGTCCGAAGAACAGGCCCTCGCCACAGTGGATGGCCTGGTCGGCGGCCCGGCCGGTGTGGTTGGAACCGACCTGGGCCCCCGAGGCGATGTTGCCGCGACCGGTCGGCCAGGTGGTGGCGATCACCAGCGACCGGTGATGGGCGGCGACACACGGGCCCAGCAGCGACGCGGTGACTTCTCCCTGTCCGATGCGAGAATTGGCTCCCACGAACGACTCACGGATCAACGCGTTGTGTTCAATCGTGACGTGTTCGCCGATCACCGAGTCCTGCACGATCGCCTGGGTGGTGATCGCGGCTCCCCATTGAACGATCGATCCATACAGGCAGGCCGCGTCGGTGATCCACGTGGGCTGTTCTTCGTCGGAGATCACGCAGCTGTTCTCGACGATCGTGGCTCCCCGCAACGCGGCGGCACGCCCGATGTAGGATCCGACGATCCGTCCCGAGTCGTGGATCACCGCCCCCTCGTCAACAATCGTCCAGGTGCCGGTGGATTCGACGACGTACTGTTCCAGCAGGCTCTCGTAGTCGACCCGAAAATCCTCGTCGTCGATTTGTTCGAGCAGTTCGGCCAGCATCGTCGAGGTCAGTTCGGCGAAGACACCCAGCCGTTCGCGGCAGGCTTCGACACCCGGTGGCAGGGCCAGGTCGCAGCCGTAGAGTGTTTCGGTTCCCCCGGTGAGACTGTCGGTCTGGACGACGGTCGCGTGCGGAGCGACCAGGGTTCCCGAAACCAGGCCGACCCGGTGGATCAGCACCTCGTCGCCGATCTCGCAGTCCCTGAGTGTCGAGTCGTAGAGGCCGGTGGGCAGGGCCACTCCGGAGTCGTACTCGGCCGGGGTGCCGCTGAACGCTCCGAGCACGACTCGGCCCAGGAACCGGTTGCCCGAGATGTGATCTGTCGTGAAGCCGGGACCGACTTCGACCAGCGACCAGTCGTCGGACCGGTTGCCCTGCACCGACAATCGCTCGATCTCGTCCTCGGTCAGTCGACGAGTGGCGACGCCCAGGACCAGGCTGACCCCCTCCTCGGCCCAGGCGTGGATTGAAGCGAGGGTGTTGAGCAAATCGGATTGTTCCATCGCCAGCCGGATCGATTCGAGCAGGCGATGGGAGGTGTTAGGTGTCATGTTCCCGCAGCATTTGTCTCGGCCGACTGCCGACCTGTTTTCCTTCATCACGTTATAATCACCCACCGAGTTGGCTGCACCGGGGAAAGCGATGCAAGACGGTTGGACAGGTCCGAGACATTGGCTGGTTGTGCTGGGGGTGGCCCTTGTCGGGGCCATCGCAGTCACCGCAGCCACCGCAGCCGAACGACGGTTGCCCCAGGCCGATGACGAGTACCAGCCGGGACTGGTCGGTGCCTACACCGCTGCCGGAACGACGGTCGAGCGGATCGACCCGGACATCGCCTTCGACTGGCAGGGGGCCTCTCCGGATCCCCGCCTGCCGGCGGGCCCGTTCCGGGTCCGCTGGAGTGGAAGCCTGCTGGTGCGGCAACCCGGCCGCTATCGCTGGCATGCATTTCTCAGCGGGACGATCCAGGTCAGCGTCGGCGGCCGCGAGGTGCTGACGGCCAGGTCGGCCAGGCCGGGGTGGACGAGCGGTGGCGAGATCGAGTTGGCGTTCGGTGAGAAGCCGTTGGAGATCGCCTACTCACGGACCGGGGCGGCCGGTCGCGTGATGCTGTTCTGGTCGTCGCAGCATTTCCCTCTCGAACCTCTCCCGGGCCACCTGGTGTTCCTGCCTCGGTCCCGAGCGGACCTGTCGCGGGTTGAACTCGGTCGCCGGTTGGCCCGATCCCACCGGTGCAATCGCTGCCACGTGCGGAAGCACGATCCCGCGGCTCCTGCGGCTCCCGACCTGGCAACCGTCGCCGTCGGCACCGCGGTCCGATCGCTGGTCGAGCAGATCTTCGACCCGGCCAGGTCGAATCCGCGCGGCCGCATGCCACACACGGGGATGAGCCGGGACGAGGCGAAGGCAATCGTCGGCTGGCTGAGGTCGAATCGCAGCAAGGTGAAATTGCTTGCGCTGCCGAAGTCGAAGCCGCAGGACCACGAGAAGAACCGGCTGGCCGGTCACCAGTTGCTTGTGTCGACAGGGTGCCTGGCGTGCCACAGGCTCAACACGATGGGCGGCACGTCGATCGAGTCGGGGCCGGAACTGACCCACGTCGGTCGTCGACGCTCGCCGGGCTGGCTCTGGACCTGGCTGAAAGATCCGTCGCGTCTGAATCGAGACCACCGGATGCCGGTCTTCCGTCTCAGTGACACCGAGCGGCTGCAGCTGGTAACCGCCCTGTCGGCACTGGATGGCCCGTGGCAGGAGGGAGCCATCGACAGCACTCCCGCGGAGGTCGAGCGTGGCGGCAAGCTGGTGCACTCGGCCGGCTGTGCCGGTTGCCACCGATTGCCCGGCCGGACCGACGCTGTCGTGAAGCGGCCTGTTGACCTGTCGCGGCCGCCCGGGGACTGGGCGTCGAGCTGTCTGTCAGAAACGGCCGACCGGAAGCGGGGACGGCCGGCTTTCGGCAGGCAGTTGACCGGGGACGACGAGTCGGCGATCCGGGCGTTTGTCGAATCGCGTGCCGGACGACAACTGGTTGCCGCGTCGGTCTACGACCGGGGTCGATTGGTGCTGGAACGTCGTGGCTGCCTGGCGTGTCACCAGCGGGGCACCGGCAAGGGGAATGTCGCGGTGGCCGGTGCCGTCGTGACTGCGTCCAGGGAACTCGCCGGACAGAGCCCGTCGTTGGTCCCCCCGGCGCTGTCGGCCGTCGGCGACAAGCTGCTTGATCAGGCCCTGGTGCGGTCGGTGGCCGGAGAACAGAAGACCGTGCGGATGCCGTGGCTCCGAGTCCGCATGCCGCGTTTCGTCCATTCCCGTGCCGACCTGGCGGCGGTGACCCACTACCTGGTCGCTCACGACCGCATCCCGGCTGCGGCCCCCGCCACGCCCGCCGTCCAGCCCGGCAAGGCCGACGAACAGGATCTGCTGGGCGGCCAGGACCTGGTCGGTTTCAAGGGATTCAGCTGCATCGCCTGTCACCACGTCGGCCAGTTCGCTCCCAAGAACGTCGCCCTGGCGACCCACGGATCCGACCTGCTGGGGCTCGCCGGACGGATGCGTCGCGAGTTCTTTCTGCGATGGTGTCGCGAGCCGCTGCGGATCGTGCCGGGCATGGAGATGCCCTCGTACAAGAAGCCGATGAAGTTCGTCTTCGGTGGCGACATCGAACGGCAACTGGCGGCCATGTGGGATGCCTTGAACGACAAGCGGTTCCAGCCGCCGGTCAATCCGAATGCCGTCGAGCAGTTCCTGGTGGTCAACCGTGGCGAGCCGCCACGGGTGGTCCGCGACGTGTTCACGTTGCCCGCATCGGTCGGCGGCGGATCGGTGGCCCGTTCCCTGGCGATCGGTTTTCCCAACAGCCACAACCTGTTGCTGGATCTCGACCGGGCCAACCTCGCGGAATGGACCTTCGGAGACTTCGCCAAGCAGCGGACCCAGGGAAAGAGCTGGTTCTGGGACATGGTCGGGAGGCCGGTCATCACCGGCGGAGAGCGGCGGAGTGACGTGGTGCTGGTCACCGTCGACGATGCCGGAAACCCGGTCGGAGTTCATCGGCCGTTGAGGGAACCGATCACCGCGGCACACCTGCTGGGGTATCGACAGGATGACCACGGGGCCGTGCATGTGGAGTACCGGTTGCGGTTTTTGGTCGGGACCGCGCCGCTGCAGGTCCACGTCGGTGAAATCCTGCAACCGACACCCGAATCGGAGACCGAGCAGGGCAGCAGCGGATGGGATCGGGGTGTGTCGATCAGCGTGCGGGATCCTGCCACCGGGAAGGCGGCGGCAGTGCCAGAGGGTGTCGAGTTCCGCATCGGTCGGCCGACGGCTCGGGAGTCGTTGGCCCGGGCCACGGTGACCGCCTGGCGTCACGGTACGAAACGGGCCCTCGTTCGTGACGACCGTGCGTGGGGCACCCTGCCCGAACAGGGCAAACAGCAGTTCGCTCGACTGGAAGACCGGGGCCCCGGCGGCAAAGTCGACCGCGTCGCGCGGCGGGTCCTCTTGCGGTACACCACGCACGTGGTCCCCAACCGTCTGTCATTGAAACCGAGTTCTCCCCGTCCGATCCGACCCGAACCGGTGACCAGTGTGCCCGGTTTCCAGGGCACCCGATTGCCGCTGCAAAGGACGATCATGCCCACGGCGATGACTTGGACGAAGGACGGCACTCTGGCGTTCACCTCGCTGAAGGGGCACGTGTACCTGGCTCGAGACACCGACGGCGACGGCCTCGAGGACACGCTCAGCCTGTTCGAGGAAGGGCTGGCGGCTCCGTACGGGATCATCGCCGAGGGCGACGATCTGATCGTGGCGCACAAGCCCGAGGTGGTCCGGTTGCGCGACACCAATGGTGACGGCCGGGCCGATTCCCGCCGGGTGCTGGCCAGCGGGTGGGGCTACAGCGATGACTACCACGACTGGACCTGCGGCATCGTGCGAGACGGCCGCGGCGATCTCTACGTCGGGCTCGGCAGCAACTACTCGCAGAAGAACCGCGACGAGAAGACCAGCCGCTGGAGAGGGAAGGTGTTGAGGATCTCTCGGGGAGGTCGGGTCGAGCCCGTGGGGCATGCGTTCCGATACCCCACCGGGCTGGCCATCGACGCGGCCGGACGGATCTACGTCAGCGACAACCAGGGCGTGCAGAACACGTTCAACGAGATCAACCACCTGGTACCCGGCCGCAACTACGGGGTGCCGAGTCGATTCGAGGAGAAGCACGAGTCGGCTCCGGTGAAACCGGCGATCCACGTGCCGCACCCCTGGTCGCGGAGCGTCAACGGCCTGGCGTTTCTGCCGGTTGGCTTCAGGGATCGCTCCGTCGCCGGACACGGAATCGGCTGCGAATACGACAGCCGCTTCCTGGTGCGGTTCACGATGCAGGAGGTCGGGGGCGAGATGCAGGGGGCGGTTTTCCACTTCAGTCGACCCGGAGCCGGCGTGGGTGAGAAGAACTTCGTCGGACCGCTTTCGATCGCTGTCAGTCCCAAGGGGGATATCTACATCGGCAACATCTACGACAGCGGTTGGCTGGGGGGACGCAACACGGGGACGATCACGCGACTGCGGTCGGTGGCCGGAGGTCCCAACGGGATCCGCGACCTGAAGGCGGTGCCGGGTGGATTCCGGCTGAGCTTCGCTCGCCCGGTCGACCGGGCCGCCGCCTCCAGGCTCGGCTCGTACACGGTTTCGGGATACACCCGCACCTGGAAGGGGGGCTACACCACGCCCGATTCGGGCCGACACCGGGCGAAGCTCACTGCGGCCAGGTTGTCGGCCGATGGACTCAGTGTCACGCTGTCGATCGACGGGTTGAGGGCCGGCCACGTCTACGAGGTCACGTGTGGTAAGATCGGGGGTGATGGGGCCGAGATGTGGCCGGCGACCGGGCACTACAGCTTGCACCGGATTCCGAGGAAGACGCCGTGACGCCGCCGACAAACGAAGAACTGCTGGCGTTCCTCGAAGAACAACTGCCGGCCGAGCGGATGGCCGAGATCGAGCAGGCGCTTCGCAGCGACGAGGACCTGCAGCAACGGCTGGCCGGAGCGGTCCGCCAGCACGACCCCGGAGCACACTCGGTGGGCGCCATCTGGCGGCGTCGGCGTTTGAGTTGTCCGTCGCGGAACGAGTTGGGCAGTTTCCTGCTGGGTGCCCTGGAACCGATCCGAACCGAGTACATCGAGTTCCATCTGCGGGTGGTCGGTTGTCGCTACTGCGCGGCAAACCTGTCGGACCTGGAACAGGCTGCCGGCGACCAGGCCGAAGAGGTGACCCGGCGAAGACAGAAGTTCTTCCAGAGCTCGGCCGGACACCTCGCCAACGACGAAGAGTGATCGGCCGCCACCGGACTCACTTCGTCTTCTTCTTCGCCTTGACCGCCTTGTCGGTTTTCTTCGCGGTCAGCAGTTCGTAGTGCAGCCGGCCCACCTGCCACATGTAGTGGGGCCCGAACCCGGACCGCGGGCCCCAGGTGTTGGCGACCGACTGCCGGAGGTGCTCGACGGCCTTCTTGTCCCGCTTGTGGATGGCGTGGTCGAGGCCGATGTAGAGGTGGGCGTAGAAGTACCGTTTCTCCCGCTCGGTGCCACTGATCTTGGCCGCCTTGATGTCGGCCAGGATCTTCTCGGGCTTGATCGTTTCGGAGAACAGCTTGTAGACCGAGGGGAACGGTTCGCGGTCGTCTTTCTTGTACTTCAGCAGGCCCTCGCGGGCCTTCTTCAGCCCGTAGGCCCTGGCCTGGGAAAAGAACCGCCAGATGCCGTTCTCGCGATCGACGTTGTCGAAGTTGTCGTAGATCTCGAACTGGTGAGCGGCCTTCTTGAAGTTCTTGGCGTAGAACCAGGCAATGCCGCGTCGCCAGTGCGACTTGTCGAGGCTCTTGTCCAACTCGACCATCTTCTCGTAGTCGGCCACCGACTTGTCGAACTGTCCGAGGAAGAAGAAGGTGTCGGCGCGGCGGGAATAGAATCCGACTCGGTCGGGTTGCTGCTTGATCTGTTCGCTGAGTTCGGCGACCTGTTTCTCCCAGGCACTGGTCATCATCTTGCGGGTCTCTTCCGGAAGCGGGTGCTTGGCAGGGGCCTCGGCACGCAGGGCCGGCTGTGCTGCAGCCAGCAGCGCGGCCAGCAGCAGGGTGAGGGTGGCTGTTCGAGGGCGTATCATGAGACGGCTCCGGAAAGTGTTCGTCGGCCGTGCGGCCGACGGCGGTGATCATACCGGCCGATCGAACGGGTCGCTACACTCACCGAAAGTCGGCGGCCGCGGGGTGGACGTCGAGTTGAATGGCGGAGTGTGCGAGGAGAGATCATGACGGACCTGGGTGGTCGGGTGGCTGTGGTGACCGGTGGTGGCCGCGGGATCGGTGCGGCCACCTGTCGCCGGCTCTCGGAGGCCGGGGCCAGGGTGGTGGTGGCCGAGATCGATGTCGAGTCGGGGCAGGGGGTGGCCGAGGAGATCGCCGACGGGGTGTTCATCGAGACCGATGTGACCTGCGAGGAGAGCGTCCGCGGGATGGTGTCGCGGGTGGTCGAAGAACTCGGCGGGATCGACATCCTGGTCAACAACGCTGCGGTGTTCGTGATGCGGGGCATCGATGCCAGCGACGACGAGTGGCGTCGGAGCCTGGAGGTCAACGTGCTGGGTACGGCCCGGGTGTCCCGGGCCGTGGTGCCGTTGATGCAGGCGGCCGGTCGCGGGGCAATCGTCAACCTCGGCTCGATCTCCAGTTTCCTGGCCCAACCCGAATTCGTCACCTACAACGCGTCGAAGGCCGCCATCGTCAGCATGACCCGCTGCCTGGCACTGGACATGGCCCCCCACGGCATCCGGGTCAACGCCGTCTGTCCCGGCACGGTCTGGACGCCGGTCGTGGAGCAGATGGCGCGGGACGAGGGGCTCGACCGCGAGGCGGCCGAGACACATCCGAATTTTGGCGGGGCGCACATGCTGTGCCGCCTGGCCGAGCCGCGAGAAATCGCCAACGCCGTCTGTTTTCTCGCCTCCGACGAAGCGTCGTTCATCACCGCCGAATGCCTGATGGTCGACGGTGGCTACGCGGCGAAGTGACTCAGAGGTCGGCCGGAGCGGCTGCGGTGGGCGGGACGGCCGGGTGGCTGTGCAGGTGCGGCGGTTCGACGTACCGGATCGTCCACGCCAGGGCGACTCCGGCCAGCAGGCAGGCCGAGTACTTGACGCGGTCGTGTGAGTGGAACTGGATTTCCGGCAGCAGGTCGCCCAGGGCGATGCACAGGAATACGCCGGCGGAAAAGGCCAGGGCGGCCGGGACCAGGCGGTTGGAGGACGCGTTGCTGAGCTGTGTGTCGATCAGCAGGTAAAACAGCAGGGCCGCGGCCGGGCAGACGGCGGCGTAGACCAGGTTGATCTTCCACTGGGAACTCCGGGACCAGCCGCCGGCGGCCATCAAACTGGTGATCGACATCGAGTCGAGGGGTTTGTGCAGCGCGATGGCCAGGAAGGTTCCGATCCCGGCCAGGGTCACCGGCTGGCTGCTGCCCGATGTCGCCGCCACGGCGGTGGCCAATGCCACGCCGTCTATCAGCGTGTGGATGGTCAGGCCCAGGAATACCCCTGTCCAACTCAGGGGGTGTTGCGATCCGTGATGATGAGTGTGGCTGTCATCGTGATCGTGATCGCACGCCTCCACGTCGTCGGTGCTCTCGACCGAGCCGTGCTGGTGGAAGTGCAGTGCCCGGACCAGGAAGAACATTCCCAGCAGGCCGACCATCAGGTACAGCATCGCCGCATCTATTGACCCGCCGTGCTTGACCGAGTGCGGCAGCATGTGGAAGCAGGCCACGCCCAGCATGAAACCGGCGATCAGGCTCATCAGCGCGTGCAGTCGCACGTGGGTGAAGCGGATCACTCCCGGCAACCAACCGCCCAGCAGCGAGACGATCGCGATCAGGACGGAATAGGCCAACAGGGTGAGCACGGTGGATCGCCAACTCGAACCGGTAGACGGAACCCACGAGCGAGGATCGGCTCGTCGGCGGCATCACATCGTAAGCCGTCGATTCTAGACACCGGCGGGGGCCAATCCCAAGGCACCGGCGGCGGATAGCATTCGCGCCGCATGAGACGATGACTATACTCGGCCCACGCTTCTTGCCCGATAGTGTAATGGTAGCACGAGTGACTCTGAATCACTTAGTCTAGGTTCAAATCCTAGTCGGGCAACTTTCCGGGAATTCTTCCGCCTGGAAACGGACACGCATCCCGGCGGTGGCTAGCGACCGTTCGCCCCGCCCTCGTCCTCGCCGATGCCCAGGGCCGTCGCCGCGTTTCGCCAGAAGATCCCCTCGATCTGGTCGCGCGACAGTTCAGCCGTCTCGGCGGCGAACTTCAGTGACATCAGTTGCTCGTAGACCGACAGGATCGGGCGGCCGTCACAGTGAGGGAACTGCAGCCCGGCCACGTCGGCATCAAAGTGCTGCCAGGCACGGCCCAGGGCCGCATAGTGGCCGTGGAAGAATGCCGCACCCACGCCGTCGGATCCCCAGAAAATGCGGCCGGGATCTTCCCCGGTCAGCAGTGTCACGTACGGGCGGACGTCGGTGACCGCCGATGTGTCGTAGTGAATGTTGGGCATGTCCCGTAGACGCTCGATCGCATGCTTGATCGGCCAGTAGGTGAAACTGCGCGCGCAGTGGGCCAGGATCCAGCGGACGTTGGGGTACCGACGAGTCGTGAATTCCTCCAGATCGTCGAGGTTGTGAGTGTCTGCACAGCCATCGAAGCGTGACAGGTGCATGGTGACCCACCAGCCGTGCTGGTTGGCCAGTTCGAGCTGCTCGTGAGGCAGGAACTCGTGGATGCGGCACTGGGCGATGTCGCCGGTCACCGAGTAGGTGCGGTAGGGCTTCAGGCCCACGAATTGCGGGTTCTGCATGTCTCGCTCGATGTCCTCGAGTTGACACGAGGGCGTGACCAGGCGGTTGTGTCGAATTCCGGGGACGCCGGCGATTTCCTGCCGGACCGATTCGACATGCTTCGCCACGTCGATGCCGTGGTAAGGAGTTCCCAGGATCAGGTACTGCATTCGCCGACCGGGATAGAGAACCTCGGCCCAGGAGTTGAGCGTTTCGAGCGTGTCCTGGGGCCGACCGTCTTCGGTTTCCGGTTCCGACTGGTTCGCACGCCAGTAGCAGTGGATGTGCGCATCGAGAATTCGGTCCGGGACGAAGTCAGCCAGTTCCTCGTCCCAGATCAGTTGGTCACAGTCTCGGTAGTCGAGCGTGGGTTCTGTCATGCCGGAGGTAGCTCCCTGGTTGGTGCGAACGGGACCAGTGTAGTTCGACCTCGTGGTGGTTTGCCAATTCGTCGCCGAGGTTTTCGTTTGCCCTGCAGGTGTCCGAGGGTTTCAATACCCGGTCCTGCGCCGCACACGTTCTCTTTGTCGCATTGGAGCACACGATGCCGATCGCCAACTGGAAGACCCAGTCTCACAACCTCGTTCAAAGCCTGCTGTTCGCCAATCCGCATCGGGTGATCCGCATGCTGGTCCGAAACGACGAGGGCAGGCGGCAGGAGCGAAGCGAAATTCCGGCCCCGGTGCTGCGGATCTACGAGACCGATGCTCCGCCGGAACGGATGTGCCTGCGGACGATTCAGTGCGTGCAGCACATGCTGATCCCACCGGGCCATCGGCACGTGCAGGAACTGCACATCCACCCCGATGCCGAGGAACTTGTGGTGGTGATGAGTGGCAGCGGGACGGCGATTCTCGACGGCGAGAGTTCTCCGGTCACCGCCGGCGACGTGATCTACATTCCGCCCGACACCGAGCACGAAATCCGCAATACCAGCGACGAACTGCTGGGCGTGCTGTTCCTGGCAGCGCCCGTTGGCGAGGGACTGACGCGGTTGGCCGAAGCCCAGGCGGCGGATTCGGCCGGGTGATCGGACTGTCTGACCTATGCCGCAACTGATTATCCTGACAGTCCATGCAGTTGTTCGTTCTCCAGCGCAGGGTTGCCTTTCTGGCCGTGGCCGCAGTCGTCGTGACCGGGCCGGTTCGGGCCGGAGATCGCCAGCCGCACTGGGCCTTTCAGCCGGTGCGTCGCCACGCGGTGCCCGAGGTTCCCGGACCGACGGTGATCGACCGTTTCGTGCGGGATCGCCTGGCGTCTCGGCGATTGGCTCCGTCGCGGCCGGCTCCCGATTCGGTCCAGGTACGCCGCGTGACGTTGGATCTCATCGGTTTGCTTCCGACGGCCGAGTCGGTCGAGAGCCACATGGCCGATCGTCGCCCGGATCGCTGGGAACGCCTGGTCGACCGGCTGCTCGCCTCGCCGCACTTCGGAGAACGCTGGGGCCGCCACTGGCTGGACCTGGCCCGTTACGCCGACAGCAGTGGCTACGAAGCCGACACGCCGCGACAGATCTGGCCCTACCGCGATTGGGTCATCGACGCGTGGAATGCCGATATGCCCTTCGAGCGGTTCGTCACCGAACAACTGGCCGGGGACCTGCTTCCCGGGGACGGGGTGTCGCAGAAGATCGCCACCGGCTTCCAGTGCAACGTGATCTACGATCGGGGGGTCCGTTACGAGGCGATCGTCGACCAGGTGCAGACGGTTGGCTCGGTCTTCCTCGGACTCACGCTTGGATGTGCGCAGTGTCATTCCCACAAGACCGACCCGGTCTCGCACGAGGAGTTCTACCGGCTGTACGCGTTCTTCAACGAGACGGTGATGGAGCGGTTGCCGCTGCCGGGCTTCGATCCCGGGTACCGTGACGGACTGATTGTCGCGAAGGATCCGAAGACGGGTCCGAAGACGGCCCGGCCCAGCGGTCCCGCCACGCTGGTCCTCAAGTCGGCCCCGCAACCCACACACGTCTTCGAGCAGGGTGATCCTGCTCAACCGGGTCCGAAAGTGACCACCGGGTTTCCCGCGTTTCTGCTGGTCGGTGATGTCCGGGATCCCGCGGCCCCGCCCCCCAGTCGCATCGACCTCGCTCGGTGGATTCTCTCGGACCAGAACCCCTTGTCCGACCGCGTCACGGTCAACCGGGTCTGGCAGCGGCTGTTCGGCCGAGGCCTGGTGGAGACGGAAAACGATTTCGGGGTGCAGACACCAGCCCCGCTGCATCCGCAACTGCTGGATCACCTGGCCCTGGAATTCCGCCAGCACCGGAGGCGGTTCAAGCCACTGATCCGCTCGATCGTGCTCTCGGCGACCTACCGCCAATCCAGCGATCTGCGAGCCGACTTGTCGGCCGTCGATGCGGGGAACCGTCTGCTGGGTCGGCAGCGGAGGTTGCGGCTCGAGGCCGAGGTGATCCGCGACATCAGCCTGCAGGCCGGGGGGATCTTGTCCGGGAAGATGAAGGGGCCGAGCGTATTTCCCGATCAATCGGCCGGAGTGCTCGATGCTCGGGCGACGGCCGCGAAATGGACACCGAGTCCAGGCGAGGACCGCTGGCGACGGGGCCTGTACACCTGGCACTGGCGGCTGACACCTCATCCAATGAAACCGCTTTTCGATGCTCCAGAGGGTGTGGCCTCCTGCACCCGCCGCGATCGATCCAACGTCCCCGTCCAGGCGCTGGCGCTGCTCAATGACGGTTCCTTTTATACATCCGCTCGCGGGCTGGCCGCGTGGAGCTGGCAAGGGGGGGGCGAGAACCGGGAGCGGGTCGACGCGGTTTTCGCCAGGTGCCTGGGACGAAGGCCCTCGGAGTTCGAACGGACGGTGCTGCTGAACCTCCTGGCCCGCCAGCGAGAGACCCTGGTCGATGACATCCCGGCGTGTCGTGCCATCCTGGGGATCGACGACGGCGTCGCCGGAAACGGTCTTCCGGACCGGGCCGCGTGGGTGCTGGTCGCACGAGCGGTGCTCAATCTCGACGAGTTCATTACCCGGGAATGACGATGGCGATCGACAACACCTTTTCCGGCACCGGAGCAGCGGGCGTGTCTCGACGTGCGTTGTTCGGTGCCGGCGGCCTGTCGCTGGCCTCCCTGGCGATGTCCGA
>Ga0310120_10000422_pt1 | contig 33885 bp, 35 predicted proteins | sample CB27_AW_983_MG_FD_203506 | JGI IMG/M metagenome (GOLD analysis project Ga0310120, IMG submission 203506) | Marine microbial communities from Western Arctic Ocean, Canada - CB27_AW_983 | ecosystem: Environmental > Aquatic > Marine > Oceanic | place: Canada: Western Arctic Ocean | collected...
GCAGGATTCAGTTCATAATCTCCAATAGAAGCAATAATCAAGTTAGTTTGAGTTTTTAGCGCCTCATAGCTACTAGGATCTGCAAACTTTATATTATAAAATGGTTCTGGAGCAGGCGTCAAAAGTGTATCATTGAATACAATAGATAGTAAGCTTCGTATATCTTGTCTATCCTCCTTAGCAGCAAGAACAACTAAATCATCATTTGCTCCTATTGCATCCTTTTTTATATCACAGCTAAAAATTGCTATGCAAAAAATAAAAAGTGATAAATATTTAACTATGTTTTTCTTTTCTATTTGATAGTTCATATAAAAATACCAGTACTAAAGTTAATAATAGGAAAATAGCCATTGGTTCCCATGTTAAAAAGGGATACCTAACAAATCTTTCGCTTGCAGTCGTTGGTGGCTCTAAGGGCGTATTTTCAGTGCTTATATTTGCAGCATACTGAATAGATGTAAACCCGTGTGGATTATAATAACTAAAAAACAATGATTTCTTACCAAATTTTGAATAATTGTTATCTATACCCTGCATAAATGTTAATCCATTTTGGTCACGAATTTTTTCTAATTTCACGTTTCCTGCATCAGCAAGAAAATCCTTGGCGGCAAATGGTACTTGAAAACTAAGTATCAATGCATCTACACTTGTAGAAGATTCAAATAGATACAAAAAATCTCTAGGCCCTGGATTGTTAATAAATTTGTCTAAAAACAAATAAATAGTATGATTACCACTTTGCTTTATCGTAGTCAAAATATTATCATTTATTTCTACAATTTTTTCAAATTCAGATTCGTTATTTGATATTGTATATAATACGGAATCAATTCCGCTAGGTATTTGAAAATCATATTGCGATACAGAATCTGCATCAAACTTGTATTCTATTGCTACTCCAGGGTATGAAAACTCTGGATATACAGTTACAGATAATGTATCAATTACAGACTGCCCAAAAATTGATCCTGAAAACAGGATAAAAAACATTATTTTTCTCATATGCTAAGTTAACTGAAAAATAACAAATATATCATAAAATGAATGAGTAATAGCTGTAATACCAAAACCTCTATTGATATATAATAATCCTAGTAATATTCCAGCAATAAATCGAATAGTGAACGCATCTTGAGTAAATGATTCTGCTCCTATGAAATGAAATAAAGAAAATAAAATAGACGATAGAAATAAAGCAAAAAATTGTGCAGAAAAATGATTCATTGATTTAAAAATGAACTTAACTAATCGATAAAAAATAAAAAGTGAAAATACTCTAAATATTAATTCTTCATAAATTCCAGCTCCTAGTGATAAAATTAGATTGAATTGTACATTTTCAACAGAGATATCCATTAAATAAAGACCCATACTTCCAAGAAAAAAAAGCAATAAAGAAGCATAAATTAAAGATTCAAATAACATTAGAAAGAGGTATGATTTGTATATCTTAAAAGAATCATAATTTCTCTTTTGATAATAGGCCACAATAAAAAACACTAATAAAAACAAGCTTGAGGATAGGTAAAAAATATCAAACCCCAATGTTGAAATAGCCTCCTCTATTAAAACATCGGCTCCATTTTTAATATAGCTGAATTCAGTATCTCTCATTAAAAAAAGACCTAGTTCATATATTAAAAAAATAGGTAAGGTAATAACAAAACTATAGAAAGGAGATTTAGATTTTTGAAAATAATCTTGGATCATATCAAATCTTTAAAACAGCTAATAATGCTTCTTGTGGAACTTCAACTCTTCCAATCATTTTCATTCTCTTTTTTCCTTTTTTCTGCTTCTGTAATAGCTTGTTTTTTCGAGTAACATCTCCTCCATATAGTTTTTCAGTTACATTCTTTCTAAATGGAGCAATATTAGTACGTGCAATTACTCTAGTACCAATAGATGCTTGAATTGGAATTTGAATTTGATGTCTAGGAATTAACTCTTTAAGTTTTTGACAAAGAGCTAATCCTCTGTGATAAGAATCTTTTTTTGAGCAAATCATTGATAAAGCATCTACCGGCTCTTTATTAATAAGAATATCCAATCTATCTAGCTTGCTCTCTTTATATTCCTTAAAAGTATAATCAAATGATGCATATCCCTTTGATCCAGACTTAATACTGTCATAAAAATCAAATAATATTTCACCTAGAGGTAAATCATAAATTAATTGAACTTTAGAGCTGGAAAGATAAGAAGTTGATTTATACTTACCTCTTTTCTCTTGACAAATTTTCATGATATTACCAATATAGTCTACCGGAGTTAAAATTTCTGCAGTAACAATTGGCTCCATTATACTGTCTAAGATCTTTGGTTCTGGCAATAAAGCAGGTCGTTGTACCTCAATTTGGCTACCATCTTTAAGATTTGCCAAATATTTAACATTTGGACTAGTAGTAACAATTGAAAGATTAAATTCTCTTTCTAGTCTTTCTTGTATTATTTCCATATGTAATAGGCCTAGAAAACCACATCGATATCCAAATCCTAGTGCATCACTCACTTCCGGCTCAAATGATAAGGAAGCGTCATTTAATTTTAATTTTTCAAGCGCAGTGCGTAAATCATTATATTCTGCAGCATCGGCTGGAAATAGTCCAGAAAATACCATTGGTTTAATTTTTTGAAAACCAGGAAGCGCCTCTTTGCACGGCTTGTTAACATTTGTTATTGTATCGCCTGGCAAAACATGCTCTATATCTCTCACATTTGCAATAATATAGCCTACTTCTCCGGCTTTCAAAGAATCAGACTTTTTTCTATCAATTACAAAATGACCTACTTCATCGACATCATAATAAGTATTATGAGAAAAAAATTTAATTTTACTACCTCGACTTATAGACCCTTCATAAACACGAATATAGGCGACAACGCCGCGATATTTATCATAAATCGAGTCAAAAATTAATGCTTTAAAAGCATCATTTTTTGGAGGTTCTGGTGGAGGAATCTTATCAATAATTGTATCTATTATGCCTTGAATACCTTCTCCGCTTTTAGCACTAGCAAGCAATATTTCTTCTTCTTTGCAACCAGTAAGTTCAACAATCTGGTTCGTGACATTCTCAATATCTGCATTAGGCAAATCTACTTTATTGATTATTGGAATAATTGTTAAATCATTATCTAAAGCTAGCAAATAGTTGGTTACAGTTTGAGCTTCTATGCCTTGTGCGGCATCTACAATTAATAATGCTCCTTCACTAGCAGATAATGTTCTAGAAACTTCATAAGTAAAATCAATATGTCCTGGGGTATCAATAAGATTGAGTATATAATCTTTATAATTAATGCGAATTGAATGACTTTTAATAGTGATGCCTCTTTCGCGTTCTAACTCCATATTGTCCAGAACTTGAGCTTGCATATTCTTCTTAGAAATTGTACCAGTATCCTCGAGCAATCTATCTGCTAAGGTTGATTTACCGTGATCAATATGGGCAATAATACAAAAATTGCGGATTAAACTAATACTACTCATCAAAATGATTCACTATCGGTACTCTTCTACCCATTCCAAAAGCTTTTTTACTTATACGCAATACAGGTGCAGCTTGCCTTCTTTTGTGTTCGTTATGATTGATTCTCGTAACTATATCGCCTAAGTCAGTATCAGCTACATCTTTTGATATATCTTCTCCCAATACTATCTTATCAACAATAGGGCTAATTAAATCATAATCAAATGGGTCTACTTGATTTGGAGCCAATTCTGCAGATGGTGGTTTTGTAATAGAACTATCAGGAATAATATTATTACTTACTTTATTTTTCCATTTTGCAAGATTATAAACTTCTGTTTTTGATAAATCTCCAATAGCTGACAATCCACCACTCATATCTCCATAAAGAGTACAATATCCTAGGGCAAGCTCTGTTTTATTCCCTGTAGATAATACTAAACAACTAAACTTATTGGAAAATGCCATTAATATGTTTCCTCTAATTCTTGATTGAATATTCTCTTCAGTAACATTACTCTCTAATCCTTTAAATTTTGGATTAAGTACGTCTAAATATTTCTCAAATAAACTATCGATATCAACTGTGTCAAAATGTGCATTTAAATTCTGTGCTAATTGTTTTGCATCAGTTTTACTGTGCTCACTAGAAAATCTTGAAGGCATAGAAACTAAATAAACATTCTCTGACCCAAGCGCATCAACAGCAAGACATGCTACCAGCGCAGAATCTATTCCACCGCTCAAACCTATTACTGTTTTTTGATGACCAGTTTTAGAAAAATAATCTCTAATTCCAAGTGTTAATGCACTATAAATTTCATTATTAATCTCTACTTCGCTCTCATCTATTAAGCTAGAATCTGTATCAACAATAATTAAATCTTCTTCAAAATTCTTTCCCTCAGCTATTAAATTCATATCTGAGTTAAATACCATAGAATTTCCATCAAATATAAGCTCATCTTGCCCACCAATAAGATTGCAATACACAAAAGGACAATTAGCATCACCAAAATTTTTCATGATTAAATCTTTTCGAATATTTTTACGATTCTTATGATATGGAGAAGCCGAGATATTCACAATAAGATCTGGACTCATTGTAACAATTTCTTCAGAAAGCTTTCTATTATAATTATCTTCCCATAAATCTTCGCATATTTGTACAACACAATTAAAATCAGTTCCATCAATATCGATTTTAAAGTCACCAATTTCAGAGCCATTTTCAAAGTAACGATTTTCATCAAAAACGTCATAATTAGGAAGAAGAATTTTATTATAAACTTTAGCTACCTTCCCTTTTTCGCAGATTGCAGCTGAATTAAATAATTTTCCATCCTTTTCATCAATAAATCCTACAATACATGGGGAAGAAACTTTTTTAGAAAAATTATGTAATACTTCTAAGTTTTTCTTAATAAAAGATTTTGAAAAAAGTAAATCTTGCGGCGGATATCCCGTAATAACCATTTCGGGAAAAATCACTAAATTTGCTCCTTTGTCAATAGCTTGATTATAGTTATCTAACAACTTCTGATAATTATAATCAAAGTTTCCTAAGATAGGATTAATCTGACAAATACCGACTTTTATTGATTTAGACAATTTTTTACTTCCGTTATTAATGAATCAACAGAATTCGTACTAATAGATTTTGGTATATCCCAACTATTATATGCAATCAGCGGCTTATCTTGAGCCAATGTAAATGCTATTTCACTTAAAGTTCCATAAGCTCCAGAAATCGCTACTCCAACATCGCAATTATAACTAATTAAAGCATTCCTTGTAATATCAAGACCTGTTGAAATTGGAATAGATAAAAAATCATTCCCAGATTTGAAATCTTTATCTTTAAGAATTCCAATACATACACCATCATTCATTGAAACTCCCTTAGCAATGGCCTCCATCACTCCTTCACCTCCACCACAAAATACTAACCAATTCTCGCTTGCCATCCTCTTACCGACTTCTACCGTATCATTATAGATTGATTCAGGAATATCTCTTCCCCCAAAAACAGCAATTCTTCCTTTAAATTTCATTACGGCTCTAATCTTCCCATCGTTCTAGGAAAAGGAATAGTCTGTCTAATATGATCAATTCCACATACCCAAGAAATCATTCTTTCTAGTCCAAGCCCAAATCCAGAATGAGGCACTGATCCATACTTTCTAAGATCAAGATACCATTTAAATGCACTAACAGATAGTCCATGATCTTTGATACGTTTTACTAAAAGATCATGCTCATCTTCTCTCTGTCCACCACCTACTATTTCACCATATCCTTCAGGTGCAATGACATCAACTCCCAGAGCGTACTTATCAGTTTTATCTCTCTTCATATAGAATGCCTTAGTTTCATGAGGCCATGAATGAACCATTACAGGTTTATCAAATTGCGTTGCAAGCATTTCTTCATCTGGTGCTCCAAAATCACTTCCGTATTCAAATTCATGATTGTTCTTGTGTAATATATCTACAGCTTCATCATAAGATATACGTGGAAATGGAGCTGAAATATTAGATAATTTTGAAACATCTCTCTCTAAAATCTTTAATTCTTCAACACAGTGCTCTAAACAATCAGCTACTATATATGACATAAACTCTTCAATAATATCCATATTTTGATGGATATCACAATATGTCATTTCAGGCTCAACCATCCAAAACTCTGTTAGATGTTTTCTGGTTTTTGATTTTTCTGCTCTAAAACATGGGCCAAAACAATATGTTTTTCCAAATGCCATGGCGGCGGCTTCTTGATATAATTGACCGCTTTGAGTTAAATATGCTGATCGATTAAAATATTCAGTTTCGAATAAAGTAGTTGTCCCTTCTACAACATTTCCAGTAAACATAGGAGAGTCTACTAAAACAAAATCTCTGCTATCAAAAAAGTCTCTAATTGATTTAATCAATCTTTGTCTGATTTTTATAATAGCAAATTGCTTCTTTGATCTTAGCCATAGATGCCTGTTATCCATCAAGAAACTTATACCGTGATCTTTCAATGCAATTGGGTACTCTTCTGATATGTGTACTACGTCTATATCAGTAACAAGTATTTCAACCCCACTATCAGATCTAGTATCTGCCTGTACAGTTCCTTTAATTTTTAGTGAAGACTCCTGAGTGAGTGTATTTTCTAGTTCAAAAACTTCTGGGTTAACATCATTGCTAGTAACAACACACTGGACATATCCAGTACCATCTCTGACAATAATAAACCAAATTTTTCCAATCGATCTGATATTGTATACCCATCCATTAACTTGGACTTCTTTTCCAATAGAATTTTTTAAATTTTTAATGCTTATTTCGCTCATAATTTTACCATGTTGAAAGAACTGTGTTCACAATATCAACTGCAATTTTATTAATTGCAACATTAATCGCCAATTCTCTTGGATCTCCAAATTCATCGCTATCATCTCCATCAATAATACCATCATTATCATTATCTAATCCGTCAGAAGAAGGATCATTATCGATACTATATGTGCCAAATGCAGAAAATATTTTCTCAAATAATGCACTATCATCGGTATTGTCAATCCAAGCAACTTTTACAGATAGTGAAAATCTATATTCACTCACTTGTTCGTTGTTATTGAAAACATATGGGCCATCTGATACAGAAGTGATTGATCCATTGATAATACTATCACTATCGATATCATTTGTTATCTTTATAATATTTTGACTACTTATTTCTTGAATAATCTCTGATGTTAATTTTTCTGATAATTCAAATTCTACTGTTTCATTATCAAACAATGGAATAGATACATTCTTAATATTTACAGGAATTGATCCTGCCATAGAATAATAAGCACATCCAAATAATAAAAAAATTAGATGGAGACTAATTATTTTTGTTAATCTTTTTTTCAATTCCATAATCGTTTATTTTTCTATAAAGAGTTCTTTCGCTCATATCCAAAGATTTTGCAGCAGCTCTTCTGTTATTATTAAAGTGTTCTAATGTACGAATAATCATTTCTTTTTCTAAGTCTCTAGTATTAAAAGCACCAATAACTTCTCCTTTTATTAAATGATCGCTATCAGAACTATTAATTTCATTATCTTGAATACGATTTTCAAAATTTGCATTTATATTTCTAGAAGAATTTAAGGTGGAAAAATCAGATTGTTTTAGCAATAATTTCATATCTTCAACATCCTGCCTCAAGAATAATAGTTGCCTTAAAATTAATTCTCTTTCTGCTTGATCTGGATCTCGATTAACCAATACAGGTAGCGCAGGATTATCAGAGAAATCTGCTATATTTTCATTCTCTAGCTGCTTTTCAATAATTTCACCTGTAATTCGCTCTCCTCTCTGCAAAATCAATACACTTTCAACAAAATTTCTTAACTCTCTAACATTTCCTGGCCAATCACATTTTTGCATAGCTTTAATTGCTTCTGGAGTAAAACCTTTGTACTTAATATTATTTGTTCTGCTAAACTGCAATGCAAATCTATCCACTAATAATCGGATATCACTTTTTCTTTGTCTTAATGCAGGCAAATTAATTGTAACAGTTTTAAGCCTATAATAAAGATCTTGTCGAAACTTTCCTTCTTTTACAAGCTTTGTCAAATCTTTGTTAGTAGCAGCTATAACCCTAGTATCTGTTTTTTTAGATACAGAATCGCCTACTCTCATATATTCTCCTGTTTCTAATACTCTTAAAACTTTAACCTGAGTTGCTAATGGCATATCTCCAATTTCATCAAGAAATATTGTTCCCTGATCTGCGGTTTCAAAATAACCTTTTCGAGACTCACTTGCATCCGTATAAGCGCCCTTTTTATGACCAAATAGCTCACTTTCAATAATCCCTTCTGGAATAGCTCCGCAATTAACAATAACTAATTTTTTAGATGATCTTTTACTCCCTAAATGTATTGCCTTACTTATAAGCTCTTTTCCTGTGCCAGATTCTCCGTTAATTAAAACAGATATATCTACATCTGCAACTTGACCAACCATATCTAAAACATGATTAATCTCATCGCTATCACCAATAATTCCTGATTTTTGTTTAATTAATTCAATATTCATGATTAACCTCTTATCTACTTATTCTAATTTCTTTATCTAATTTTTTTATTTCATCTCTTAAGTTTGCTGCTTTTTCAAACTCTAAGCTATCAGCAGCTTCTAACATTTCTTGTCTAAGCATTTCTAAAACAATTTTTTTATCCTCATTCAAAAACCTATCTGTTTTTATATCTCTCTTAATTTCGATTTCATTATCTCTAAATGATTCAGCTATATTCGTAGATTCCATTATCTCGTCAATAGATTTTTGAATCGATTTTGGAATAATATTATTTTTCTTGTTAAAAGCTAATTGTATGTCTCTTCTCCTGTCCGTTTCATCAAGCAAATACTGCATTGAATCTGTAATTCTATCTCCATATAAAATAACCTTACCATCTATATGTCTAGCTGCCCTACCAGAAGTCTGAACAAGAGAACTTTTTGATCTTAAAAATCCTTCTTTATCTGCATCCAAAATCGCAACAAGAGAAACTTCTGGTAAATCAAGACCTTCTCTTAATAGATTAATTCCAACTAGCACATCAAAATCTCCTAAACGCAAATCCCTTAAGATTTTTACTCTTTCGATTGTTTTTATTTCAGAGTGAAGATATCTTACTCTTATACCCATTGTGCTTAGATATTCAGATAAATCTTCTGACATTTTCTTTGTTAAAGTAGTTACTAAGCATCTTTCTTTTTTAACAGCGCGAATTTTGATTTCATTAATTAAATCATCAATTTGACCAAGAGATGGCTTTACTATGACCTCAGGATCAACTAATCCTGTTGGACGATTAATTAGCTCCGTGACTATGCCGGAAGATAATTCGAGCTCTTTTTCTGCAGGCGTTGCAGAAGCATAAATTACTTGCTTTTGAATTGCTTCAAATTCTTCAGGTCTCAATGGTCTATTATCATATGCAGCTGGCAATCTAAATCCATGTTCAATTAAATTTTCTTTTCTTTTTCTGTCTCCATTATACATCCCTTTTATTTGTGGAAGAGTTACATGAGACTCATCAATAACAGTTAAAAAATCTTTGGGAAAAAAGTCTATGAGTGTTGAAGGCCTTTCACCTTCTTTTCTTCCATCGAAGTATCTAGAATAATTTTCAATACCAGAACAATAGCCTATTTCATCAATCATTTCTATATCAAAATTAGTGCGTTGAGTTATGCGTTGCTCTTCTAGAAATTTTTCATTCTTGTTAAAAAATGCTATTCTATCTTTTAAATCTTTCTTTATCTCCTTAATTACTCTTTTATTTTTTGATTTATCAGATACAAAATGTCTTGCAGGAAAAAGATGAGATTCATCAATTTCAGCTATTTCTTCTCCGGTTAATGGATTAAAAGTAACAATAGACTGGATAGTATCTGAAAAAATATCAACTCGAATAGCTATTTCTTCATATGCTGGAAATATTTCAAAAATATCTCCCATAATTCTAAAATTACATCTTTCTAAAACTTGATCATTTCTCTTGTAATAGATGTCAATTAAAGATCCTGTAAGATTCCTCCTGCTAATCGGATCATTTTTTTTCAAATGAACGACTTGATTTTTCCATTCTTTGGGAGAACCTAAACCATAAATACATGATACTGAACTGACTACAATTACATCTTTTCTTTGAAGTAACGAACTTGTGGTTTTCAATCTTAAACGATCAATTTCTTCGTTCATTGAAAAATCTTTTTCAATAAATGTATCAGTAATTGGCATATATGATTCGGGCTGATAATAATCATAATAACTAATAAAATACTCCACTGTATTTTGGGGAAATAAGCTCTTAAACTCTCCATATAGTTGTGCTGCTAAAGTTTTATTATGCGATATAATCAATGTAGGTTTTTGAATTTCTTCTATGACTTTTGCGATAGCATAAGTTTTACCAGAACCCGTAACACCCAATAATGTCTGATGTTTTAAGTTATTTTTTATACCATCAACAAGCTCATTGATTGCTCCAGGCTGATCGCCCGATGGTTCAAAATCTGAAACTAATTTAAAGTCTGCCATATTGTCTAATAAATATAGGATTTATTAACACAAAAAACAATTTATAAAGCATGACAATAAGTTTTATTTTTTAGAGTCTAATGTAAAGAAAAAACGTAAATAATCTAGCAAGCTAAGGAAAAGTAGAATTGCAGAAATTAAAATTAAATGATCTGTTAAATAAAAAAATTGTGTGAAGTCTAAAGCATATATTGCTAAAACAACACCAAGAAAACACACTCCAGCTTTACCTACTATATTAGAACCATATATCTTTTCTATTTTTGGTAAATATATCAGTGAAAATATTAAAACTGTCATTTGTCTAATAAAATAAAAAATGCAAAACCAGTCAGCAATATCGCCCCTACTGTTTAATAAGATTGTAAATGCAAATAAAGTTATTCCATCTGCAATAGGATCTAATGCCTTTCCTAGCTCTGACTGTTGATTTAACTTCCTTGCTACTGCTCCATCCAAAAAATCTGATAAAAAAGAAACAACTAATAAAGCATAAAAGTAAGTTTTCATATCAAGATTGAAAGTGATAATTAGTGGGGCAATTAATAAAAATCTTAAATAGGTAATTAAGTTGGGAATAAGAAAAATATCCTCATATTTAAATAACTTACTCATCTTACTATCCTCGATAATAACTTCTTTGTAGATCCTATATTATTCTCCATAAACCTTCTTGAAGATGTACTTGCTAAATTGTACGCATTCACATCATTAAGCTTATCTAGAACGTCCATTAACTCTAGATTGGATTTAACTGTAAATGCTGATGATAGAGATAACAATTCTTCTGCTTCAAGAAAGTTACCATTTGAATAATTCGGCCCAAAAATGATAGGATTAGATGCGACAGCTGGCTCCATAACATTATGAATACCATTTTTTGAAAATCCTCCACCTATATATGATATATATGTTTGCCAATATAACTTATATAAAATTCCCATAGCATTTACAATAATAACCTGTTCTTTTAAATCTGATAAATCGATATAATCTTCTATTACTATAGAGGATACATTTTTCCTACTAGCTTGTTTTTGGTAATAATTAATTGATTTATCTGATAGTTCATGAGGAATAAGAATAATTTTTGTGTCATTGTTACTATCTAATAGATCAAAAATTTTAGGAAAAAGTATTGCATCATCCTCAGGCCATAAGCTAGCAAATAAAAATAGCTTATTTTTCAATTTATAATCTATATCAAATTTAATCTTAACATTAGATTCCTTTTCTAATGCTATGTCAAAACGAGGATTTCCCATCGCTTCAACTTTTTTATTTGGAATAATTAATTTTATATTTTCTAAATCCTGATTATTGACGGTAAATATTTCATCAATAAGGCTGTATATAGATTTATAAAGACTCTTTCCTAAAGCTCTTAACTTGAAACTATCATTGTGAATTCTTGCAGAAATTAATACAGTATCAATATGTAAAAAGCGTGCCATAAGAAGGATATTGGGCCAAATATCATATGAAGCAAAAATTATTTTTTTAGGTTTAACTACTTTTAAGCTTCTAAAAACCGACCAAAAGAAATCAAATGGAAGATATATCTTACAATCAATATTATTATTATCAACATTATTGTATCCAGATGGAGAAAAAAATGATACCACAATCCCAGCATTAGCATTGCTATTTTTTATATTTGAGATAATCGATTCTATCTGTTGAAATTCTCCAAAAGATGACACATGAAACCAATATACATCAGAGAAAGGATTAGTATTTTGAAACTTTTTTAATTTCTTTAAAGAATGATATCTTCCTAAAAGACCAGCTCTAATTTTGTAATTAAATGGAAATAGTAATACGGCTATTACAAAAAATATCGGATAAAGAAGAACATTATAAATAAGTAACCAAAAAAAATTCATAAAACAAGAGAGTTGTTAACGTGTTCAAATACTTTTTCACTATCAATTTCTGACATACAATACTGTTCTTTTCGATAGCACGGCCTACTCCCATTTTGAGAACAAGGTCTACACCATAAACTTTTATTTTCAATAATCTTAGATTTAGGCAAAACAACACTTGCTCCAGTCTCCTTTGATGTCGGACCAAGAATCATAGTCACTGGAGTGTCTAATGCTTCAGAAATATGGAGCAATCCAGTATCGCTCCCAATAGTATGTTGAGAAGACTTTAAAATTCCCATTGCCATTCTTAAGCTAGTCTTATCTTTTAGGTTGACAATCCTATCATGTTTAATAATCTGATCGCATATAATATCATTTGTTGCACCTAGAATTACAATCGTTGCATTAAATGATTTCATTAATCTAGTCATTAAGTTATTATAATTTTCAATAGACCATTGTTTTTGACTCCATGCTGCTCCAGGTACTATTGTAATATAATTTTTATCAATATTATTATTTAATAAGTAATCCATTGTTTCTTCTACTTCATCATTTGATAAATGCAATTCTGTTTTTGGGAATGAATCTGTCTTCTCTAGCAATGAATGATACATTTTAATATGACTAAAACTCTTTTCAAAAAAATTCTGGTAACCATAAAAAAGAAGGAGTCTTCGAAGGCGCGGTTTTTTTATTTGCTTAAAAAATCTTTTTCTTAGAAAAAATGATAGAACTCTAGTTCTAAATACACTATGAATGTCATAAACCATATCATAATCATTATCTCTAAGGCTCTTTCCAAGCGCTATTAAGCCCTTAAAACCTGTTTTTTTCTTAAAAGTAATCAAATCATCGATTAAGGGATGATAACGCATAATATCAGCGAATTCTGACTTAATAAGAAAATCAATTTTAGAATCTGGAAATTTCGTTTTAACTGATTGTAAAAAGGACGTGGATAAAACAATATCTCCTATTGAGCTCATCCTTATAATAAGAATCTTTTTCATTATAAATCTTGGTTAAACAGTTTATTTGCAAACCATGAAACAAAAATACTAATCTCATAAAGAATAATCATTGGTATAGACATAATAATCAAACTTATAGGGTCTGGAGGCGTAATAATAGCAGATAAGATAACTGTACCCATTATTGCCTCTCTTCTATACTGTCGTAAAAACTTAGGATTGATTATACCTATTGATGAAAAAAGAAAAGAAGCGACTGGTAGCTCAAAAATAACTCCTGAACCAATAATCAACGCTAGAACAAAATTAAAATAATAATTAATGGAGAAATTGTTCTCAATCCCTCCAGTTATCATTGATGCAAAAAAATCTAAAGAAAATGGTAGTATTACTTTATATGCAAACATACCACCTAACATGAAACATACAAATGCAGTTAAAATTAAAGGTAAAAGTATTTTTTTTTCTTTATCGTATAGCCCAGGAGACAAAAATTTCCAAATTTGAACTGTAAGAATAGGTATTGAAAATATAATACCTCCGATAATTGCCAAATTCCATTTTAGCATAAACATCCCTTGGATAGTAAGAACTTGGAGATTCATCTCTCCGCTAATTTGATTTGCTGGAGCAATTAATAGACCTACTAAATAATTAGAAAAATTAAACGTAATAATAGACATAAAGAATATCGCACCAAGCGATTTTAGTATTCTCCATCTAAGCTCTTCTAGATGATCAATTATTGACATATCATTATTACTCATTTCAATTTCTTTATGTTATCTACAATTTCATAAGGAGACTTAAACTTAATGTCTTCTTTATTTAAATTTTCAATAAATTTTATTCTATCTTTAGACCAAAATTCTTGTATAATATCTTTTTCTATAATGTTTCTCATTCTACGTGAAAAACGTGACAATTGACGACTCTTAATCTGATTATTTTCTTTCATAGACCCATGATAAGCAATAAGCGCTGTTGCAAAATCTGCAATTCCGTCTCCTGACTTACAACTAGTTTTAAAAATAGGTATTTTTTTAATATCTTTCTTAGTAGCAGAAATAATATTATTAATTGATCTAACTAAAAGATTTGCATCTTTTCTATCTGACTTATTTACTACAAATACATCTGCTAGCTCTAATATGCCAGCTTTCAATAATTGAATTTCATCTCCAGATTCAGGAACAAATACTAGTGTAGTTAAATCTGTAATTTCAGATACACTATACTCTGATTGTCCTATCCCTACTGTTTCAATAAAAATAATATCTTTTCCACTAAAAGCAAGAATATCGCTAAAATCTTCAGCTAAATCTGTAACGCCTCCAAGTTCAGCTCTAGATCCCATACTTCTTACAAAAACTTCATTATCATCTACGGCATTATTAATACGCACTCTATCTCCTAAGAAAGCTCCACCTGTAATTGGACTAGATGGATCAATTGCAATGATACCAACAGATAAGTTTTTTTCTCTTATTTTGGGAATTAATTGGTTCATAAGCGAACTCTTACCTGCTCCAGGTGGGCCAGTAATACCTATTTTAATTGAATTCAAAGAATGCTTAAAAATATGGCTTGAAACGTCTTTTCTAGATAAAGCTCCCGTCTCAATACCTGTCATTAATTCTGAGATTGCTATAAAGTTATTTGCTTGTGCATTTTCTAGAATCTTCTTTAGATTTTTTGAACTCATACTTTAATTTAATTGCTAGAATTTTAAAACAATAATCAAAACTAGAAATTTATTGACATCTGATTTTGAATAGGATAAGTTGCGTACGCTATTTATGGATAGACATAAACAACAAATTAAACGAGATCGACAAGATTTGAAACGCAGAGCAAGCAATGCTCAAAATAAATCTAAGATGAGAACATTAATTAAAAATGTCATGATTCATGACGACGCTAAAAAAGCAACAGAGTCTTATTCTAGTGCGATTTCTTTTATTGATAAGATGGCAAGCAAAAATTTAATTCATAAAAATAATGCTGCAAGACAAAAATCAAAGTTGACTAATTATTTAAATTCTTTAAGTAAATAATAATTATTCAAACTTATCTTTAATAAGCTCAACCCAATTAGCTAATCGCTCTTCAGTCAACTCTTCTTCATTGTCATTATCAATACCTAACCCTAAGAATTCATCTCCTTCAAGTGCTTCAGATTCATCAAATTCATATCCTTCTGTGGGCAATTTTCCTATTAGTTTACCACCATTTTCTACAAATGGTTTAGCTAATAATCCAACAGCATCTAAATAATTAAAGCTATACGATATTTGATCTCCAGCACCAAAAAATGCTCCAGTAATATTGCTAAAGTCTAGTTTTCGATATTCAAGATATACTTCTTCCCAATCTTCTTGCAATTCACCCACATTCCATGTTGGGCAACCAATAATAAGATTTGAGTATTCTAACATTTTAGATATATCGGTTGATCTGATATCATATGAATCTACTTCATAGCCCGCTGTCTCCATATGCTCTTTAAGCAGTTCAGAAGCTTCTTCTTGATTACCGGTCGTACTTCCCCAAAACAATCCTATTTTTTTCATTTAATAATTATTACTTGTCATGACCCTGATAATTCGGCGCCTCTTTGATAATACTAACCTCATGAGGATGACTTTCTCTACCAGCTGCTGCTGATATTTGAATAAATTTTTTATTTTTATAGAATAAAGATAAGTTTTTAGCTCCGCAATATCCCATAGATGATTTTAATCCACCAATTAATTGAAAAACTGTATTATTTACAGGACCTCTAAAAGGCACCATACCTTCAATACCTTCAGGTACTAGCTTCAATTCATCTTTTTCTTGCTGGAAATATCTTTCACCGCCACCTTCTTTCATGGCAGCTAAGGAACCCATGCCTCTATATGATTTATATCTCCTTCCTTCATAAACAATAGTTTCTCCAGGGCTCTCATCCATACCTGCTAACATACCACCTAACATTACAGCGCTGGCCCCAGCAGCTAATGATTTTGCAACATCGCCGCTATAACGTATTCCACCATCAGCAATAATTGGAATATTATGCTTTAAACCAACCTTAGCACAATCAATCACTGCTGAAAGTTGAGGTACTCCTACCCCAGCAACAATTCTTGTCGTACAACTAGATCCTGCACCTATACCAACTTTAACACAATCAGCTCCTGCCTTAATTAAATCTTCGGTCGCTTCGGCTGTAGCAACATTACCAGCTATTAGATCTAGTTTAGGAAATGCTTTTTTAATCTTTTTTACTAAATCTAAAACATGCTGTGAGTGACCATGCGCAGTATCCACTACGATTACATCAACACCAACAGAAGAAAGGGCGCTAATTCTATCAGACCAATCATCTTTGACGCTTACTGCTGCTGCCACTCTTAATCTTCCATTTTTATCTTTTGAAGAATTAGGAAATTCTTCTTTCTTGGTTAAATCTTTTACTGTAATTAACCCTGCTAGATTATCTTTATTATCTACAACTAATAATCTTTCTATTCTATGTTTCTGTAATATTATTTTAGCTTCTTCGTTGGTAGTATCTGACTTAACAGTCACTAAATTTTTTACTGTCATTCTATCTTTTACTAATACATTCAAATCTGATTCAAATCTGATATCTCTTTTAGTAATAATACCTACTAATTTGCCTTTTGCCAATACTGGCAAACCGCCAATTGAATATTGATCCATTAATTTCTTTGCATCTCCAACTGGTTTACTCTCATCTAGAGTAATAGGGTTTTTAATCATTCCGCTTTCGTAACGTTTCACCTTATCAACCATTAGAGCTTGCTTCTCTATACTCATATTTTTATGAATGACACCGATACCTCCTTGTCTTGCAAGAGCAATGGCCATATCAGATTCTGTTACAGTATCCATAGCTGCACTCATCACAGGTATATTTAATTTTATATTCTTTGTAAGATAGGTAGAGCAATCAACTTCTTTAGGTAATACAGATGATTTCTGAGGCACCAAAAGGACATCGTCAAATGTTAATGTTTTTTCAATAGTATTTTTAGACATAAAAAGCTCCAAGCGTAAGGGTTGGAATCATTAGTGTGATAAAACTCTTAAGATAAAAAAATTTTATTAAGGTCAACATTGGACAATTTAATAAAAAAGATACGAAAATCCAGCAGATTATTACTGGCTATCAAATTTTAGCCAATTATATTTTTCATTCATCGTAAAATAGTAGTAAGAATAGAAAAATAGAAAGTACCCTAGCCCTATCAATCCAAACCATAACTCTTTTGTTGATAAAAAGATGAATATAATCAATGGTAAATACTTTTGAGCATAATGAAGATATTCTTTTGACTTTAATACCAACGCCACAATTAAAAATGGTAAATACACTATTGCGCTAGTAGATAAAACTGGTTCATCTTGATACACAGAAAATATTAAAGCAATAAAAGTAAGCACCATAGAAGCAATCTTACTACGTCTGCTATCTGAGCGATATAATATATATAAAACAAGAAATAGTAGAAACAATCCAATCATCATCTTTCCAAAAATTAGAACACCAATAAAAGAATAGATTGATAGGAATAGTAAGAAATTTGTTTGGCAATCTATTTTTACGCTACGAAATGGCCCAAAAGACTCAAATTTACTCATTAGCCATAAAAATAGAATAGACTGAAGTAGGATATTTATAACACTGATCCAGTCTTGAGAAATTATTGAAAATATGTAATACCTATCCAAATCACCTCCTATCACTATATCGTAAAAAATGCTATTATTGAAGATTGTGTCATAAGATTTGATTAAATAGTGTTGAAAAGCAAGCATAATCCACATCGGAAAAAATATTTCTAATCGATCAATTATATCTACGTCAATTCTTTGAAAAAGATTCTGAATATGCTTATATCGAGAAGATTCAGACGGAAAAAATCTCTTAAGCATTTAGTTTAAATCCATCCAATTGCATATAGAAATACAAGAAAAATAAGTATCGGGCTCAAGTATCTAATTAAAAAACCAAGGATGCTTTTAAAGGAGAGAGATTTTCTTAATATTGAGTTTCCAAAATATACTGATCCAGAATCTCCTATTAATAAATTCCTAACCACTTCATCTATGCCCCATACATATCCTGCAAAAATAGCAAGGAAGAATCCACCAAGTGGCAATAATATATTAGAAGCAAGAAAGTCTGCCATATCAAAGAAAGTAAGACCTGTGCCTAGTAATGTCACATCTGACCATACATTAAAAGATAATGCACATGGAATTGCAGCACAATAAACTAATGTTCCCATTGTTAAAGTTGCTTTTTTTCTAGAATAACTTCGCTCATCTACTAAATAAGAAACACTAACCTCTAAAATTGAGATTGCAGATGTAACTGCGGCTATTGTGAGTAGTAGGAAAAATAACAATGCAAAAATATAACCTCCTGTTAGCTGTGCAAGCAATGGTGGTAATACATGAAAGACTAAACCAGGTCCTGCAGTAGGGTCATATCCTGATGAAAATACCACTGTAAATATAGCAACTCCTGCTAATATAGCAATTATAGTATCAAGGAAAGCGACCATATAGGAAGCATTCACTACGTCATCCTTTTCAGACAAGTAACTACCATAGGTCATCATTGCGCCCATACCTAAACTTAATGTGAAGAAAGCATGTCCTAATGCAAGCAGAAAAGTTTGTGCATTAATCTTTGACCAGTCTGGATCAAAAAGAAAGGATATTCCGCCATCTGCACCAGGCAACATCAATCCTTGTACTACTAAAATCATTAAAATTCCAAATAAAAGTGGCATTAAAAATTTGCTTGCTTTCTCTAGTCCTGCTCTAACTCCAGATAAAATAATACCAACAATCATTAGAAAGAAGACTGTATGATAACCAATAACCCACATAGGACTGCTATTTTTTAAATTAAAAAAATCTGCAGCCATCTGAGGATTATCAAAAGAAGAGAATGTCCCTTTTAATGCTTCAAGAGTATAAGCGACTGACCAGCCACCAACAATGCTATAAAAAGATAAAATTGTAAAACTAGCAAATACACCTAATGATCCTACATATTTCCAAAAAGGTTTATCCGTTAACGTCTTAAATGCTCCTACCGGATTTTTTTGTGTTGCTCTCCCTAGAAGTATTTCAATATTTAATATTGGTAGACCAACCAATATAATACAGACAAGATAAATAAATAGAAAAGCTGCTCCACCATTTTCACCTGCTATATATGGAAATTTCCAAATATTTCCTAGCCCTACCGCTGAACCAGCAGCAGCTAAAATGAAACTTGTTTTTGAGCTCCATTGCTCTCTATTATTACTCATTGTCTTCCTTACTAATGTTTAAAGGATCGCTTTCCTTAACAATCTCATCAAAGTTATCAAGATGTGCCTCTACTACTGCATCAAGGACACCATAAAAATATAAACCAATTGCTATCCATGCAAAGCGATTTCTTTCTCTTAAATAATATTCTTGAGAATTTGCATAAGAATCGTCATAATTATTATATTTTTTTCTATTCTCATTAAAACTCCATAATGCTAAAATTTCACCAGCCATTAATGCATATCCTTTAACTTTTTGATCGTTATAAAGTTGTCCAGTACCTGGTATTATCAATGAACGTTTCAAAGCAATTTTGGGGTCTTTTAATTGTTCTTCTTCTGTACGAAAATCTATTTTTTGCTGAGAAAAAAGATACGAAAAAATAATAGCGATAAAAACGAATATTTTTATTAGCCTAAGCATTCAATTTCTACTCTTGCTCCCATCGGTAATCCTGCTACCTGAATTGTAGAACGCGCTGGATACTCTCCATTAATTCTTTTCTCAATTTCAGCATTTACTAGTGGGGTATAACTCAAGTCTGTTAAAAATACAGTAAACTTTTTTATATCTTCTAAGGTCTTATCGTTATCAGCTAATACAGCTTCGATATTGTCAAATACTTGCTTGACTTCATCTTCAACAGTATCATTGTTTAATTGTCCAGATAAAGGATCTATAGGAATTGATCCTGCCATAACCCAATCAGAATGATCGCTTAAATATCTAAACATTGAGTATGGTCCAACAGGCGTAGGTGCCTTTAAATTAGTCATTATTATGTCCTTTCAAATTTTACAGAGACTCAAAGTAGCTAATCCAATATCTTCATTAAGCGCTCTATGTGTTTTTTCATTAAAATTATGTAATATAAATTCTCCAACAACTGCTACTTCCGTTTCAAATAAATGACCTCCTAAAACTTCCATATCATGATTCCCTAAGGTGATATGTGCATGTATAAAAGGTTTACCATCTTTAATTGCTATATTTCCTTGAAATGACAGCAATTCATGGATGGGATTGAACAATTTATGGATATAATCTTTTGATGTCATATCGTATGCTCCTATATCAGTATTCTGTACTGCTCCTATGCCAGAAAGTTGACCAGAGTTGATGTTGCGATCAACGCAAAATTGAGTGAGTGTTTCCATCACTTTTTCACCTTTTTCTACATACACTATATACGAATTATCAATTTTTTGAAATTGCATTATAACTTCTTCATTTCAGATGCTATTAATTCATTAATTTTACTTCTAATATCAGCTAAAGAGAAGTCTTTAGATGCTCCAGCTGTAGCAAAGTCATCTTTACCTCCACCTCCACCATGCAGCTCTTTTCCAATAAGTTTTGCCAAAGAGGATGCAGATACAGATTTTTCAATCAAATCTTTTGATACGCTCACGGAAACCACAGGTTTTTTATCAATTATTACTGAAAAAACCGCAATACCTGACTGAAATTTTGTATTGAGTTTTGTATTTAGTTTTTTCAAATCATTTTTAGATCCTAAGGCAACTTCTTCATTTATAAATGGAATATTCTTGATATGTTTTTGATTTTCAATCATCTTTTCAATATCAATAGTGTCTAACATATTTAATTGATTTTTTTTCTCAAGTTCTCTTTTTTCAGATGCTTCTTCTAAGCGATTAATGACATCCATTCTATCCTGAAGATGAGCTTCAACATGTTCTCCAGTGATAGCGTGTATTCTTCTAACTCCGGACGCAATAGCTTTCTCATTCTTTATAATAAATTTATTGATTTCTCCTGTTGATGAAACATGAGTACCTCCACATAATTCTTTTGAAAAAGCATCCATAGTTACTACTCTTACTCTTTCTCCATATTTTTCTCCAAATAAAGCGGTAGCGCCTTCTTTTTTTGCATCTTCTAAGCTTTTTATATTCGTTTCTACGGATATATTTTCAGCAATTTTATCATTCACAAGCAATTCAATTGCATCAATGTCTTTTTTATCGATTTTATAAGGGTGAGTAATATCCAATCGTAAATAATCTGGATGTACTAGAGAACCTGCTTGATTGATATGGTCGCCTAGAATATCTTTAAGAGCTTGGTGTAACAAGTGTGTTGCTGAATGATTGATCTTAATATCTTTCCTTCTCATTGAATCTATTTTACAAGAAACATTCATATTTTTTGATATAGTCCCTTTTTTCAGACTACATATATGAATAATAAAATCTCCATTTTTCTGCGTATCTACTACCTCAGCAGAAAAATCTTTATTCTCAATAATTCCGGTATCTCCAATTTGACCACCTGATTCAGCATAAAATGGAGTATCATCCAAAATAATATACACTTTATTATCAGTATCAGCCCAATTTACTATATTGCTAGAACTTTCCTCTTCACTATATCCAATAAAATTTGAATGCGGTGAATCGTTCGTAATCTTCCATTGAATATCTTTATTCTCCATAACAAACTTTTGATTCTTTTTAGCAAGATCTTTTTGTTTGTTCATTTCTTTTTTAAAACCTTTTTTATCAACAGTTTTTCCTTTTTCAGAAGCCATCAATTCTGTCAAGTCTAAAGGAAATCCATAAGTATCATATAATTTAAAAGCATCAGTACCACTTATATTATCAGAAGAAGATTTTTTTATTATCTTTTCAAATTGAATAATTCCTTTCTCTAATGTAGAAAAGAAAGATTGTTCCTCATTAAAGATGGTTTTCTCTATATGCTTTTGCTTATCTTTTAGTTCTGGATAAGTGTCTGACATTGTCAAAACAACTGACTCAACTAACTTGTATAATATTGGTTCTTTACTATAGAGATTCATTGCAAATCTTGACCCTCTTCTAAGAACTCTCCTAACAACATACCCTCTACCTTCATTTGATGGTAAGACTCCATCTGCTATAGCAAATGATAACATTCTAATATGATCACATATGACATTATATGATACCTCATTATCTTGATAATTTGTCTTGGATATTTTTTCCAAATCAGATATAGTTTTTGAGAATAAATCAGTTTTATAATTTGAATTTTTATTTTGCAATACTGAACAAATTCTTTCTAATCCAGCTCCGGTGTCTACATGTTTTTTCGGCAAATCTTCAAATGTCCCATCTTTTAAGCGATTGCTTTGTATAAATACTAAATTCCATAATTCCCAATATTCATCCGAATTATTTACATATTTAGCCTGTTGATTGTCTATATCATCTCCAACATAATAATGAATTTCAGAGCATGGACCACAAGGACCTGTTTCAGCCATTTCCCAAAAATTATCTTTTGATCCGCATCTTACAATACGATTTTTATCGATATCTGTTTCTTTTTTCCATAACTCATAAGCCTCATCATCATCTTCAAATACTGTAACCCAAAGACGAGATTTATCTAACTTCCAAACATCGGTAAATAACTCCCATGACCATTGAATGGCTTCTTTCTTATAATAATCTCCAAAAGACCAATTACCGAGCATTTCAAAAAATGTGTGGTGAAAACCATCTCTTCCAACTTCTTCTAAGTCATTATGTTTTCCACTCACCCTAATACATTTTTGACTATTTACTACGCGTAAATGTTTTGGTTTTTCTATATCTAGAAAAATTGGCTTGAATTGATTCATTCCAGCATTGGTAAAAAGAAGCGATTTATCATCATAGGGTAATACTGGAGCGCTAGCAATTGTATGGTGGTTTTTACCCTCAAAAAATTTAATAAATGATTTTCTAATTTCTTTGCTTTTCATCGATAAAGTGTTTCATATGAATCTAAACAACTAATATATTCATTAGGTGAAAAATAATCTAATAATAACTGCGTTATTTCTATTTTTTTCTTGTTTTACTTTTGCGCAAGAAATAACTATCAATAATCTCGAAATTGATTCTAGACAAAATGGAACTCTAATTAATGTAGGTAGTACTAAGAAAATTAACTTAAAAGATGTGACTGCTTGGTATTCATCAGAATGGTTTTACTTAACAATCTATAATGCTACAACTGATAGTACAAAATTAGCAAATCAAAATTTTGGTGGATCAATCAGTAAAATTGAAATAGCGAATAATGAAGAATCTACTCAAATAGCTTTAAAACTGAGAGAAGAGATTGAATCTTTTGAAATCACAAATCCTACAAGAAAAAATATATCATTTCTTTTAAGACTATCTCAAGAAGAAGCTAAGAAAAGTATTGCAATGGATGAAAATATCCAAAAATTTACTGAAGAGAGCAGCAAGATAAGTAAAGTAAGAAAAGTTAAAGAATCTAAAAAAAATACTTCAGCTCAAAGAACTGATAGGACTCTAGAATTATCTATATTAGGTATTATTGTTGCTGTTAGCGATATTGCTAATCCAAGCACTTTTCTTGTGGGAGCGATTATTGCATTATCTACTGTATTTTTCTAATACTATAGTTCTGAAAATTTATCTGTATACTCAATAATTTTATCTTTTATACCCTCTTCAGACATGGCATGTCCTGAATCTGGAATAATATGTAAATCTGACTCTGGCCACGCTTTATGCAATTCCCAAGCATTTTCTACTGGACAAACTACATCGTATCTACCATGAATTATTACTGAAGGGATATGTCTAATTTTATCTACATTTTCAATTAAGTAATTATCTGTATCAAACCATCCATTATTTGTAAAATAATGACACTCGATTCTTGAAAATGCTTCTGCAAATTTTGAATCAGAAGAATGCTCTATCAGTGCTTTATTTTGAATTAATTTGACTGTACTACCTTCCCAAATACTCCAAGCTTTTGCTGCTTTAATTCTCTTAGAAGAGTCTTCATGTGTAAGTAGCTCATAATAAGCCTTAAGAAGATTGTTTTGTTTTTCTTTTGGTATTGGCTTTAAAAAAGCCTCCCATGTATCAGGAAATATTTTGCTTGCTCCTTCTTGATAAAACCAATGAATCTCTTTTTTTCTTAATAAAAATATACCTCTTAAAATTAATGCTTTACATACAGATGGATGCGTTTGACTATACGCTAAAGACAAAGTACTCCCCCAACTTCCACCAAATACTACCCAAGATTCAATACCTAAATGTTTTCGTATCTTTTCAATATCTTCTACTAAATCCCATGTAGTATTTTCATTGAGCTCAGCAAATGGAGTGCTTTTACCACATCCTCTTTGATCAAACATGATAATACGCCATTTTTCAGGATTAAAATATTGCCTATATGATGGATCAATCCCTCCTCCAGGACCTCCATGAAGAAAGATGACAGGCTTTCCATGTTTGTTGCCTGACTCCTCAACATATATACTATGGATATCAGAGACCGGTAGTTGGAAAGCGTTAAATAGTTCGGCAGTTGGATATAAATTCATGAATGAACTTAATTAATATAAATTATATTTTTAATAGATAATAAATTTGTTGATGATTAATAAGAATTGTGTAATTTTACAGCGTCCTAACGCATATGAAAATTGGCATATTAAAGGAAAACAAAGCTGGTGAAAAGAGGGTTGCAATTATACCTTCTACAGTTTCAGCCCTCACAAAAAAGGGCTATTCATTCTTCGTACAACAAGGCGCTGGCAATGCATCACATCATTCAGATAATCTCTATACAGAGGCTGGTGCAACAATTGTTGAAAAAAATGAAGTTTTTCAATGTGATATTATAACAAAAGTCAATCCTCCAATCAAAGAAGAGATTGAACTATTAAATAAAAATTGTTTATTAATTTCACTGTTTCAAACAATTAAAGACATTGAACTAGTGAAAGATTTACAAAATGTTAAATGCTCTGCATTTTCTTTAAACTTATTGCCAAGAATTACTTTGGCTCAAAAAATGGATATTCTAAGTTCTCAAGCAAATATTGCTGGCTATAAATCAGTATTAATTGGAGCAAATCATATTGGAAAATATATGCCACTTCTAATGACTGCAGCAGGAACTATTTCACCATCAAGAATTCTAGTTATTGGAGCAGGTGTTGCTGGATTGCAAGCAATTGCAACAGCAAAAAGATTGGGAGCTCAAGTACAAGCATTCGATGTAAGACCTGAAGTTAAAGAACAGGTAGAAAGTTTAGGAGCAAAATTTGTAGAAGTAGAAAATGATAGTGATGATGGAGTAGGATCAGGCGGATATGCTAAAGAAACTAGTGATGCATATAAATTACGTCAACAAGAAGCAATGAGAGAAAGAATTTCAAAATCTGATTTGGTTATTACTACAGCTCTTATTCCCAACAGACCAGCACCAATACTTATTCCAAAAGAAATGGTTGAAGCTATGAAGCCTGGTTCTGTAATTATGGATTTAGCATCAGAGAATGGTGGAAATTGTGAACTAACAAAACCGGATGAAATAGTATACCATAACAATGTATTAATTGATGGTAATACTAATTTTCCAAGCACTATGGCAACAGATGCTAGTCAACTTTTCTCAAAAAATATTCAAGCAATCATCGAACATTGTCATACAGAAGATGGATTTAAACTTGATAAAGAAGATGAAATTATAGATGGAATGCTATTTGTTGAAAATGGTGAAATTAGACATCAGCCAACCAAAGAGGCTTTATAATGGAAATCAATATTATTAACCTAATAACAATTTTTATATTAGCGGTGTTTGTAGGTAACGAAATAATTAATAAAGTACCTCCTACTCTTCACACTCCTTTAATGTCTGGTTCAAACGCTATATCAGGTATTGCTATTGTAGGAGCTTTACTAGCAATTACTGCTGATGGAGAGCTTAGTACATATTTTGGATTGGCTGCATTAATTTGTGCTACAATTAATGTTGTAGGTGGATTTTTAGTAACGGATAGAATGTTAAAAATGTTTAAGAAGAAATAATGGACCAAATTCAAATAACAAATCTACTATATTTAATTGCAGCCATTGGATTTATTGTTGGAATCAAACGTCTTTCTCATCCAAGAACTGCAAGAAGTGGAAATTTTCTAGCATCGCTTGGTATGTTAGTTGCTATAATAGCAACATTAACATCTGGAACAAATTTTGATTGGCCACTAATTGGCTTAGGCGTAGGAATTGGTTCAATCTTAGGTATTCTTGTTGCTATACGGATTCAAATGACTCAGATGCCTCAAATGGTAGCTATATTTAATGGATTAGGTGGAGCAGCTTCTGCGCTTGTTGCATCAGCAGCATATCTTTCAGGATCAGATAGTTCATACATTATTATGTGCATGAGCGTTTTAATTGGAACATTAACTTTCTCTGGAAGTTTTGTTGCATTTGGAAAACTTCAAGGATTTATATCTGGAAAGGCTATCACTTTTACAGGACAGCAAGCTATCAATGCATTAATTTTTGGTTCTGCGATGGCATTATTAACTGTTCATAATTTCAACTTACTACCAGATGATACAATATTTTATACTATTACAGCTTTAGCGCTTATGCTTGGTATTGGTCTTACCATTCCAATTGGAGGTGCTGATATGCCTGTGGTCATTTCACTATTAAATTCATATTCTGGAATAGCAGCTACAGCTACAGGTTTCTTACTTGGTAATAATGCACTTATTATTAGCGGCTCTTTAGTTGGCGCTTCTGGATTAATCCTAACAAATATTATGTGTAAAGGAATGAACAGATCTTTAGTTAATGTAATTTTTGGAGCTGTTGGTTCAGAATCTAGTAGTGACGCTTCGATTCAAAAAGAAATGAATATTAAAAGCTATTCAACGATAGAAGCAGCAATGATTCTTGATGCTGCTGAGAAAATTATTATTGTACCAGGGTATGGATTGGCTGTAGCACAAGCACAACATGTTGCCAGAGAAGTAGCTGATACTTTAGAAGCTCAAGGCAAGAAAGTGTTGTATGCTATTCATCCTGTTGCTGGTAGAATGCCAGGACACATGAATGTACTATTGGCTGAAGCCAATGTTCCCTATGACTTACTTAAAGATTTAGATGAAATTAATCCTGAATTTGAAGATTGTGATGTTGCATTAATTCTTGGAGCAAACGATGTTGTTAATCCTGCAGCAAGACATGATCAATCTAGTCCTATCTATGGTATGCCTATCTTAAATGTCGATAAGGCTCGTACTGTTATTATTAATAAAAGAAGCATGAACCCTGGCTTTGCTGGTGTCCAGAATGAATTATTTGGTTATGATAATTCTATCATGGTATTTGGCGATGCTAAAGACATGCTCAATGATCTTCTAAAAGAACTCAGAGAATTATAAAGAAATAATTAGACTAGTCAGTCGGTTTTTCTTGTTTTCTTCAGACAATTATGCTAGATTATCTTCCACGGAAAATACAATAAAAGGAATAGATAATGATGGAATATAACAACACACAATTACTTTTAAATAAAAGACCGAAAGGAATGCCAGAAGATGATTGTTGGAAGCTCAATAATGAAGTAATAACATCTTTAGAAGATAATGAAATTCTTATTGAAGTTAAGTACCTATCAATTGATCCATATATGAGAGGTCGAATGAATGATGGCTCTTCATATGCTGAACCAGCTAAAATTGGAGAACCTATGACAGGTGAAACTGTCGGTGTTGTTGTTGAAACTAATTCCAGCTTATATGCGATTGGTGATAAAGTATGTGCTCATAAAGGTTGGCAAACATATATAAAAGCAAAAGATACTGATCCTTCTTTATTTAAAGTACCTGAATCTAATATACCGTTATCTACTTATTTAGGAACAATAGGAATGCCTGGAAGGACTGCTTACTTTGGTCTAAATAGAGTTGGGAAGCCTCAGTCTGGAGAGACTGTAGTTGTTTCAGCTGCATCAGGAGCCGTGGGAACTGTTGTTGGGCAGCTTGCAAAGTCTTATGGATGTCATGTAGTTGGCATAGCTGGTGGTCCAGAAAAGTGTTCTTATGTAAAAGATATTTTGAAATTTGATGAATGCGTGGATTATAAGGCAGGTAATTTAGAGAAAGATCTTAAAAATGCTTGTGAAAAAGGCATAGACATTTATTTTGAGAATGTTGGTGGAGCAGTAACTAGAGCGGTTGCCCCTCTTCTAAATGAAGGAGCAAGGGTTCCAATTTGTGGATTTATATCTCAATATAATGTGGAAGATATGTCTAAAATGGAAACACCATTTCATGTTTTAGGTGCACTTGATCCCAAGCCTGAACATAGATTCTTTGTTGTAACAGAATGGATGGGCGAATGGGGAAAAGCGACCAATGAAATATCTAAATTGATTTCAGAGGAAAAATTATTTTATAAAGAAACTATTACAAAAGGTTTTGAAAATGCTCCTCAAGCTTTAAGAGATGTTCTAACAGGTAAAAATTTTGGAAAGCAACTTATAGAAATTTAAACTAGTCTATATAAATATTTCCGATTATCTACTGAATTGTTTTTCAAAAATACCCTGATTATTTCAGGGTATTTTTTTATATATTCATCTATGTCATTACCTAGTCTATATGAACTTGCAGATGAGTTTAAAGAAGCTCTAGAAAGTCTCACTGATTTAGACGATCAATCAGTTAAAGATACATTAGAGTCTCTTGAGGGTGAATTCAAACTTAAAACCACTAATGTAGCTAAATATATCAAAAATCTAGAACATACTGCTGAAGGCATTAAAGAAGTCGAATCCAGACAGCACAAAAGAAGAACGTCAATTGAATCTAAAATAAAACACCTCAAAGAATACTTGAGGTATAATTTAGAAAAAACTAACACGCAAAAAGTGGAGAGCTCTGAAATCACTATCACTATTCAGAATAATCCACATAAAGTTGTTATCACTAATGAAAAAGATATTCCAGATGATTTTCTTGAAACAAAAGAAATACAATCAATTGATAAGGCTAAAATTAAAGAAGCATTAAAAAATGGAGATGACGTTCCAGGTTGTGAATTAATTCAAGAAAAACGTGTTTCAATTAAATAAGAATTGAGGGGAAGAAACGGAAAATTATGTTAATCCAAAAAATAGCTGCAAAAAGGATTGTCGTATTAAGACTATCTATCCTGTTAATAGCTACATTAATTATTCTTGATAATAATTTTTCTGCTTACAGCTTAGAGATAGATCCTAATGCATCAATCTTATTCAGCTATATAGGTTATACGCTTGTTGTACTAGGAGGATTTGGAAGAATATGGGCATCGCTTTATCTAGAAGGATTTAAAACAAAAAAGTTGATTAAACAAGGGCCTTATTCGATGGTAAGAAATCCTTTATATTTCTTTAGCTTGATGATGTTCCTAGGAATGTGTTTTGCAATCAAATCTATACCCATCTCAATCGCTCTGCTATTGGTATTTGTTCTATTTCATGTTCCAACTATACTAAACGAAGAAAAAGTCCTTTTAGGTACCCATGACGAGTCTTATAGGGCCTATTATGAATCAACACCGCGATTGCTACCAAATATTTTTAAATATAAAAAAACAAAATCTATGGATAGAATTGAAGTGAAGATTAAGGGCATTAATAATGTATTATGGGAAGTAATTGGTTATTTATTCTTATTTACACTAATAGATTTCTTCTATTTTTTTGGTTTATAAAAAAAAATAATTTATGACTCTTCTTTATCGCCGCTCGACAATAAAAGATCTACTGATTTTTTTAACTTTTTATTTCGAGTAGTAGTAATTTCTTGATAGCTCTTACTTAGTGCATCAATCTGATTTTCATGTTTCTCCAGAAGAGCTTCCATCTTAGTCCATTCAACTTTAAACTGATTAAAATTAGTTTTAAAGTCATCCACTTTAGTGCTTAGAGTAAAATTATGAACTGATGTTTTTAACATTTGTAGCATCGCAAACAATTCAGGCGTTCCTACTAAAATTACTTTCTTTTTTAGGGCATCTTCCCAGATAGTATAGAATTCTTTTCTAATAAAGTTTAATACGCTTTGGCTTGGTACAAACATTAATACAAAATCTACACTTCCTTTTGAAACATCTACATAGCCATCTTTTTGCATTTCTTTAATTCGGTCTTTTACATCCTTTTCAAAAGCTTTTTTTTCAGCCTCTTTTTCGAATTCTCCATCAGCATTTACCATATTTTTATAATGCTCTAAAGGAAATTTTGAATCAAGATTTATATATACTTGATCAGGGAAATAAAAAGTATAATCAGGTCTAGCACTACCATATGATTGTTGAGATTTCCAATGTACATTCTCTTGTAATCCAAGATTTTCAAGCAGTTGCTCTACTCTATATTCACCCAAACTACCTCTTTCTTGCGAACTTCTAAAAATCAAATTGAATTCATTGATAGATTTAGTTACTTCTTTCTGACTGTTTTGATAAGTAGTCTCTAAAGCTGACTTTGTTTCTGACAATTTATCACGTAAATCCTTGATATTTTTTTCTGAGCCGGCAAATAACTCTCCTATAGTAGCAAATTGATCAATAATTTGGTCGTCATCTTGCCCTATTGATTTAAATTTTTTATCTATATAAAAAACAAGAAATATAACTGCAACAATTAAAGCAATAAGTAGGTATGTATTTATCATATTAATTCTTTTTCTTTTAACATATTTATCAATTCTTCTTCACGATAATTTACAGGAAAAATTTCATATCTGTTTTCTTTTAAATGAAAGAGAGTTTGACTGCCAATATTGATACCATAATACCGTTCTAAAAGATATCTATAAAATGAAAGCTGTAATGAGTAATGATTAAAATTACAGTCCTGCATATGTGCTGTAGAATTTAAAATACCTACTTTCTTTTTATAGGATGTTTTATCAATACGTTTATTTGTTTTCCAGTCTACAAGATGATATGTATCTTGTTTTTTATTATATACTAACACATCAATAGTCCCAGCAATACCTAATTCTTTAGAATAAATAATAACTTCAGAAAAAAATGTGTTATCAGGATCTTTTTGCTTTTCCTTAATCCATGCTGCACCTACGATAGACATTTCATGTTTTGGTGTAATATTCTCTTTTATAAATGATTCTAACTCATTGTGAACAATCGTTCCTCTTATTGCGCCTTTACCCCACTCTTTAATGACCTCATCAACTGTTTTACCGCTATATTTTGGATGAGTATTAATCAATTTCTGAGCAATACCAACTTGATCAAACTTTTCAAAAAATTGATGGATAAATTCGGTCACACTTGAAAAATGATAATCAGGGCTATCTTTTAATTCATATTTATGATTCTCTTGATCAAGAGAAATATTATTGGAAAATAATTTATTCATTATTGATTCAATTATCCTTCATGCAAAACATCTTTACTATCATTTTTTCTCAATCTATTAACTCTTCTTCTTGTAATTCTGCGCTGAGTAAAACCCAAAGTCCAAACACAAATCAATAAAATTGGAATAATAACTCTCTGGGGAGTATTTGAATTAATAGTAAAGTAAAGTAATAGTAATGCCGTAAGAAGTTGTAAAGAATACTGAGTAGCATTAATAACTTTTAACTTATTCATTAAGCGCCAATTAAATCTAGAACTAGCCTAACTACTTGCCCTGAAGCACCATCTTTTTGAATATAACTTCTATTTTCTACGCCCCAAGATGTACCAGCAACATCAAAGTGTGTCCAAGGAATATCTTTTCCTACAAACGCTTTTAAAAATGCTGCTCCGGCTATCGTTCCAGCTTGTCCAGGTGAACCTAAATTTTTCACATCAGATATATTAGATTTTACCTGATCGCAATATTCATCCCATAAAGGCAATTCCCATACAAGTTCGCCAGTATTTTTAGAGGATTCTTGAATGCTTTCAATAAGTTTAGGATTATTTCCTAGTATAGCCGTTGCAATGTGTCCAAATGTTACCACACAAGCCCCTGTCAATGTAGCAAAATCAACCATAAAAGCAGGATCATAGTGCTTGCTTGCATAAGCAAGTGCATCTGCAAGAATTAGTCTTCCTTCTGCGTCAGTATTTAATATTTCAATTGTTTTCCCATTGTATGCTGTTAAAATATCGCCAGGTAAAAAAGCAGATCCGCCTAACATATTATGCGTGGATGGAACAATAGCTACAATATTCTTTTTTGGTCTCAACTCTGCAACAGCATTCATTGTTCCAAATACAATCGCAGAACCGCACATATCAAATTTCATTTCATCCATTTTTGCGCCTGGTTTTAATGAAATTCCACCTGTATCAAATGTTAATCCCTTCCCTACCAACACCACAGGTTTCTCATCTTTTGACTCTGCGCCAAAATATTCCATAATAATAAATTTTGGAGGCTCATTAGTACCTTGTGCGACACCAGCGAAAGCACCCATTCCCATCTTTGTAAATTCTTCTCTATCAAATACCGTTACTTTCATATCGCCTTTTTTACCCACTTCTTGCGCGAATTCTGCTAGACGTGAAGGTGTACTCACATTTGGTGGATTATTAGCTAAATTTCGAGCTTTACACACTGCATTTGCTACTGTAGCTCCTTTTTTAGATGCATCAGTACAACATTTACCAACCATAGTAATCTTTTCAAGAGGATACTCACCTCTTTCATCTGTAAAAAAGTCTAAGAAACGATAACTTCCCAATACAAGACCTTCTGAGAACGCTTGGCAAAAATAATTGTCATGATCGTCAGATCTAGGGCATTGAACTGAGATAGAAGAATATTTATTACTGATAACAAATGTCATTACCGTACCTGCTGCTCTTCTCAAATCTTCAGGGGTTGCTTTATCAGATTTTCCTAATCCAAAATAAAGTGTTTTCTGGTCATCATTAAAGTCGTAAGCAAGTTCACCTACTTTTCCTTTTATTTGACTTTTAACTAATTCAGAATCGTTCTTATCTTGATAAACACCTACTGCTAAAATATCGCTATTTTTAACATTATTCATATCTATATCATATTCTAATTTTTTAATGTGAGCCATTACCTAATTCTCCTTTTCTAAAGAAATATTGTGATCAAATTTTACAAATTCATCATTATCATTTTTAATGACTGCAACAAAAGTAAAGTTTGCTGTACAAGCTAACCGCTTACCATATACCTTACTTTCTGCATAAGCTTTTACTGAAATTTTAATAGAAGATTTTCCAGCTTCATAAACAACTGCTTCGCAATTCACCCAATCTCCTAAAAAGACGGGTTCTTTAAATTCT
>Ga0310120_10000423_pt1 | contig 33881 bp, 37 predicted proteins | sample CB27_AW_983_MG_FD_203506 | JGI IMG/M metagenome (GOLD analysis project Ga0310120, IMG submission 203506) | Marine microbial communities from Western Arctic Ocean, Canada - CB27_AW_983 | ecosystem: Environmental > Aquatic > Marine > Oceanic | place: Canada: Western Arctic Ocean | collected...
GTCGTCTCGTAGTCCGTGAGGTTGATTGATACTTGCACGATTCCTCGGTGCTCGAGTCTTACCCCGAGCGCTTTGACACCTGAGAGCCCGCCGTCACGTTCCCGAATAGTTCGGGCGATCGCACGCGCCGCGTCGATGTCGTCGGTCTCGAGGTTAACGTTGAACGCGATGAGCGGCTCTCGAGCTCCGACTACCGAGGCACCGGCCGAAGGATGAGGTATCGCAGGGCCAAAGTCTGGTCTCCAGACAGCGTTAGCCATTTTCTTGGTAAGCCCCTCGAATTGTCCGCGGCGAATCACCTCGAGGGCGCGACGGTCCGGTCGTGTTGCGGCCTCGCCGTACAGAAACACGGGGACCGCAAAGCGTGCGGCGACGGCGCGGCCAAGTCGCCGTGCCAGTTCCACACAGTCGGTCATCGACGCATCGTGAACAGGGATAAAGGGCACGACATCAACTATCCCGAGACGCGGATGGACACCACGGTGGGTACGGAGGTCGATATCCTTGGAGGCGACATCGTAGATGCCAAGGAGGGCGTCCATTAAAGGGTCGGCGGTTCCAACGATCGTCAGCACGCAGCGGTTGTGCGAGGGATCGGCTGACTGGTCGAGAAGGAACACGTCGGGGATCCGGTTAACTGCGTGAGCCAGTGCCTTGAGGACTTCTGTCCGGCGTCCCTCGCTGATGTTCGGTACCGCTTCGATGATAGGCATCGCCACAATAAAATTGTACGGCAGACTGGGGTGAGCTGAAGTCAAACGATCAGAATCGTTCTCTCACGGTGGCGTATTATCGTCACGGAACGGTTCCGACTCGGCCTGGACAGGTCATAGGGTTTGTCCCATAATCGCAAGCACTTATGGTCGATCCGCTTCACGGCGACAAACAGTCTCACGATTGGTCATTCGATGCTGATCGCGCCGTGAAGATCGAACGCCTCTTACTATCCGGGCTCGATCACTATTTTAAAGGCCGATACGAACGCGCGATCGACATCTGGACCCGTGTGCTGTTCCTGGACCGGTCACATGCCAGAGCTCGCGCGTATATTGAGCGAGCGCGGGCCGCGCTTTCTGAACGACTACGCGAGTCCGAGGAGCTAGTGCACACGGGGGTCGAGGCATTCGAGCGCGGCGACGTCGCTGAAGCCCGTTCGTTGCTGACGTCCGCAATTAAGAAAGGCGGCGGTCGGGACGAGGCGTTGACGGTCCTGGATAGATTAAACCGGCTCGAAGTAGCTGCAGGCGGTGATCGACTGCCACGGCGAGGCGAAGCGACGGGCTCCGTCACGCAGCGTGAGTTCAACCCTGGTGCGCAACCGGACCCACGGCGCGTGCGGGTCGTGCCGCTTGTGCTCTTTGTGGGCGTTGTTGTTGTGGTCGGCTATGCGGCGATGTCCTGGGGTGAATGGGAGTCACTGATCTGGGGCCAACCGTCGCTACGGATGGTCGTACCAGCTCAGACAACGGGCGAGTCGCTTCCGCTTCCCCTCGGTGCGAGTGTGAGAGTTTCCCGTGCCCGTCGCTTGGTTGAGGACGGTCGGCTTCACGAGGCGCTGGGCGTGCTTGCCATGGTCGGTTCCGGCAATTCCCTTACCAAAGAAGCCGACGCGCTGCGAGCGGAAATCCAGCGCCAGTTACTGTCACTACCTTCAGTTCCGGTGTTCATTACAGGGTCGAGAGGGGACTCTCCTCGATGAGATGCCCACGATGTCGTCGTACCGTGCCAGACTAACGGCGAGAATGTGTGTGATGTGACTGCGACCTGCGAAGTAGTGCATCGACTTCTCGCCAGCTTGATCGAAAAATGAAAACCGGCTCTGTCCTGGTTGCCGGGCTCGGACCTGTAACCTATTCTTGGTCCGCTCCTTGACATTGCAGGATCTAATCGGGAATACAGGAGGGGCAAGGTTTCCTGACCGATGCGAGCATTCGGTCTGTTCGTAGCTACCGCCGGGTATGTCGGGTACGTTCCGATCGCTCCAGGCACGGCAGGATCGGCGGCCGGCCTGGTGCTTTTGGTCGCGATGCGGTTCTGCGCCGGCCCCGAGCTGGAGCTAGGGTTTCTCGTCGGGATGGTCGCCCTTGGTCTCTGGGCGTCAGAAGTCGGCGAGCGTCACGCCGCTCGGGAAGACCCAGGCTTTGTCGTGGTCGACGAGGTCGCGGGCATGCTGCTGACCATGCTTTGGGTTCCCCTTACCTGGATGACAGCCCTGGTGGGTTTTCTCGCATTCCGTCTCTTCGATATCGTCAAGCCGTTTCCTGTGCGCAATGCTGAGCGACTTCACGGCGGGCTCGGGATTATGGCCGACGATCTGGTAGCCGCGGTGTACGCGGCGGTCACCGTTCGTCTGTTTGTCTGGATATTGGCCTCGCTGGGGACCGTGTGAGTCCGATGTCGGCGCCGCTGAGAAGTGCCGTGATCCTGGCGATCGGGTCGGAACTCCTTACTTCCGACAAATTAGATACAAATTCGTTGTTTCTGACCGAGAAACTCAACGCGTACGGCGTTGCCGTACGCTACAAGGTAGTGGTCGGTGATGATGAGGATGACCTCGCCACGGCAATTCGAGCCGTCGTGTCTTGTGCCGACTTGGTGGTTACGACCGGTGGCCTGGGTCCGACGGATGACGACATAACGCGAACGGGGGTTTCAAAAGCTTTTGGTCTGAGGCTCTGCGAAGATTTGAATGTGGTGTCCCTGATTCGAAAGCGTTTCAGGTCACGCGGTCTCAAGATGCCTGACCTTAACCGTCGCCAGGCTTTAGTGCCGGAGGGCGCCGTCATCTTGCCAAATCCTCGCGGTACAGCCCCCGGCCTCTGGATAGAGACCGGTGGCGTGATTTGTCTGCTCTTACCGGGACCGTCCCGGGAATTGTGTCCCATGTTTGAAGATGTTCTGAGAGCACGCATAGCAGAGCGGACCGCGGGGCATCGAATGTTTCGTCGTATCCTGACGATCGTGGGACGGACGGAGTCGTGTGTCGAAGAACTGATCCAGCCGGTCTATTCACAATGGCGAGTTGCCGGACGGTGCATTGATACGACGATCCTCGCGTCTCTGGGACAGATCGAACTCCACCTCTCAACCCGGACCGACGACGCCGGCCGAGCGACGCGATTACTGGACACCGCCACCGCTGAGCTCGCCGACGTACTGGGGAACAGCTTGACCAGCACGCATGGAGAATCATTGGAGTTCGTGGTCGGTCGTCTGTTGACGAACCGAGGATATCGTCTCGCGGTCGCTGAGTCGTGCACTGGTGGCTTGGTAGCCTCGCGGCTGACCGATGTGCCGGGGAGTTCTGCGTACGTACTGGCTGGTTGGGTTGTCTACAGTAATGAGGCGAAAATTGATCTTGGTGTTGATGCAGCTGTGATCGAGCAGTATGGCGCGGTGAGTGAGCCGGTCGCGTTGGCGATGGCCGTACAGGCGTGCCGACGTGGGCAGGCTGACTTCGGGGTCGGAGTTACCGGCATTGCGGGTCCCTCTGGTGGATCATCTGAGAAGCCGGTAGGCACGGTGTCGTTTGGCCTCGCTGGACCTGATGGGCCAATTCAAGCGTTTACCACCCGATTCCTAGGCGAACGCGATCGTGTGAAGTTTCAAGCCTCTCAGACGGCTCTCGATATGCTCCGCCGAGAGTTGCAGCGGGTGTAGTTGGGGACCACTTCGTGTGGCAGAGGTGCGCGGATCTTTGTCACCGTTGAGGCGACGTCTACCTCGCAGGAGATTTGTCTTCTCTTTCGCAGGACGTGTCCAAGGACGGGGTTACGCTTGTGTGGCACGGCCATTTATCCGTACGTCACCCTAGTCTGGCTAAAAAGAGATAGGAAATGCTGACCTGCGTGAATCGAGTACCACGAATCATTCCGACCCTAGTAGGGCATACTGAAGGGAGCGGGGTGGCCCCGCGCTCGCCTTAACGAACGATGAGTATCTGGCTTGTGGGCACCGCCCATGTCGTCGGCGGCATGCCGTTCGCCTTTATTTTAGCCCGTTGCTGGAGTGGAACAGATGTGCGTTATTCCGGAAGTGGGCACACCGGGGCGACCAATGTGCTGCGAACGACGGGAGTCTCCGTCGCGTTGGCGGTATTAGCACTGGATATGAGTAAGGGGTATGTCATGGTGCTAGTCTCGCGCAGTCTCGGAGCCGACGAGGTGATGCAAGGCCTCGTCGCCACGGCTGTCGTGGCTGGGCACATTTTCCCGATTCGGTTGAAGTTTCGAGGAGGGAAGGGTGTCGCCGCGGCTTGCGGGTCCTTCGCGGTTCTGGCGCCGACCGCCGCCCTCGGGGCAGTCATTATATTCGCTCTGGTCGTCTGGGTGACACGCTACGTTTCCGTCGGTTCGATGTCGGCCGCATTCGCCCTGACTCCGCTTGTCTACGCGACGGTGTCATCGCCGCCTGTAGTGGTCTCGGCGCTGGCGGTGGCGATTCTAGTGCTGTTGCGCCACGGCTTAAACGTACGCCGTTTAGTTGCCGGAGGTGAGCGACGCCTTGGAGAGCGAGGGGTATGACTACAACTCCGACGGCGTTGCAGCCGGTCGCCGTACTGGGTAGCGGCGGCTGGGGCACCGCACTCGCTGTTCATTTGGGGGGTCTCGGAAAAGAGGTAAGGCTCTGGGGGCGCAACCCTGACCTGGTGGCTGAGATGTTGGCCAAGCGCGAGAACCGAATTTATCTTCCAGCGGTCGAGCTTCCTCCGAGTGTGCATCCGACAAGCTCGTTGAATGAAGCTCTCTCCGGCGCTCGGTGCGTGGTCTTGGCCGTTCCATCGCATGGTACGCGGGATGTCCTCAGGCGCGCGGCACCCGCGATTACTGATCGTACTGTCATCGTCAGCGCCACGAAAGGACTGGAAGAGGGGACGCTTCTGCGGATGACCGAGGTGATCGAGCAGGAACTGAAATCGTTACGGTACGTGACGGTGCTCTCCGGACCAAGTTTTTCGAAGGAATTCGCCCAAAAGCTACCAACCGCTGTCTGTGTGGCCGGGCGCTGTGGGATAACGGTTAAAGCAGTGCAGAGGGAGTTTCGATCGCAGGGCTTCCGACTGTATGACACCGAGGATGTTGTCGGTGTCGAGATTGGTGGGGCTATGAAAAACGTCATCGCCATAGCCGCTGGGGTTGTCGAGGCGATGGGCCTTGGCTACAACGCCCGATCTGCCCTCATTACCCGCGGGCTCGCTGAAGTCTCCCGTCTAGCCGTGGCAGTAGGCGGAAAGCGTGAGACGCTGTTCGGCTTGAGTGGACTTGGTGACCTGGTGTTGACGTGCACCGGTACGCTGAGCCGGAATCGAAGGCTAGGCCTAGAGCTTGGTCGCGGCCATTCGCTCGATGTCGTGCTGGACGGGATGACGACAGTCACCGAGGGCGTGAGGACGACGGGAGCGGCTCTCGAACTGGGCATACGGCACGACGTTGAACTTCCGATTACAGCACAGATGGCCGAGGTATTGGCGGGCCGGAAGAAACCGCGCGCCGCGGTCGAAGATTTGATGCTTCGCCGCCAGCGGTCGGAAACCGAGACGACGTGACGGCGTTGCTTGAGCGCTTGCGAGCTGGACTTCGCCGGACAGCACAGCAGCTTGGTGATCGAGTTGATGAGCTACTGGCTAACCCAACCGCAGACCTCGTAACCACGCGGGCGAGTGTTGAAACTCTCGATACCCTGGAAGAGTTGCTCCTGGAAGCCGATGTGGGAGTCACCGCCACCGATCGAATTATTGCTAGGCTACAGTCCCGCCGGGCTGAGCCAGGGTGGGTCGGCAGCCTGCGCAACGAGCTCAGGAACGAGCTTCTGCACGTTCTCAACAGCGCACGGATTCCTACCTCGGACGGTAGCCGGCCGCGGGTCGTAATGGTGGTCGGCGTCAACGGTACAGGCAAGACCACAACAGTCGGAAAATTAGCGAAGCTAATTCACGTTCGCGGCGAGAGACTTCTGGTTTGTGCGGCTGACACGTTTCGTGCCGGCGCCGTCGAGCAGCTGAGTGTATGGGCCGAGCGGGCTTCGGTCGAGGTTATCAAGGGGGCGGACGGAGCTGATCCGGCCTCGGTCGTCTTTGACGCCGTTCAGGCTGGGCGGGCCCGCGGCCTGGATGTTGTGCTGATTGACACAGCAGGTCGCCTTCATACCCGTGTCAATCTGATGGGGGAGCTGGAGAAAATTTGTCGGGTCGTCGCGCGTGAAATTCAGGGAGCGCCTCACGAGGTGCTGCTGGTAATTGATGCGACCGTGGGCCAGAACAGTCTAGTCCAGGCCAGACAATTTCTTGAGCACTCCGCCGTGACGGGTATCGTCTTGACTAAACTGGACGGCACAGCGAAAGGTGGTCTTGCGGTCGCCATCGCGGCGGAACTTGGATTACCGATCCGGTATGTTGGTGTCGGCGAGGGGGTCGATGACCTTCTCCCTTTCTCGGCTGAGGACTATGTTGAAGGACTCTTTACCAGTCCAACCGGGCAATGAGACTGCTGAGGCGTTTGGCGGCGTGCAGCGTCCGGAGGACGAGTCACACATGGCCCAGGCGCTCGCTCTGGCCGAGCTTGGACGTGGACAAACGAGTCCAAACCCGATGGTCGGCGCTGTCGTGGTGTCTGCCGAAGGTGTCGTGGTTGGCACCGGATACCATCGCCGGGCAGGTAAGGCTCACGCAGAGGTGGTTGCGCTCGAGATGGCGTCGGGAAGAGAAAGAGGAGGGACACTCTACTGCACACTCGAACCGTGCAGACACCACGGGCGAACAGGACCATGCACGGAACGGATTATCGATGCGGGTATCCGGCGAGTCGTGGTTGCTACGGTTGACCCGAACCGTCGTGTCCGGGGGACTGGTATCGACTCTCTCCGAGAACGGGGCGTGCATGTGGTTGTCGGCGTTGGGCGTCCGGCCGCGGAACGACTGAACGAAGCGTTTTTAACTTGGATTACTCAGGGCCGGCCGTTCGTAACGATGAAGGTGGCGACGAGCCGAGACGGAAAAATCTCAGCCCGTCCAGGAGAGCGCACGTCACTCACGTGCGACATAACCAACGAAGCCATTCATCAGATGCGATCCGAGGTTGACGCCATCGGCGTGGGATCGACGACCGTGCTCGTTGATGATCCGCTGTTGACGGTACGCGGTGTCGACCGGCTGCGTCCGCTCACACGTGTGGTTTTCGACCGGCGTCTCAGGATACCGCTGACGGCACGGGTCGTGGGTACCCTGTGTCACGGTCCGGTAGTCATTTTCACGACAGATGGCGCGGTTTCGGGTCAACCGGACCTGGTGGATCGGCTTCGAGAAGCTGGAGTTCAATTGGAGGTGATGCCTGACGACGACACGACCATCGGCAGAGCATTTCGGCGGCTCGGTTTACTCGACATAACCTCGTTGGTGCTTGAGGGTGGCGTGACGATTCACCGCGCAGCGTGGGAGGCTGGTCTCGTGGACCGCGTGCAACAGTTTATGGCTCCGGTCGATCTGGGGCCAGACGGTGTGCCGTGGGTCGATCTGCCGTGGACCGAGTTAAGCGACCGGGTTGTTCGGCAGTATGGTCCGGACACGCTCACGGAGGGCTATGTTCAGCGGGCTGATTGAAGCCACGGGTGCAGTGATCGCACGTCGCAAGATTCCAGCCGGTGCCCGACTATCTATCGGTACGACACTGGCTCAAGATCTCGCGCCGGGCGACAGCATTGCGGTGAGTGGTGTTTGCCTGACGGTGGTCGAGCAAGGTCACGTGTCTTTCGATGCCGAGATCTCGCCGGAGACTGCCCGAGTGACGACGCTCGGCGGGCTCTCCGTGGGGACACTGGTTAACCTCGAGCGACCCCTTCGAGTTGATGCGAGACTGGGAGGTCACTTCGTTCTTGGCCATGTCGACGGGGTGGGTCACATTCGTCAGGTTCGTCCCCAAGAGGAGTTTAATCTAGTGACCGTTGACTATGATCCGAACCTGACTTCAATCCTCGCGCCCAAGGGATCGATTGCGGTCGACGGGATCAGCTTGACCGTTGCGGCGCTTCGACCCGCTGAGTTCGACGTTCAGATTGTGCCGTACACCTGGCAGCATACTAACCTGCTGAGCGCCGGTCCTGACACGCCGGTCAATCTCGAATGCGATATCATCGGAAAATACGTCGTCAGGGCGGTTCGCGAAACCGCCTGAGGAGTCTCCATGAAAGCCAAGAGACCAGTTAGGAAGCGGAAGCCTGCCAGTAAGGTCCAGCGCCAGACTGGTCCGTTTGCTCCGATCGATGCCGCGATCAAAGCGATTTGCGATGGGCAGATGATTATCGTTGTCGATGACGAGGACCGTGAGAACGAAGGCGACCTGACAATAGCTGCTGAGAAAGTCACACCGGAAGCCATCAACTTTATGGCGAGGTACGGGAGAGGCCTTATCTGTCTGCCGATGACCGGTGAGAGGCTTGATGAGCTAGAAATCCCGATGATGGTGACTCAGAACACCTCTCGATTCGACACGGCATTCGCCGTCGCGATCGAAGCTAAACGGGAGACGAGTACCGGGATCTCGGCCTCAGACCGAGCCGCGACCGTGCGCGCGGCGATCGATCCCACGACCAAGCCGAATGATCTCGCCAGACCGGGTCATATGTTTCCACTTCGTGCGCGTGGAGGAGGGGTACTGGTTCGCGCTGGACAGACGGAAGCGGCCGTGGATCTGTCGCGGCTGGCGGGGCTTTCCCCGGCCGGTGTCATCTGCGAAATTATGAATGATGATGGTACGATGGCGCGGGTCAAAGAGCTGACCAAGTTTGCCAAGCAACACGGTCTACTCATGATCACGATCGCGGACCTTATCAAGCATCGCATGCGCCATGACAGGCTCATCAAGCAGGTGGCCGAGGCCAAGTTGCCGACGGAACAGGGGTTGTTTCACGTCCACGCCTACGAGAGTCTGATTGACGGGGAAACGCACGTGGCACTGGTTCGCGGTGACATTGGGCGTGGCGACGATGTGTTGGTGCGGGTACACTCCCGATGCTTGACGGGTGACGTGTTTCATTCAGCGCGCTGCGATTGCGGGCGCCAGCTTGGATTGGCGATGCGACGAATCGCGACAGAAGGACGGGGCATCTTGCTTTACCTCAATCAGGAAGGTCGGGGTATCGGACTGTCGAACAAGATTCGTGCGTATCAGCTTCAGGATGCGGGGTTGGACACCGTGGAGGCCAACGAGCAACTGGGATTCAAGGCAGACCAGCGTGATTATGGGATCGGGGCCCAGATTTTGGGTGACCTTGGCGTCCAGACGATGCGCCTGTTGACTAACAACCCGCGCAAGTTCGTGGGACTGGAAGGGTACGGCCTGTCGGTCGTGGAATCAGTTGCACTGGAAATCCCAGCATCGGAGTTTTCCAAGGCCTACCTCAAGGCCAAGAAAGAAAAACTTGGGCACAAACTTTCGTCGGTGTAGCGTCCGTTTCGTTGACATGGATCACATTCGTCAGCTACGATAATTGATTGCTTTCAAAGCGCTTATCGAAATATGTAGCGCTGCGTCAAGGCCGGCAGCACGATGTTTAATTTCCTTACGACACGCTTCAAGGATGTCTTCGAGTCTCTGCGGGGCGAGGTTCGTTTAACACCAGAGGCGGTGGAGTCTGCCTTGCGGGAAATCCGCATTGCTCTCCTGGAGGCAGATGTCAATTTTAGAGTGGTTAAGGCGTTTATCGATCAGGTTCGAGACCGGGCGATCGACCGGTCGGTGCTCGATAGCCTGACACCCGCCCAGCAGGTCGTTGGGATCGTCCGCGACGAAATGATGAAACTGCTCGGCAACGCCACTGGAGGTCTGAATCAGACGGCCCAGCGACCACAGGTAGTTCTGATCTTTGGATTGCAGGGTTCCGGGAAGACCACCACCAGCGCCAAACTGGGGCGATGGCTCGTCCGGCAGGGACGGCATCCACTACTGGTCTCGACCGACGTGCGCCGGCCAGCGGCGATCCGTCAGCTTGAGGTGCTGTGCGAGCAAGCTGGGCTGCACAGTCATGACCCGAGCCACGATTTCGATCCGACCCATCGGGCGTTAACTGCGGTCGAGACAGCCAGGCAGCGTGGGTTCGACATCGTGATAGTGGACACCGCGGGACGCCTCCACCTCGATGACGAGCTTATGTCAGAGCTTGAGGCGATCAAGGCGGCCGTCGGCCCGTCGGATCTCTTGTATGTCGCTGATGCGATGACCGGACAGGATGCTATTAAGAGCGCCGGCGAGTTCCACCGCCGCACGCAGATTACCGGTCTCGTGCTGAGCAAGATGGATGGCGATGCCAGGGGCGGCGCCGCCCTGTCAGTCGTATCGGTTGTCGGTGTTCCGATCGTGTTCGGCGGAATCGGCGAGCAACTCGACGACTTGGAGCTTTTCCAACCGGAGCGACTCGTGTCTCGAATACTCGGCATGGGCGACATTTTGACTCTGGTCGAGCGAGCGGAGCAGGCTGTTAGCCGCGACGACGCCGACCGTCTTGCCGAGAAGCTTCGACGTGAATCGTTTACCCTCGAGGATCTTCGTAGCCAGATAGACACGATCCGGAAGATGGGACCTCTCAACCAACTAGTAGAGATGATTCCAGGTCTTGCCGGGCAGAAGGCGCTGGAAAACGTTAAGGACGCCGGTCCGAAACGGTTAGCCCGTACGGCAGCGATCATCGACTCGATGACCTTGATCGAGCGACGAAACCAGGTCGCGATTAGCGGCAGCCGACGTAAACGGATCGCGCGCGGGAGTGGAACCGAAGTACCGGATGTCAATCGGCTCCTTAGGCAGTTCGGACAGATGCGGAAGATGCTAAAGGCGGCAAAGAGTATCACGGGTCAACGCAAGGGTAGGGCGCGTCAGCGTGCGGGCAGGCTGGGACTTTCAGGATCCCGTCATGGCCAGGCGCTTCGTTGAAGTTGAAGCAGACGAGAGGTGAAGCTCCATACAGGATGGTGCTTCAGGGGACATGAGGTAGGACCAATATGCTGGCAATTCGAATGCGGCGGCTGGGCGCGAAAAAGCGGCCATTCTTTAGGGTGGTAGTGATCGATTCCCATGCAGCGCGTGACGGGCGGGCTCTTGAGGTCTTGGGACACTACAACCCGACCACGGTACCCGAGACCTTCCTGATGAATCATCAGCGTCTTGAGCATTGGATGACACGCGGGGCGCAACCAAGCGACACATTGCGAACGCTCCTGATACGTCACCCTGTCGGTGAGGCTTCCGCGGAGGCGACAGCGGTGCCGTCGGTAGATGAGGTCACGGGATCGTGAGTCGAGCCCGCGACGTGGTGGAGGTGATCGCCCGTGTGCTTGTTGATCAGCCTGACCGAGTGGATGTCACTGAGTCCGAACGTCGAGATGGACCCTATGTCGAGGTTCGAACCGCGGAAGGTGATCTGGGCAAGATGATCGGGCGACAAGGTCGAACGGCAACAGCGATTCGAACATTGGCAGGGATCGCCGCAGAACTCGACGGACGGACCGCTACCGTAGACTTTTTGGATGAAGACGGACGAGCCTAAATGGCGTATAAGCCTGAGGCTCGCTGGAGCACCATGGTCGTTGTCGGTAGCGTCGCACGAACGCATGGCCGGCGCGGTGAGGTTATCGTAAATATCGAGACCGATTTTCCGGAACGGCGCTTTCGAACAGACGGTGTTGTCTACATGACCGTCGCCGGTGTTTTGCGGGCGCTTCGAATCACCGACTCACGATTGCAGGCGGGCCGTCCGGTGATTGCCGTCGAAGGTTGTGACTCGATCACGGAAGCTGAAGCTCTGGTCGGTCATGAGCTTCGAGTACCTATATTTGAGCAGCAGTCGCTACCCGACGGCGCGTACTACGAGCACGCTCTGGTCGGTTGTGAGGTCAGGACAGTGGATGACACTCTGGTTGGAACCGTAGTGGCTGTGCAGGGTGTGGCCGGAGCAAGCCGCCTGATCGTCCAGGCGGCTGAAACCGACGAGGAAGTAGACATCCCACTTGCGGAGTCGATTTGTGTCCGGGTCGAACCGAAATGGAAGCGGGTGGTGATCGATCCGCCGCCGGGGTTACTTGAGCTCAACCGCCGTGAGGGCGATTCGCACGACATGAGGGCGCGGTGAAGTTCGACGTTGTTACGATCTTTCCGTCGATGGTCGAGTCGTTCCTTGCCGACGGCGTCGTCGGGCGAGCGACTGAGCGGGGCGTGTTGGACGTAGCGGTTCACGACCTACGCCGGTTCACGACAGACCGGCATAGGAGTGTTGATGATGTGCCGTATGGAGGCGGGCCGGGCATGGTCATGAAACCCGAACCGTTTCTCCACGCGGTGAGAGATATCAAGCGAAAGCGGGGCGTTCCGGATGCCGTGGTCCTGACGTCACCTCAGGGGACGCCATTGACTCACGCGACCGCACTACGGATGAGTCGACTCGGCCACATTGTCTTGCTCTGTGGGCGCTACGAAGGGGTGGACGAGCGTGTGCGTACGCGGGTCGTCTCAGAGGAAATTTCGATTGGTGACTATGTGTTGAGTGGTGGCGAGTTACCCTCAATGGTAATCCTGGACACCGTAGGTCGTCTCGTTCCTGGCGTAGTGGGAGACGCAGCCTCGGTGCGTGACGACTCTTTCGACCGAAAGCTCTTGGATTATCCGCACTATACTCGGCCCGCCGATGTGGACGGCGACACGGTTCCAAAGGTGCTCTTGTCAGGGAACCACGCTGAGATTCGGCGATGGCGCAAGCACGAGGCGGTCAAACGAACCCTTGAGCGGCGGCCCGACCTGCTGACCCAGGACGGACCCGGGCTTGATGAGGAAGAGCGAACGTTTCTGCAACAGCTGCGGGATGCAGAGACTGAGCGGAGGGCGAGGGTAGGCGCATGAAGGCAATCAAAGCGATCGAAGACACCCAGTTACGTGAGCACCCAGAGATGCAACCGGGGGATACCGTTCGTGTGCACGTCAAGGTTCGAGAAGGCGAGAAGGAACGGATCCAGGTGTTCGAGGGGATCGTTATTGGTCAGCATCGAGGTGGTTCCCGAGCTACGTTCACGGTTCGTAAGATTTCTTTCGGTCAGGGCGTCGAACGAATTTTCCCATTGCACTCTCCGGTGATTGACAAGATTGACATTGTTCGGTCTGCGCGTGTTCGACGCGCGAAGCTGTACTTCCTGAGGAATCTCCGAGGGAAGGCGGCACGTCTGCGCGAGCGGCGACGACCCACAACCTAAGCACTCTGGCGATGAGGCACGCGACTCTTACGACGGGTACCTAGGCGACTCGTGCTACGTCGAACAGCATCGCGGATGGTTGAAAACGCGGTTCGGCGGCTCGGATTCTTACGAGTCGTTGGTGTCGATGAAGTGGGCCGAGGCTGTCTGGCCGGTCCGGTCGTCGTGGCGGCTGTCGTGCTGCATCCAGATCGACCAATTAAGGGTGTTCGCGATTCAAAACTTCTGAGTCCAGCGGCCCGCGAGCGGCTCTATGTCGAGATTACCAAACGGGCGGATGCCTGGACGATCGCCTCGTCTGCGCCGGAGGAAATTGATAGACTCAACGTCCACTGGGCCTCACTGGAGGCCATGCGGAGAGCCGTCAACAACCTAGCTCCCTTGCCTGACTTTGTCCTGGTTGACGGTTTCAGGATTCCCGGTCTGTTCCTCCCTCAACGTCGAGTTATCGGGGGAGACCGACGGTGCGCGGTCATCGCGGCGGCGTCCATTGTGGCCAAGGTTACCCGTGACCGCCAGATGCTGAAACTTCACAGTTGTGACCCTCGATACGGATTTGGCAGTCATAAGGGGTATGCGACACCCCAGCATCTCGATGCCGTCGCTCGGTTTGGTCGGTCTCTGGCTCATCGGAGATCATTTCGTACTCCGGTCCGGTTTGATAGGATCGCACCCCCGGTCGCTCAGCGGGGTTTGAAAATTAAAGGGGGCTGAGATCAAAGGCTTGAATGGTGTCCTAGTAGTCGTCTACCTCATCGAGGTCGGACTAGTCCTGGTCGTGGCGCCTTGGACGCGTTTTTGGGACCGAAATTATTTCGTCCAGTCTTTACCACTCTTGGGGCCGCTGTTGGCAAGCCCAGCACTCCGAGGGGCGGTGAGCGGTTTCGGAATCGTGACGCTTGGTGCGGCAGCGGTCGACGTGGGCACCTGGCTGCGCAAACGATGGCGCCAGCGGCACGACTGCCCGAGACACTCGATCTTGACGCGGGAGCTAGATCTGTCCACTCAGGAATTGAGCGAAGAAGTGTATCCGCCGTCGTCCTAACGTGGTGAGCTCAATTTCTTTTGGCGACGTTTTCTGTCCCCGACATATTCCCGACATGCTTGCTCTTCGAACCTGGTCCACCGGGTACATCGCACCCCCATGCCTCGACGAGTCCGGCTGGTGTTGAGCTTACGTTCCGGCGGCGTACAGTTCTGTCAAACGCGTCACGCTAGCATCGTCCGGCCAGCTTTCGCGTGTCGAGCTTGTACGCCGCGATGAGAAATGATTTCGAGCCGCCGGCGATCTGTCTGGTAACCGACCGTCGGCGGACCGGGTCAGCAGAAGGCGACGGTATCGAGTCGTTGCTCGGCCTGATCGGAAGCGCGGCCCATGCGGGTGTTGATTACATTCAGATTCGCGAGTCGGATTTGGATGATCGGACGCTCAAGGACGTCGTGTGCCAAGCGCTGGCACTGACGAATGCGACGACGACTCGAATCATCGTGAACGACCGCGTAGATGTGGCGCTGGCCGCCGGCGCCGCCGGCGTCCATCTCAAGGAGACGTCGATATCGGCCGAGCGAGTGCGAGGGCTTGCGCCACGTCGGTGGCTCGTGGGACGATCGGTTCACAGCCCAGCCGAGGCGGTTCAGGTGACCGCGCGAGGTGCGCTCGACTACCTCATCGTCGGCACTGTGTTCGAGACCAGGTCCAAAGAGGGCCAGGCACCGATGGGCCTAGACGGGCTCGCGGAGACAGTTCAGGCGGTCACTGTCCCGGTTTTTGCCATAGGTGGAGTAAAAGTGGGCAATGTCAGGATGGTGGGCCAGTCGGGTGCGGTCGGATTTGCCGCGATTGCCGAGTTTGTGGATGCCTGCCACCAGCTAGACCAAGTCGTTAAAAACCTTCGACAGCAGTTTGACAAGGGACGGTTGTCGCTTCTATAGGTATCGTGTGTCTACTCCTAAATCCACGGACTTTGGGGGTATGCTGCGCACCGCTCGCGAGCGTCAAGGGTTGACGATCGAGCAGCTCGCAGAAACCACAAAAATTTCGCCGCGTGTCCTAACCGCGCTGGAGGCCAATGAGGTTGACCAGGTGCCCGGAGGTCTGTTTGTCCGTGGCTTTGTCCGTTCCTATGCCGCCGAAGTCGGTCTCGACCCCGAGCACATTGTCGCCGTTCTCCTCGAAGCGCACCCGAACCAGGGTTACGGCGCTTTTGTCGAGCGACGCAACGATCTAGCGGGACGTTTTTGGGGCCGGAAAGAGCTGAGTCCATCAGGTGCCGCGATTGGCCTACTAATCATAAGTGTGGTCGTCGTTGGTCTACTGCTCTTTTTTAACGTCAGGGGCAGCACAGGTGCGGACACCGACGACGGCGCTGTGGCAGTTGGCGATGTCGTGACCGGGACGATCTCTCCGCCGGTAGGCGTCCGAACGCCACACCGGCCGGTAAGCGGTGGGCTTGTCACGGCCACCCCTTCCCCGGTGAGCGACCTGGCAGCGGAGGAGTCCCTCACAGTGGCCGTTTATCCGATTGCACCATGCTGGGTATTGCTCACAATTGACGGCAAACGTGTGTTTGCGGGAGTAATGGGTGCCGGTGAGCGCAAAGTGTACGAAGCCGACAGGCAAATCATCCTCAACGTCGGCGACGCCGGGGCATTCAGGTTTTCGATTAATCAGCAGCGTGGGCGGGTGCTGGGCGAACCTGGACAGGTTGTTACCGTCGAGATCGACAGGAACAACTATAGAAACTTCGTGAAGCGCTAACAGGGAAGTGTGGAGGGCCGTGAGTCAGGATCGATATTTGTGGGGGCGTTTCTTGTCTGTTCGGGCGCTTCTAGACTTTCGGCCCCGGCGCTGTTTCTCCAGCCGCCACTCGGATCGCATCTGAGACAGACCGTCCATAAAGACTGCGGCGCGCTCCCGTGTCTCCTCATCGGGGAGTGTCTTGAGAATTTCGACCGCTCGCGTCAAGTCACGTTCGACGGTGGCTGCCGTTGCCCGGTCGTAAAGATACCTGATTTCGTTGATTGCACGTTGGTTCATCTACCATCCCGTGATGAGTGAATGGGTGTCGTTTGTTTCAGCGTCGCCCGACGCCGGTCGACCGAATAGGTGTTGAGTACATCATTCGGTTCAAGCCAGGCTCTTCGGGCGACCAGAACACCCCAATCGAGCAGGTCGAAGCTATCAGGGCTATGAGCGTCGGTCGACACGACCAGCTTAACGTCGCGGGCACGGGCTAGTTTAGCGTGGGTGTCGTTCAAATCGAGCCGGTGAATCTGTGCATTGATCTCAAGCGCCACGCTATGCTTGGCTGCTGAGTCGACGAGTGCTTCGATATTGAGACGATACGGTTCGTGCCGAAGAAGTAAGCGTTCGGTCGGATGTTCGATCACGTCGATCGCCGATGATTCGACGGCTCGTATTACCCGGTCAGTCATTTCGCGCTCCGTCTGGTCAAATGCAGAGTGGACAGACGCGGTAACAATATCCAGCTCGGCGAGACAGTCCTCCGGTAAGTCTAGTGTCCCGTCGGGGCGGATGTCGCACTCAATTCCCGCCAAGAGCGTAATCCCCGGCAGGCGACGGCTGATCTCGCGAATCGCTTGCGCGTGCTTGAGTGTGCGCGTTTCATCGAGTCCGTTCGCGACGGTAAGGTTTGACTATGACCGGTGATGGCCAGGTATCGAGCCCCGCAGCTCGGGCAGTCTTGGGCATCGTCTCGATGTTGGCGTGACCGTCACTGGCCGTAGTGTGGCTATGAAGATTCCCTCGGACAGCTGTGCACTCGATGCCGCAGCGCCGATCTCGTCACGGTTTTCCAGAAGCTCTGGTGGGAGCAACCTGAGACGGAGCGCCTCGTAAACGTCGACTTCGGTTTCAACGGTAATTTTAGTGCCGTCCGATACCCGAAACAGACCGTGCTCGTTCAGCTTGAGTTCGAGACGGATCGCGCGATCCCTGAGGGCTATATTGTGAAGCTTCGATCCGGTGAAATACTGCAAGGCCGCACCTTCGTTCCCACCAGTGACGAGCCGCAGATCGACCTGCATCCCATCACGCAAGAGAATGCTCAATTTTGTATCACCGTGACCGAGAATTCGATCGACTCCGAAAAAGGTTATAAACGAATCGTGGACCGCCGGGTTGATGTCGACGGCGAGGATGTCGACATCGCCGCAGGTGTCACAGCCACGGCGCAGGCTGCCCACAGCGTGAAACCGTCCGCCAGAGCAAGTGGCACGCAGGTGATCGATCACGGCGGTCGCCGCGGTCTGAGCATCGGTGATGAGGTGTTTCCTCGACCTGCGGTGCCTTTCGTCGATCGCTTGTAGAATCAGCTCCTGTTTCTTGGCTCCAAGACCTCGCAATTTACCAAGTCGGCCCGCCCGCCCCGCGCTCTTAAGTGCCTCGATGGTCTTGATCCCGAGGGAGCTGTGCAACAGACCGACCGTTTTGGGATCGAGTCCTTGCAATTTAAGCAGCCCCAGGAGCGAGGCTGGATGCTCCTGAAGTAGTTCAGTGTAATAGGTTGATCTGCCGCATCCGACTACTCTCGAATACGGGTTGCCAGGTCCTTACCGATTCCTGGAATTGCTCTAAGGGAGTTAACATCCATAGCACTGAGTCGTTCGGGGATGCTAGCGAGCGTCTCGGCGGCGTTGCGATACGCCCGTATCTTGAAGGGGTTCGCCCCCTTGATCTCCAGAAGGTCTGAGATTTCTTCGAAGATCCGAGCGATGTCTTGATTATCCATGTTCGTCGGTGAGTAATCGCATGGACTAACGAACTTCGACCTGCAGTCCGTCGACGTCGATTTGGATGTCGAGAATAGTTGCCCCAGCGGCTTCGAGTGTCCGCCGCAGGGAACTCACATTAGATGGATCGGTTAAAAATAGTAGACATCCGCCCCCTCCAGCCCCACAGATTTTGGTGCCCCACGCGCCTGCTTTCAGGCCTTGACCTACTAGGGCGTCGATCATTGGGGTGGTAAGGCCTGGCGCCAGCTGCTTGCGGAGATTCCACTCACGAGTGAGTTGCCGCCCTACCTCCTTCCACGCTGAAGTCTCAAGCGCTACACGCATCGCCCTCGCCACGTCGGCAATTTCGTCAAACAGATCGATGACGTTTTGGTCGCCATCGATGTGCCGCTTTACGACCTCCCAGTTGTTGATTCCCGAGTCGCGAGATTGTCCTGTGTAGGCGAGGACGATTCGAGATCCGAGCTCAGCTGGATCGACGCCGATCGGCAGCCGAGTGATCCCAGTTGGACCCATTTCAATCGCTGCGATACCACCGAACATCGCTGGACGGTAGTCCTGCACGCCGGTTGGAACGCCGATGACCTGCGCCTCCAGATTTGCTGCGAGAGTCATCAGTGACTCAGGTGTGTTTGACGTAATTGTGTGTCGACTCAGCGCGGCGCAGATGGCGATATTGAGAGCCGACGAACCTGCCAAGCCGGCGCCTACCGGAGAGCCCGAGCGTGTGACAACCGTGACCGGCTCTGGTTTAAAGTGCTGCAGTAGACGGAGAACCAGCCGGTGTCGAGATGCCTCAGGGGTGTCCTCCAGGTTACGAATTGTGAGGGACTCGCCGGTGTCTTGCGACCTGAGGTGCCACGCACCGTCTTCACTTGTTAAAAGGGTGCACTCTGCCCTGATCGTTATCGCAGCGTTGAGGGTTTGCGCACCTGCGTGAAACAGATAGAGAGGCCAGATGTCTAGCGTCCCACCAGCAAGATCAAGACGAGTGGGTGCTGACGAGTGAACCAGCACGCCGCATTATAATAGGAGCGCGATCGATATGGTTTGTGGTCGCGTCCAATACGAAACCACCAGAGATCTGAGCGCACAGGTTCTGGCCGCGAGAGCAGCGACCGACCGTCACGGTCTGTTGTTCACGGGGTGCGAGTTAACTTCGGAGGTTGGCCTTCAATGTCGAGACGTATTCACCGCCAGGTCGGTCAACTCATTATGGCTGGCTTTCATGGTCCCACGGTGCCTACCGAGCTTCGCGCAGTGGCCCATGAGTTTGACCTGGGGGGAATTATTCTGTTCGAGAGAAATGTCGAGGCCCCCGAACAGGTCGCTGAGCTCGCGTACGATGCCCAGAAGATGTCCCAGGAACTCCCGCTCTGGGTCAGTATCGATCAAGAAGGTGGGCGAGTTTCGCGATTAAAGGAGCCGTTTACGGCTTGGCCGCCGATGTGCACGTTGGGGCGCAGTGGTGAGGTGTCACTCGCAAAGCGATTTTCCCGCGCGCTGGCTCGCGAGCTGCTGGCCGTCGGCGTATCACTCGACTATGCTCCGGTGCTCGATATCCACACCAACAGACGAAACCCTGTGATCGGTGACCGGGCGCTCTCTGATCAGGCACACGATGTGGCTCGCCTGGGTGCTGCGATCATTGACGGACTGCAGCGTGAAGGGGTAGCGGCGTGCGGAAAACATTTTCCGGGTCATGGCGACACGAGCAGCGACTCTCATCACGAACTGCCGGTCGTTGATCACCCTCCTGAGCGGCTTGAAGAGGTGGAGCTCGTTCCATTTCGGGCCGCCGTTGCTAGAGACGTCGCCATGATTATGACGGCACATGTACTGTATCCGGCGTTAGATGAGGAGTACCCGGCGACACTTTCTCCAAACGTCGTGACCGAGTTACTCCGTCGAGAGCTTGGGTTTACAGGTTTGATCGCGACCGATGATTTGAGTATGAAGGCGATTACGGCCGATTGGTCGGTCGAACGGGCAAGTGTGACGGCCATCGCAGCCGGATGCGACGTCTTACTGCTATGCGCCCCTAATATAGACCAGCAGGTTCAGGTGATCGAGGCACTCATTCGGGCGGTGGAGAACGAGATTCTTCCGGCCGCTCGGATTGAAGATGCGCTTGGGCGCCAAAATCATGTTAAAGCGCGCTTTCTGTCCGGTACCAGGGTTCGTCGACCGCTTTCGTCGAGGAAGGTCCGCACCGTGCTCGGATGTGACGAACACGCGGAGATTGCTGCGACCATGAGGCAGTTTGTCTGATGCGAAAACCTCGCGGGATAAGATCGGGAGATCGGGTAGCCGTGGTGGCTCCAGCTAGTCCCTTCGATCGCGACGTGTTCGATAGGGGCATCGTCGAACTCCAAGATTTGGGATATGAGCCGGTGTTCGATGATCGGGTGTTTGAACGCGATCGCTACCTGGCGGGCTCGGTCACGCAGCGGGCAGAGTCACTGGTGGCCGCATGGGTCGACCCAGCGGTTGCAGGTATTTTTGCAGCTCGTGGCGGCTACGGCAGTGCGCAGCTGCTTCCGCTACTCAAATCCGCGGCAATAGGGTTAAGTGAAAAACCGTTTGTCGGCTGTTCGGATCTGACGGCCTTGCTTGTGTTTCTTACGAGCAACTACCAGACGGTTGGGTTTCACGGACCGATGCTGGTGAATTTGGCTGACGGCGAGCACGGGTACGATCGGCAATCGCTGGTGGGATCGGTTTCTCTTCGGGAGCCGCTAGGTGAGCTGGCACCGGACGGAGTACAGGTACTACGGTCAGGTGAGGCTCATGGACTGCTCTTGGGGGGGACTCTGACCCAGCTTCTTGCATCCTTGTCGACACCGTTTGCATTTTCGCCTCCTGACGGATACGTGTTGCTTCTAGATGATGTGGGTGAGCATCCCTATCGCGTTGACAGAATGCTCACGCAGTTGGTGCAAAGCGGACTTCTCCGCCGAGCATCGGGTCTCGTGTGTGCCGAGTTTCCTGGTTGCGATGACTCGGCCGGCTACGATGCTCGTGATGTTATCGCTCGCGCGCTTGTGGGATTCGAGGGTCCTGTGCTCTTTGGTTTTCCGACCGGCCATACCGCAGGCCCCGTCTGGACTCTTCCGCTCGGAGTTGCCGTCACTGTGCAGACTGACCCGACACCGCGGCTCGTTATCGAGGAAGGCTCTGTTCGATGAAGACCGTCTACCTGATCGGGGTGTGCGGCACGGCGATGGCCACCCTTGCCGTCCTCCTCAAGCAGCGGGGGTTTGATGTTCGTGGCTCCGATCAACAGATCTATCCACCGATGAACCAGTTTCTGGCAGATAACGGGATTACATTCCTAGACGGCTATCGATCCGAGCACATTTCGAGCGATCTGGATCTGGTTGTCGTCGGGAATGCTATCTCTCGGGGCAATCCAGAGCTAGAGGCTGTGCTCGATAAGCGTGTGCGCTATGCCTCGCTTCCAGAGGTTCTGCGCAATGAATTCCTATGGCGCGCCCGTTCTGTTGTAGTAGCAGGTACCCATGGAAAGACGACAACTGCGTTCATGCTAGCGTGGACGTTACGGGAGGCAGGTGTTGATCCGTCTTTTCTGATTGGCGGCATTTCGCGCAATCTCGGCACCAGCGGGCACGTCGGATCCGGTGATCTGTTCGTGGTGGAAGGTGACGAGTATGACAGTGCATTCTTTGACAAATCGGCGAAGTTTCTCAAGTACCTTCCGGACGTGGTTGTCGTTAACAATATTGAGTTCGACCATGCCGATATTTATCGTGACCTCGAAGAGCTTCGGGTAACTTTTCGTCGACTCGTCCGTCTCCTACCCCAAAACGGGCGACTGATTTTGAATGCTGATGACCCTGAGGCTCTGGCACTGAAGGCCGAGGCCCTGTGCAGAGTAGAGACAGTTGGTGTTGAAACAGAGGCCGACTGGCAAGCAGTCAGGATCGAGCACCACACGTCGGAGACTGCATTCGACGTGATGCGACAGGGAAAACCGGTGGCCCACGTGAGGATGCCGGTTCTCGGTACGTTCAATGTCCGCAACGCCCTGGGCTCGATGGCAGCGGCCGAGACGGTGGGTGTGGCACCGGAGCTAACGGCTCAGGCTCTTCAGGGTTTCCGCGGCGTCAAACGACGATTAGAGCTCCGAGGTGTTGCGCGCGAAGTCACGGTTTATGACGACTTCGCGCATCATCCGACGGCGGTACGAGAGACACTGTCGGCAATGCGAGCGACGAGGCCGTCGGGAAAGATTTGGGCGCTGTTTGAGCCGTGCTCGGCGACGGCTTGCCGTCAGGTTTTCCAGAAGGAGTTTGCCGAGTCGCTCGGATTAGCAGATGAAGTTGTGGTTACCGAGGTGCACCGAAAGGACATTCCGGAGTCGGAACGTCTTTCTGAACACGAGCTCGTTGCGAACCTTACCGCCGCCGGCGTCGGCGCCAGATTTTTGCCAGCCATCGGCGACGTGGTGGCTGTCGTTGTTGAGGACGCGCGACCGGGTGACCAAGTGATCGCGATGTCCAACAGCGGATTTGGGGGTATACATGACAAGTTGCTCGCTGCACTGGCGGAACGATAGAAGACTACTAACATTGGCCCGATGGCTTTGATCGACGGCTGGACGCTGTCTCGCGTTGGTGATGCTACGCTTGTTGTTGAGTGCGAGCAACGGATCGATCCCGACCTCAACGCCTGCATCCTTCAGGTAGCTCACGCCGTTCGTCAGCGGGTACGTCCAGGTGTTCTGGACGTCGTTGAGAGCTATTGCGCCGTCACGGTTCATTTTGACCCATTGAAAACCGACACCACAGCCGTCGCACTCGATCTCGAAGTCGAGGTGGCGCACGCTCAGGTCGTCGTCGACGAGTCTCAGTCGTTCGGACGACGGTTGACCGTCCCTGTCTGTTATGGAGGTCGTCACGGGCCGGACCTTGAAGCCATGGCGGCCTTCGCGGCGTGCAGTGAAGCTGAGGTAATCGCGCGTCACTCTGGAGAGGTCTATCGAGTGTACATGTTGGGCTTCTTGCCGGGGTTTCCGTATATGGGGGTCGTGCCGCCTAAATTGGCGATGCCGCGGCGATTGACGCCGCGGCTCAATGTGCCGATCGGTTCCGTTGGGGTTGCCGGTCAACAGACTGGTGTCTATCCGCTGACGGCTCCCGGGGGATGGCAGCTGATTGGAAGGACGCCGCTATTGCCTTTTGATCTTAGGCGTAGCGATCCGTTTTTGTTTCGCGGTGCTGACATGGTGCAATTCGAGCCGGTTGGTCCAGAGCGGTTCGACGAGCTTGCGGTCGATTGATTGATGAGCGTTCGAGTACTGCGACCGGGGCTGTTCACGACGATTCAAGATAGCGGTCGGTGGGGTTATCAGCACGTCGGGGTGCCTGTCGCCGGATCGATGGACACCGTGTCTCACCGATTGGCAAATGCCATCGTTGGTAACGAAGCGTCGGCGGCAACGCTTGAAATCACTCTGGTCGGTCCTGAACTGCAGTGTGATCGACCTACGCTCTTTGCTGTGACTGGGGCTGAGTTTAATGTTCGTCTCGATGGTGCCGCTGTCGCAGCGAACACCAGTTACTTGGCTAGAGCCGGGCAAGTCATCAGATTCGGTCGGCGTTGGTCTGGGGTGAGAGGATATTTGGCCGTCGAAGGAGGGTTTGATGTGCCATCTGTACTTGGGAGCCGCTCAACACATGTGGTTAGTCGCATGGGAGGGGTAAAAGGGCGAGCACTGAGAACCGGTGACTCGATCGATGTAGCCATGAGCACCGGGAGAGCGGTTGTGGAGGGAACCCGTCGCACTTCGATATTCCAAATGCCGACCAATGGGATTCGGGTGCGGGCAATCGTCGGACCGCATGCTGAAATATTTGGTCCGGTGAGACTACGTGCGTTCGAGCGAACTCGGTATAGGGTGGCGCCCGAGTCAGATCGAATGGGGTATCGTCTGAAGGGGGAACGGTTTTCGCTTTCGGACGATCTCAATGTAATTTCGTCCGCTGTACCGATCGGGTCGGTGCAGATCCCACCGGACGGGCTCCCCATCGTGTTGATGGCCGACCATCAGACGACCGGCGGATATCCCAGGATAGCCACGGTAATTTCGGCCGACCTGCCGCTGGTCGGCCAGCTTAAGGCATCGGATTGGATCGAGTTCGAGTTGTGTTCTCCGTCCGAAGCGGTTCGCGCGTTAATCAGACAAGAGCGGGCCCTAATGACGGCAAACGGATGACCGGTAGGAGTGGAGAACCGCGTGCGGTTCAACGCGAAGCGGTTCGCGACGGTCTAATGGAGGTCTTTGGCGAGCGGTGTCGGTCAGACGTGTCGCTCGCTCCGATCACGACGTTTAAAGTGGGTGGTTCTGCAGACTGGTTTCTTGATAGTTCTGACCCAAACGATATTGTTAGTGCCGTGGTGACCGGGCGACGGCTCGGTCTACCGGTAACGGTAATTGGCGGCGGTTCGAATGTGCTCGTTGGTGGTGGTGGTGTGAGGGGTCTCGTTGTTCGCATGCGGCATGGCCAGGTGTCGGTTGTACGTCCAGGCGTTGTCCGGGCCGATGCAGGTGTGTTACTTAACGGCCTCGTGCGTTGGACGATTAATCGCGGGCTGGCCGGATTGGAGCGATGGGCTGGAACGCCAGGAACAGTTGGCGGTGCGTTGTATGGTAATGCTCATTTTCAAGGTGAACTGATTGGCGCTCGTGTGCTGACGGTCGATCTTGTGGAGTCCGATGGCACGAGGCGCAGTGTAGACGCCTCAGAAATGGAGTTCGGATATGACTCGAGCCGTCTCGAGCGGACCCAAGCGGCGGCCCTATGGGCGGAGTTCTCCGTGAGCGAAGCTGATCCGAAGACGTTACGTGCGGCCGCCAGGGAGTCCCTTACATATCGAAAGAGGACCCAACCGCTCGCCGCACGGAGCGCAGGTTGTATCTTTCGGAACCCAGACCCTGCCGTCGATCCGATTCCGGAAGGGGTTCCGGCCTCGGCGGGTGCACTTATCGACATAGCTGGACTGAAGGAGCGGGCGGTGGGTCAAGCGAGGGTATCGGCGTTGCACGGAAATTTTATCGTGAGCGATGGAATCGTCAGTCCCAGCGAGATTCGCTCATTGATTGAGACTTGTCGCGCCGGAGTGCAGGCGCAATGTGGTGTCATGCTTCGTGAGGAGATTGTCTACTTGGGGGAGTTTTGACCGGATATACGCCACGATTAACTGCAGTTGGTGATGGTCACGATTTGACCACTCTTGTTGTCGAAGGAGGGCACCCGCTACGCGGAAGTATCGACGTCGAAGGTAATAAGAATGCTGCGCTGCCCCTGCTTGCTGCTTGCGTTCTGACGGACCAGCCATGCGAGCTGACCAACGTGCCTGACATCAGGGATGTTGCCGTCATGATCGAGTTACTACAGGGGCTGGGTGCGGAGATCGACGGCGTTGGCACGACTACTGTGAGAGTTCACTGTCGCGCCATTACGACCGTTGAGCCTGACGTCAAACTCGTCGGGCGGTTACGAGGGTCGGTACTGTTGGTAGGTCCCTTGCTCGCCAGGACCGGTACGGTTCGGTTGGCCCCTCCAGGTGGCGATTTTCCGGCGCGTCGGACGATCAATGCCCATCTGCAGGGGCTCCGATCGATGGGTGTGACTGACGAATCTGGTGAATTCCACGTGCTGTCGGCATTGGACGGTCTGAAACCGGCATCGATCTATCTGGAGGAGGCATCGGTTACCGGCACCGAGACAGTCCTGCTGGCAGCCGCGGCCGCGACAGGACGAACGGAGATCCGTCATGCTGCATGTGAACCGCATGTAGTGGAGCTGTGCGAGTTTCTTCAGGCGATGGGAGTCGAGATATCTGGTGCGGGGACACCGACGATCCAGATCAGCGGTGGGATGAAGCTCGGAGGAGCCTCGAGGAGACTTCGCGGTGACTACATCGAGGCTGGAAGCTGGGCAGTTGTTGCCGCGGTGACGAGAGGCGATATCGAAATCCGAGGTGTCGAGGTGTCTGATCTCGAGCCGGTCCTGGCGATTCTCAACCGAATGAACGTGGTGTGCTCCGTCGACGGCGACCGCCTGATTGTGCGCCAGTCTGAGCCTCGGGGTGTCCGGCAGATCACGACGGCCCCCTGGCCTGGGTTCCCGAGTGACATGGTGAGCCTGGTGAGCGTACTGGCTACCCAAGCCATAGGTCGGACGTTGATCCATGACTGGATGTACGAGCTCCGCCTCTTTGCGCTTGAGCAGTTGAGCGGCATGGGAGCCGATCTGTTTCTGTGCGATCCACACCGCATGATCGTGAATGGTCCAGGAAAGCTGAGGGGACGTCACCTTGACACACGGGATCTCAGGTCTGGGATGGCGCTGATTGCAGCGGCGCTGGCGGCCGATGGCGTGAGCCGAGTTGGGCCGCTCGGTACTGTCGAACGCGGCTACGCGAATCTTGTGACCCATCTCAAGGCACTTGGGGCACAGGTCGAGGTCGAACAAGTCTAGTGGACAGGCTCACCGAAGGAATGGGTCATCCGAGACGACGTCGGTATTGTCCGGGATAGTGAACTCGAACTCCGAGTCGGGCGGATCCTGATTCTCTTCAAGCCCAGTAAAGATGTAAGTCGACTGCCCCCCTTGAAAGTCCAAGGTTGACAGTCGGGTAATGCTGAGGCTAGGTCTGTTAACGGTCACGACAAGCCACTCATAGTCGGCATCGCTGACCCGTGGAGTCAGTCGGATTGTCCACGAATCAGGGGAAGCAGGCGCGTCTTCGTACGACGCGTCGAAATCTTCCGAGAGCCTTCCCTGTCCCGCTAGGAACAACGCGGCTGTCGATGCCTGTTGATCTTGATGGACTTGTGTCACGATGACCTGTCGGTCGAGCGGAAAGTAGGAGTAGAACATCTCACCGTTGGAGACATAGAGCTTCTCTTCTGCCGTGGTGTAGCTCCATCGCATCTTGCCCGGTTTCTTGATGAGCACGGTTCCGTGCTCGACAAGCGAGACGCTGAGGACACCGCCGGTGTACCTATGTTCGAAGTCGGCCGAAAAGTCACGTACCGTGTCGTACTTCGCTTGGATGTCGCGAACGAGTTGGTCGAGTGTTGGAGCCTTAGGGGGTTGTGCTGCAACGCTCGATAGGGTGGCGATTAAGACGGTTCCTGCCAGCGCACATGCCACGCCGCGGTGTCTGCGCAGGGCTCCTGGGTATCGGGTGGGCCCGATACAAGGAGTCGTTAGCCGAGGGCTCCGGCCACCGGAGGCTTCTGCTTGGGAGCTGCTTTTTCTTCGGTAGGGAGTTTTGCTACAAGCCATTCTGAGATGCCTCCCTGAAGAGCACTGGCCTGGCGCCCCTCTCGGAGCAACTGGGCCACCGCGCGAGCGCTCACCAGCTCTTCGGGATCCGAGTCGTAGACGACAACGTCACGGTCGCGTGGCAGCGCAGACATATCAAAATCTGGCGGCGCCACCCGGATTGCGCCCGGTAGCTTTACCGTGCTGTGCTCATACGGGTATTTCAAACGGACATCGACGAGACAGGGCGGTGCGTCGCCCTCGAGCTTCTTTTGAAGTTCTTCTTTGGTGATGCGGGGCACAGCCATATTGAAAAATCATAGCACGCAGCCGGCGTCGACTAGTTGGGAACGACCTTGTCGACCGCTTTGCGAACCACATCGTAGTTGTTTGGGAGCTCTTGTGGCAGATTTGGACGCTGCGCGGTTATTTCGAAAAGTCGGTTCTCGTGGTAGCCGAGCTTGAAGTCGGTGAACTTCAACCCGCTTGCTGTAGATATCACCACGACGCGGTCGCTTGAAGCGATGACGCCTCGTTTTCGTAGTTTTACGAGTGCGGCAAGCGCGACTCCAGTGTGGGGGCAGTTAAACATGCCGGTGCGGTCGGCTCGAGCGGCCGCCTCAGCGAGCTCGGACTCGGTAGCTTGCTCGACGATCCCGTTGTACGTTTTAAGGGTCCGGATCGCCTTCTGAATTGAGACGGGGTTGCCGATTTGGATTGCCGAGGCTTGTGTGGGCTGCGCGTGTACCGCGGTGAACGACCAGTCCTTTGTATAGGCTAGATACAGTGGATTTGCAGCGGCCGCCTGCGCCACGACAATCCGGGGCTTCTTTGTAATGACCCCCAGGTGGCGCATCATCTCGAACCCGGCGCCGAGGGCGCTGACGTTTCCCAGATTGCCGCCTGGGATGATCACGACATCCGGCACCTCCCAATCGAATTGCTGAACGATCTCGATAGCGACGGTTTTTTGGCCTTCAAGTCTCAAACTGTTCATCGAGTTTGCCAAGTAGATACCTTCATCCATCGCCAGGCGGGTAACGATTGCCATACAGCCATCGAAGTCCGTGTCGAGTGCGAGTACATGTGCACCGTTGGCCAGAGGCTGCACCAGCTGGGCCGTTGACACCTTCCCCCGCGGCAGGATCACGATGGCCGGAATTCCACCGGCGGCCGCATAGGCGGCGAGCGACGCAGAGGTGTCTCCGGTCGAGGCACAGGCGACCGCTCGAACCGTACGACCGTTGGCGATCATCTGCTTAACGACAGACACCAAGACGGTCATGCCTAGGTCCTTGAACGACCCGGTGTGCGAATTTCCGCACAGCTTGACCCAGAGTCCGTCGAGACCCAGTTCGTCGCCGAAGCGTTCTGCCCAAAATAGGTTGGTGCCACCCTCGTCCATCGAGACGATACTTGCGTCACTGACGACCGGACAGACCCACTCCTTTTTCCCCCACACCGAAGAGCCATACGGCCAGGTGGTCCGCTTGTAGCGTTCATCGAAAAGGCGAATCCATGCACCGGGAGACCGACCCCGAAGTGCGTCAAGATCGTGAGCGACCTCTAACAGGTTGTGACAGGTTGGGCAGCGATAGAGAGGTTCGCTGAGCAGATGCTCTGCCTTGCAGCCGGCGATACATCGGAACACAGCACTGTACGGCATAGGGTTAACAGTTTACCTGTCCTTCATCCCAGGCCACAGTGTGGGTAGTCGCCACGTCCTGATCGACCGCACGAGGAGAAGAACGATGCGCACCATCAGTTGAGTGTCATCGACTTGATGTCGCCGGTGGAGAAGTTACCTAGTCGACCGCCACTTGAATAAGCAGGTGTGAGTCCGTCTTGCATCCTCTAGAACATCGCGATCGGATTCACTGGACTACCGGTGCCACGCGCCACCTTGAGGGGTAACCCCATGAACATGAATTCGTAACGTTCTTCTTCGGCGCAAGCTTCAGCAATCGGCTCGAGGAGTGCGTTATCGAGCAGAGCCACACCATAGTTAAAGAGGACGCCGTGTACCGGAAAGGCCAAGCCATACAAACCTGGTCGCGCGTCCATCATGTCCCAACCGAGGAGCGATACATCGTGATCCCTAATAAATTTAGCGCAGGTGACACTCAGTCCGGGACGGTCGCCTCCACCGTAGTTGCCGCCTGCCTGCACGAATTTATCTTTGCCGCTGTATACGAGGAGGGCATCGCCGGGCTCCAGGGTAACGTTTTGAGCACGTGCGATCTCGTCGATCTCCCACCCATGCACGGGGCGGTCTGGGGTCACGTGCGACACGCCGCGGTGACGAGGTACGTCGATTAGGACGCCGCGGGTAATAATACCATCGGACCAAGCATCGATGGCGCCGAAGTTTGCGCCCCGGGTCGTGACCTCGACGTCAGGGTCGCGACCCTGCCACATGCCGTCGTTGTCCCACATGTGACAGAGAGCGTCAATGTGCGTGATCGTCTGGCCGTGGTAGATGAAGCCGTAGTAGTCCACTACCGAACTGGAGCCATCAGGACGCGGATTCTTGCGAATAAAATGCTGCTCCGGCTCAAAAATTCGGCTCATCGAGACCTTCCTGCCCTTACGCACGAGTTTTGCCGCTGCCGCACTCTTCTCGGGTGTGATCAAGTTAATGGCACCTCTCTGGTCGTCATTGCCCCAGCGTCCCCAGTTGCGGCGGTCGGTGTACCATGATCTGACTTCTGCAGCGGTGGGCATCCGCGGGTCGGACTGTATCTCGCCGGCGGTGTGTCCTGCGGTAACGCTTTCGACCGGGTGTGTATTCAGCAACGTCGTCGGAGAGAAGCTCTGTTGGTCAGTGTTGGGATGGGCAGGAGAACCGTTCCACGTAGAAGCGCGCCCTCCGAGCAATGCCGCGCCTCCGGCTGTCGCGGCGCTGAGCGTCGTCAGAAATTGACGTCTTGAGGATGCCATGTGCCGTCCTTTCAATATAGATGGTCTGCAATTCTAATAGTGGGCCAGTCAGGATAGCTCCACTTTATTAGGCGGACGAAATTCGAGCGGATCGTCAAGTGAACTTCCGGTTCCTGGCTCGTGGGCTTGTCGTGTCGGATTATAGACCCCTCGTCAGCTGGCTCTGGTGTTCGACAAAGGGCAAAGCGGATTTTCGTCTTGTTCATTGACAGTGACTTCGCCCTATGAGATAAGACAATCAGGCAATTAGAGTCTCAGCCAGGAGGGACGCTGTTTATGGTTCGCTTTGGACACTTACTCGTGCCGCTGTTGGTGATCGGTCTTGTGATGCCAGGTATAGCGATGGCGCAGACGGACGCGGCAGCGACAGAAATCCCCAGGAACGCATGGGGTGACCCGGACCTGCAGGGGGTCTGGAACTATTCCACCCTTACGCCGTTGGAACGACCGAGTCTTTTAGCTGACAAGGCAGAGCTGACTAAAGAAGAGGCCGCGGCTTTTGCTGAGGCGCAGCTTCAGCGCGAGAATCGGGATTTGATCGATTCTGCTGTAGGCGGTCTCAATTACGCCCCAGAGTCAGAGGGCGGTGTCGTTCCCTATAACGAGTTTTGGTATGACCGCGGGACGACGGCCATCACGTCGAGCTCTCTGGTCATCGATCCGCCTGATGGTCGCTTGCCACCGTTGACAGCCGACGGAGAGAGGAGAGCTGAGGCTCGGAGAGAAATCGGGCGTGAGGAGCAGCGGGGACGGCCTCGAGCGGATGGTCCGGAGGACCGAGACATTGGCGACCGGTGCATTACGCGCCTCCTTCCGCGTCTACCTGGCGCTTACAACAACAATTACCAGATTGTTCAGACACCGGAACATGTGGCCATTCTGGCAGAGATGAATCACGACATCCGGATCATCCCGCTTGACGGACGTCCCCACCTCCCACAAGATCTCCGGCAGTGGCTCGGGGACTCCCGGGGGCGTTGGGAAGGAGATACCCTGGTTGTCGAGACCGTCAATTTGCAGGCTGGAGGTAGGAACTCCAGCGCGGACACAACACTCGTCGAGCGCTTTACCCGTGTGGACGCCGAGACGGTCAAGTACGAAGTCACGGTCAATGACCCTGCAACATGGACGGGGGCCTGGACTGCGGCGTTTCCTCTGACCAAGAGTCAGGTTCCGGTTTACGAGTACGCGTGCCACGAGGGAAACTACAGCCTGGAGACCGTTCTTCGCGGCGCTCGCACCGCTGAAAAGGCTGATGGACGTCGTTACTAATTGAGCACACTTCTCGTGACAAAATCGACAGAGACAAGAGTAACTATTCCAACTTGCTTGGGTTTGTCATCGGCCATCCGCGCCGAAAGTCTTGCCACGCAGCTTAGTGGCTAATAGGGGATTAAGCAGATGCAAAAACGTTTCAAGGATCCAATTCTAATGATTGTCATTGCTATTCTCGTGGGTGTCGTGTGGCTGGCGGTGAACCCAACCGCTCAGGCGCCGTCATTCGAGCCAGCGCGTCTACAGGGAACGTCGAACCCTGATCTGAACGGCATCTGGCAGGCCCTAAACACCGCAAATTGGAACCTTGAGCCACATGCGGCGTATCCTGCACTCGAGACTGAGGCCGGTCCGGCCGGTCGTGTGCCGGCAGCATCGGTGCTTGCACTTGGTGCGATTGGCGGCGTTCCTGGGGGAATGGGTGTCGTTGAGGGTGGCGAGATTCCATACTTGCCGGCGGCTGCGGCTCAGAAGCAGGAGAACTTCGAAAACGCGTTGGCTCGTGATCCGGAGGTTAAGTGCTTTATGCCCGGTGTGCCCCGTGCTAACTATCTCCCTTATCCGTTTCAGATCGTTCAGAGTACAAACAAGATCCTGATGGTCTACGAGTTCGCGTCGGCCAGCCGCACCGTCCATTTGGACCCGGTTGGACCGCCGCCAGTTGACACCTGGATGGGGCACAACGTCGGCCACTGGGAGGGAGACACACTAGTCGTGGAAGTGACCGACCAGATCGCAGACACGTGGTTTGACCGGGCCGGTAACTTTCACAGCGATGCGTTACGGGTCACGGAGCGCTACACTCCTGTCACGCCCGATCACCTCCAATACGAGGCAAGGATCGAAGATCCGAACGTTTTTTCACAACCCTGGACCATCAGCATGCCACTGTACCGCCGCAAGGAACCCAATGCTCAACTGACGGAGTACAAGTGCGTTGAGTTTGTTGAAGAGCTGTTGTACGGCCATCTTCGTAGGGAACAGCTTGTCCGTCGCTGGGAAGGTGATCTGGGTGAGCTTGGTCAAAGGTTGATCATCGACGTCACTCGCACCCTTCCGCCAGAATTAAGGTGAATGGGTGAACCGCGGAGTCAGGAAAGCGACATTTAGGAGCAACCTGAAATCTCACGGTTCGGCACGGCGTGTATTTAGTTGAAGGAGTTTCGGGTCGCTACGTCGGCTGAGTTTCCGAGATCAGGAAGGAGTGCTATGCGTCATCTAGCTTTTGTGTTGGTGAGCGTGTGTGCCGTGTTTTGTGTGGTGATGGGGACGGCCGCACAAGCGTCTGCCCAGGCTACGTCGAACGGTGAGAGCACATTTCAAACGCCCTGGGGAGACCCAGACTTGCAGGGTGTTTGGGCAAACGACACCAGTACGCCTCTTGAGCGTCCTACTCGGTTCGAAGGGCAATCTGAGCTGACTGCCGAGGAACTCGCTAGCTTCACCGCGGAACGGCAAGGGTCACGTGACGAATGGGACCGTCGGGACTACGGGTCAGGTAATGTCACCGATGTTGGTCGAGCGTACAACGCGTATTGGTTTCCGATTCCAGGGAACCCAATCAGCCGAACGTCGCTAATTGTCGATCCACCGGACGGCAGAGTTCCGCCCTTGACACAACAGGCGCGAGAAAGATTTGCTGCCTTTGCCGAGACGAAAGGGTTGTTTAACACTGCCGCGAACCCCGAGGGATCACTGTGGAACGGTGGCAGGACAGACAGTGAGCCCTTAGATGGCACCCAAGGCGGCGTGGACGGGCGGGGCAGCCGTGCCGACAATCCTGAAGACCGACGCCTGTCCGAGCGATGCATCCTCTGGAATCCCCTACCGAGACTTCCCGGCGGCTACAATAATCACTTTCAAATCGTACAGAGTCCTGGGTATGTGACGATCGGTAGCGAGATGATCCACCACACGCGAATCATTCCCCTGGACGGGAGATCGCATCGGTCACAGAACGTCCGCCAGTGGATTGGAGACTCTCGCGGTCACTGGGAAGGCGACACTCTTGTGGTCGACACTACCAATTTCACGGACAAGGCGCCTTTTAGGGGATCTTTCGGGGGGTTACATCTGGTTGAACGCTTTACACGTCTCGATGCCGAAACGGTTAGCTATGAAGTCACGGTTGAGGATCCAACAACTTGGGCGAGGCCTTGGACAACCGCGTACCCTCTGACGAATCTTAGGACGCTTGTTGGAGGCGTTGACGAGCAACAGGTCCCTCAAATGTTTGAGTATGCGTGCCACGAGGGAAACTACGGCTTGACCGGGCAGTTGTCAGGCTCTCGTGCCGTTGAACAAGACGCCGAGAAAGCGACAAGACAGCAGTGAATTAACGGAGGTTTTGAATGAGTCATCGAGCGCTAGTGCGAATATGGCTGCTA
>Ga0310120_10000424_pt1 | contig 33805 bp, 32 predicted proteins | sample CB27_AW_983_MG_FD_203506 | JGI IMG/M metagenome (GOLD analysis project Ga0310120, IMG submission 203506) | Marine microbial communities from Western Arctic Ocean, Canada - CB27_AW_983 | ecosystem: Environmental > Aquatic > Marine > Oceanic | place: Canada: Western Arctic Ocean | collected...
GGTAGTCGGACCGGCACAGGCGAACGGGGGTACGCAGACGGTCACGTCTCGATAGGCGGACCGCTGAGGCGGGAGAATCTCCGCACGGTATTGAGCCAGATCCTCATCAGTGAATACGGAGCCCAACTCTCGCAGGCCGGCAACGATTGAGCGGGATATATCGCCATCGTAAAAATCGCCGGGGCCAGCCTCCGCGAGTCGCTCGAGGGTCCCGGCCAGATCGGGTTGCGTGAATGCGACCGGGGCGACTCCATCGCCGGCGGGCGGGACGCCGTCGCGCAGGAAGATGCGGGCCGCTTCGGCGTTGGGACGAATTCGGCTGATGTCGGCACCGATGACGTACAGGTCGTGCCAGTCCATCTCGAACCCGTCGCGGGCGAGGCGGATTGCCGGCTGGATGACTTCTCTCCAGGGCAGGGAGCCGCGGCGCTCGAGTGCCAGGGCCAGGCCAGCGACGGTTCCAGGATTGGCCACCGATAGCGGCCCGATCAGATTTGCGTCATCCTCCACGGCGGCCCATTCAAATACGCCGGTAGAAGGCTCGCCGGTGAGGGTGAACATCGGGGGAGCGGCGGCGGCCGGCGCCTGCATCTGAAAAGCGAATATGTCGGTCTCTCGCCCGATGGCCGCGACCATGTAGCCGCCTCCTCCAATGCCGCTGGAACCGGGTTCCACGACGCCGACGGCGAGGCAGGCGGCAACGGCGGCGTCGACCGCGTTTCCCCCGGCCTCCAGCATCGCCACTCCGGCGTCGCTGGCGAGGGGGTGCTTGGTGGCCAGCATGCCGCGGCCCCCGATAGCTTCAGACTTGTAGAGGTTCAGTTTTGACGAGGTAGCCATTGCGGGCCCGCTCCACGAACGAAGGCGTCCAACCCCTGCCGTCCGGCGAACGGGGCGCGGCAAGTTGGGGGGAGATTATGGCAGAGGTGGCGCGGTATCGAGGAGTTGATTCCGATTACAGTGCAGACAGTTCCCGTCGGTGAGGGGAATGACTAGGAGGGATTTCGCCAGACAAGCACCGGACAGGGAGCGTTGGGAAGCACGAAGGACGCGGCGGGGCCGAGATCAAGGACCTCATCGTCGAGCAGGCGTCTACAACCCATAACTATGAGCCTGGCGTCGAGATCCACCGCAGCCTCAACGATGGCTCCGCCGGCGGATCGGGACTGAAGACAAAGGCCGCGATAGCTGGCAGGGGGATGCTTTTTCACCGTAGCGGCGGCACGCTCCAGAATTTTCCCATTTTTGAAGACTAGATCCTCGTCGGCATCTTCCAGGGCCCGGTCCCAGGCGATGACTATGACGTGGAGCGCAACCAGTTCGCAATCGGCCTTGAGGGCCTCGGCGGCGGCGATTTCGAGGACGTGGGCGTCGTTTCGGCGGCCGTCGACGGCCGCCAGGATGGGACCTTCAGCCAAGGAAGCGCCAGGCGGGTCCGACGCTCATCGCGCATACCGAGCCATTGCAGTGGATGAGGCTAGTCGCCGTCCTGGCTGTCGGCGCCATCCTGGCTGTCTGCGTCGGCTTCTCCGTTTTCTTCGGGGGGATTTCTGATTTCATTTTCAAGATTCCCGGAAATGTCCGAGTTTTCACGCAGAAATTGCTTGGCCACCTCCCGGCCCATCCCGAGGCGCACGTCGCCGTAGGAGAGATGAGCCCCACTCTTGCTGAGAATGTCCATCTCCAGCCCGAGGTCCAGGAGCCCACCCTCATGGGAAATTCCCTCGTTGTACATGAGGTCGAACTCGCACACGCGGAACGGCGCGGCGACCTTATTTTTGACGACCCGGACGCGGGTTCGATTGCCGGTGACTTCCGTCCCGCGCTTGATCTGACCGATTCGCCGGATGTCGAGCCGGACGGAGGAGTAGAACTTGAGAGCCCGGCCGCCGGGAGTAACTTCCGGATTTCCGAACATCACGCCGATTTTTTCGCGCAATTGGTTTACGAATACGACGAGGCAGCGTGAGCGACTGATGCTCCCGGTCAGTTTTCGTAGCGCCTGCGACATCAGGCGCGCTTGCAAGCCGACGTGGGCATCGCCCATATCCCCCTCGATCTCGGCCCGCGGGACGAGAGCGGCGACGGAATCTACGACGACGACATCCACGGCGTCGCTGCGGACGAGCACTTCGGCGATTTCAAGCGCTTCCTCACCAACCCCGGGCTGGGAGATCAAGAGTTCGTCGACGTTCACCCCGCACTTCGCGGCGTAGGCAGGATCGAACGCGTGCTCGGCGTCGATGAGGGAAGCGGCGCCGCCGACCTTCTGGGCCTCGGCGATGATGTGCTGAGCCAGCGTGGTTTTGCCTGAGCCCTCGGGGCCAAAGAGCTCCACCACGCGACCACGCGGCAGCCCACCCACACCGAGGGCGAGGTCCAAGGCGATGGAACCTGTGGAAATGACGCCGACCTCGGGGAGATCGTCCGAGTCCATGCGGAGGATGGACCCCTTGCCGAATTTTTTCTCGATCTGCGCGATCGCGGAATCGAGCGCCTTCACACGTTGATCATTCATAAGCCCGGGTCCTTCACGGGTACCGGGCGCAACCACGAAGCCACCCGGTCAAGACGAGTATAGTAGTCGGCCCTAGGACGAGATGTCCCATCGAACGAACGCAAGGCGGAGATGATGCCATTCGCCAGCCTGCGACTCGAATCTGATACCAATTGTGCTGGAGTAAGCAGGTCCAATGATGGCGAGCGGAACGATGCGGGCGGTACGTCTTCACGGTAAGGAAGACTTGCGGGTGGATGAGGTCTCAATTCCCACGGCTGAAGGAAACGAGGTGCAGCTTCGGATCGCGTTCGCGGGGATATGTGGCACGGATCTGCACCTGTACGACGGCTGGGAGATGAGCGGAGCGGTCACTCTCCCGCCAATGCCGGCAATCATTGGCCACGAGCTGTCGGCGGAGGTTGAAGAAGTGGGACCGGGAGTAACACGCTGGAAGTCCGGCGATCGGGTGACGGTGCAGCCGCAGGTGTATTGCGGGGATTGCACGATGTGCCAGCGAGGCAGTCCGAACATGTGCCTCAATAAGACCAAGATGACAAAGGGCGGAGCTTGGGCGGAGTACATGGTGGTGAACGAACGCACCCTGCACGCGGTGCCCGCTGAGGTGCCGATGAACCTGGCGGCGATGACGGAGCCGCTGGGATGCGCGATGCGTGCGGTGGAGCTTGCGGAATTGGATCCAGGTGACAATGTGTTTGTCGCCGGAGGCGGGACGATCGGGCTGCTCCTGGCGCGGCTAGCGCGGGCGCGGGGCGCCAACAAGATCATTCTGTCGGAACCGCAGGCGCGGCGGCGGGCGCTGGCGAAGGCAATGGGAGTGACCAGGACGATCGATCCGGCGAACGAGGATCTGGAGGCGATCGTGGCGACGGAGACTGCGGATCTCGGCGTGGATGTCTCGTTTGAGGCAGTCGGCCTGGCGGTTACTTCGATGGCATGCATAGGCGTGATTCGACCGGGCGGAACGGCGGTTCTGATGGGCGTCCCGCGCCCGGGGACAAAGTTGGAGATCAACCCGTGGGACATCGTGACCGCGGAGAGAACCATCAAGACGTCATGGCTTCTGGTGGACAACATGGAAAGTTGCCTGCGGCTGATGCCAAGTTTGGGACTGGAGAAGATCGCCACGCATACGATCCCGCTGACGGAAGCGGTGGAAGGCATCCGGATGTGCAAGGCTGGGGAGGCGTTGAAGGTTCTGTTCGAGGTTGGCGGTGAAAACCCGAACTAACGGGGACGTTCGGCGACCAGTACGCGGTGCCGGGGAGTGGAAACGACCGGCAACACACGGCCAAACAGTCTGTGGAGCGCGCCTTCGTACGCCTGGGCCGGTGACAGCACGACGTAAAATGCCCCGCCGAGCTTGAGCATGCGCGCGGCCTCGGAGAGCATTCGCCGGGCGACCTCGTGGGACACTGTCGGTCCGACGTGGAAGGGCGGGTAGCAGGCTATGAGGTTGAACTTGCGATCGGGAATATCCTCACCGAAATATGAGGCCCGGACGTCGACTCCCGAGATGCCGTTGAGTTGCAAGGTCTTGCGCGTGGTGGAGACGGCTTCGAGGTTGGAATCAATTGCGGTGATTTCCGAGTTCGGAGAGCGTCGCGCGAGAACGGCGCTGACGAGACCGCTGCCCGAGCCGAAATCGAGTAGGCGGCCTTCGATCGCGGGTAGCGAATTGGTGAGCAACGCGGTCGCGGAATCGAGCTGGCCATCTGAGTAGACGGCCGGGTTCCGCGCCAGAGTCAGGGTGTGATCGGCGGCCTCGACCCGGACGGTTTCCGGCTGTTTCATCCGATATTCCGGAACATCTTCGCGTTTGACCGCCCGGAATACGCGGGTGTGCCGTTTGGCCAGGACGGTGCGTACATTATTGAAGTGGAGCTCCATGAAACGCCGATAGGTCTCACTGCCCCGGCGGCGTTCGCCGGCCAGCCAGAGCTCCCCACCCGGGCGAAGAACGCGGGACGCAACGCCGATGAGGGCTCGCACAGCATCGTTACCCAGCCAAAAGGGGGCGCGCAAGAACGCGGTGTTGTAGGTGCCGGACTGTCCGGTGGGCGCGCCAAAGCATGGAACGACGGTCCAATTCGTGCCGGCGAGGTTGTGGACTGCCGCGCGGACAGCCGGAAGGGTGAAATTGGCGCAGACTCCGCCAAGCTCGGGCCGCCGCGAATGCAAGACGAGGGCGAGAGCGCCTTCCCAACCGCAAAGGTCGATTACGGGAGACCGGCAATCGGGTGAGGCTTCCAGCAAGGTTTCGACATAGCGGGAAACGGCGAAACCGGGAGTGTCGGGGGTCGCCAGAAAGGACGTACTGGCGCCGGCCACGCCAAGCGTCCCGGCGTCAGGATGCCAGAGGGGCATACGGAAAGGGCCGGTGGACGGAGGCTGACGGTGCCGTCCGGGGACGCTCAAAAACGCGGGATGGCGTCGAGGATGCGAACTCCGATCACGGCGAATACCAGGATGTATTTGAAGGCGTTGCCAAGATAGGCGAGTAGGAGGAACCGCCAAAAGGAATAGCGGAGGGCCCCGGCCAGGATGCCAACCGCATCGAAGAAGGGATTCGGGACCGCAGCGAAAACCAGGATGGCGGCTCCAGCCAGCTTGCTCTTCTCGTCCAGCGCGCGCTGCATCCGCTCATAGGCAGGGCCCGGCCGAAAAAGCTGCTTACCAGTCGCGCCTATGTAGTAGGAGACAGATTCGCCGACGACCTGACCAAGGGCCGCTACCAGACCCACGAGGATGGGGGCGTCGAGGGCTCCGGCGAAGCTGATGGTCATGAGGGCGGCGGGGGCAGGCAGGATGACGGTGGCGGCGCCGATGAGACTGATGACGAAAACGGCAAGGTAGGAGCGCCCGGTCTGCTCGCGAACGAGGTCACCGTAGACGAACGAGAACATTGCGGCGACGACGATCAACAGGATCAGAAGGGTCTGGATGGCAAGCCAAGGACCCATGCTCCAGTAGTAGAGCAAAGTCCCCCACACCACCACTACGGCAAGGATCGTGGCGGCTACGAGAATCCAAATGTTGGCGGCGCGCAATTCGTGCTCGAAGAAAATAATGACGATGGAGAAGGTGAAGACGGCTGCGACGAGGCCGAGGCTGACAAGCCACATTCGGGAGCTGCCAAAGTCGAGCAGCGATCCGCTGGGGGCAGGCCCTGGACCAGGCATATCCCCGGCTCCACCCCTCAAGATAAAACTTCGGAGTATCTCACCGGTGCAGGCGACAGGGAAACTATAAGAGCCGCTCCAGGCCCTCTTCGGCAAGGCGATCGACGAGATCGCCTACAAGTTGGGCCTCATCGCGGTTGCAGACCAACAGCGCGTCCTCAGTATCAATTACGACAACGTCCTTAAGGCCAACCAGGGTGACGGTGCGATCGCCAGAATCGACGAGGCAGCCGGAGCTGTCGATGAAGAGGGCTTTGCCGTGTGTGGAACCGGTGCGGAAATTGCCGTTCTGAGGAGAGGCGATTTCGTAAGCACCACTCCAGGTACCGACATCGACCCAAGGAAAATGGCCGGGCACGGTCAGGACGTTGGTGGCGTTTTCGATAATGGCGGTGTCGATGGGCGTTTTGCGCACGCGGCCATAAATTTCGGCGAGGACGGTGGGATAACGATCGGTGCCGATCGCTGCGACAACGGAGTCTATCTCGGCGCCGATGTCGGGAGCGAACTCGGCGTAGGCGGCGAGGGCGGCGGAGACTCGCCAGATGAAGTAGTTGCCGTTCCAGAGGTAATCTCCGGATTCAATATATCGACGGGCAACATCCAGAGCCGGTTTCTCCTTGAATTCACAGACCTCACAAATTTCGACACCGGCATGGGCGCCGATGACTTCGCCCCGCCGAATGTAGCCGTACCCGGTGTCGGCGGAGGTGGGGGCGATGCCGACGGTGACGAGGTGCCTTCCGTCGGCGGCAGCGGCGACGGCGGCGCGGAGGGTGGCGCGATAGGCTTCGTCATCGCCGATGAAATGATCGGACCCAACGCTGATCATCAAGGCGTTCGGGTCGGCGGCGGCGATGTGGGCGATGGCCAGGCCGATGGCCATGGCGGTGTTGCGACCCTCGGGCTCGGCGATTATGTTCGCCGGCGGTATGTCGGGAAGTTGAGCCCGGACGGCGTCCTGCTGATCGCCGATGGTGATGACAAACGTGCGTTCCGGCGAGGTCAGCGGTGAAACGCGGTCGAGGGTGTTCTGGATGAGGCTGCGCCCTCCGGCGAGGTTGATGAGCTGCTTGGGCGAGCGCCGCCGCGAACGGGGCCAGAGCCGGCTGCCGACTCCACCGGAAATGATGGCGATGTAGAGCTGATCGTCTAATCCAGAATTCAAACTGCGGAACCCTCCGCGAACACGCCCGTACTGAGGCGGGAACCAAGCCGGATCAAGTTTGGCATAAGGAGCGGGCAACGTCTCTCGTGGGGTTGATTGACTCGAGGGAGCAGGCATCGCAGCGAACATCGATGCGCGGGAAGATGTAGATTGGACTTATGTGGAGCTAAGGGCGTAGTCGATGACGGTGGGGCCGGAGCGGTCGAGGGCTTTTGTGAGGGCGGCACGGAGCCCGCGAGGGGAGCTGACGCGGGAGGAGGGGACTCCGAAGGCCCGCGCGTAGGTCTTCAGGTCAGGGCCGGTAAGCCGGAAAGGATCGGACCTTCCGTGGGACCTGGTGAAGAACGTTTCGAGCTGGGAGTAGGCCTGGTCGTTGAAGACGACGATTGGGAGGCAAACTTCTTCCTGCGCGGCGGTGGAGAGCTCCTGGGAGGTGAACATGAAGCCACCGTCACCGACGAGAGAGATGACGGTTTTGTCGGGTTCAGCCAGCTTCGCGCCAACGGCGGCGGGAAAGGAAAAACCCAGGGTCCCGACGTAATTGGGGAAGAAGAAAGTTCGAGGTCTATTCACGGGGAAGAACGCGGGCCCGGAGTAGCAGATGGTGGTCATGTCGTTGAACAGCATGCCGTCGGGAGGAAGGACATCGCGGATGGCGCCGAAGATGGACAGATGTTGCTTGTCAGCGGACGCACGGGCGGATCGTCTGGCGACGGCGATGCGGCGCTGGGTTAGCTCGAAGTCGGCCACGGGCCGCTCGTCGATCAACTCGACAAGGGCCTCAAGGGTGGGCCTCACGTGAGCGTGAATGCCGCGGACGGTGGGGTAGTGGCGACCTAGAGCGCCAGAGTGGATATCCACGTGGATGATGGTTCTGGGCATGGGCAGGATCCAGTTGTCGGTATGACGGGCGCTGAGTTGTGAGCCGAGCACGAGGGCGACATCGGATTGCTCGAGGAAGGAATCGAACCGGGTGTCTCCGCGCCAGCGACAGCCAACGGATAGTGGGTGATCGTCGGGAATGGCCCCCTTTCCGGAAACGGTGGTGAGTACGGGAGCGCCTAGTTTTTCGGCGAGGCGGATGAGCTCGGCGGAGGCGTCGCCAGCAACAACCCCGCCGCCGGCGAGAATCACCGGATGGGCGGCGGTGGCAAGAGTTCTGGCGGCCCGATCCACGGCGTGGGCGTCGGGCACGAGGGATCCCGGTTCGTCGACGGTCAGGAAAGTGACGTCGCCACGATCGGCAAGGATATCGAGGGGGATCTCCACGGAGGTGGGGCCGGGGCGGCCGGAGTTCATGTAGTGGATGGCCTCGGCGATTACTTCCGGGATGTCGGAAACGCGCCTGACGGAGCGGTGCCACTTGACGACGGACTTGAGGACTCCGGACTGGTCTACGAGCTCATGGAGGGCGCCGACTTCGCGACCGGCGAAGGCGCTGTCAAGGGAAGAGCAAATATGGAGGACGCGGGAGGAGTCGCCCTGGGCCTCGGCAAGGGCAGTGGCGACGTTGGTGACGCCAGGGCCGGAAATGGTGATGACGCAACCGATACGGCCGGAGGCCCGGGCGTAGCCGTCGGCCATGAAACCGGAACCCTGCTCGTGACGGCAAAGGACGTGCCGAATTTTGGAGTCGAGAAGGGCGTCATAGATGTCTACGTTGTGAACACCGGGTATGCCGAAGACGGTGTCGATGCCGCCTTTTTCGAGGGCCGCGATAACGGCCTGACCTCCCGTCATTCGCGGCATGGGACCTGCCTGTCCGGCCGCGCGCCGGCGGCGGTAACGTCCTGAGCAGTTATAGCAGCGCGGGACCGAGGGCACCACCGAGGATGGCGGCGATGGCGAACTGGATGAGCAGGAATATCCACTGGCGGCGATCGAGGGAGGTTTTCCGGTGGACGAAAGGGACGGGCGCGGCGGCGAGGACCAGAGCGGCGACGGCGCCGGGGAAAGCGCCTTTGAGGAGGAGGAGAAGGGCGAGGGGTAGTTCGGTGGATTTGCCAACAGGAAGCAGCCGGCCGACGGCGGCGGCCAGAAGGACGGCAAACCATGGCGTGCGGCCAAAAAGCCCCTGGCCGGCCTCGAAGGGCAAGTAAATAGCAAGAACCGCGGCGACGAGGCAGGCGCCCATGAACCAGAACGCTACGTCGTCGCAACGATCCCAGATGCTATGCCAGAGGTCTACGGCCTGGCGCCAGGCGGTCTGGCCAGATCGTCGCTCTTCGCCGGTATCCGGCATGTCACCCGATGGCAGCCAGTTCAGTTTTTCGATTTCGGCGTGACGATCGGCTGCGGGGACGAGCAGGCGAGCGCCGGCATAGACAGAGGCGGTGGCGAGGACGGCGGTCAGGAGGGCGAGACGGTAATCGAGCATGAAGATCGTGAAGATGGTGGGGGCGGCGATGGAAAGGCCAGCGATGGTAATGAGGCCGGGGGACGGAGCCTGGACTTCGGAGGCGGGCCAGGATCGGCGTAGATATTCGCGCAGGCCGGCTGCGGCGACGAGACCGAGAAGCAGCCAGGGGGCGACGGATACGAGGAAGTCGCGGAACTTGATGAAGAGGGGGAGGAGGTGTTCCACGCAGTTGGGCTAGCCGGGCCGTGGCTGGAGGTACTTCTCGATGAAGGTCTCCATCTGGGAGCGGTTCAATAGGCCCGGCCGGATGGCGGCGACGACACCGTCGCGGCCGATAAAGACGTGGGTAGGAAAGGCGCGTACGGCGTAGGCCGCGCCGGCGTCCCGGTGGGGATCGATCAGCGTCCGCCATGTGTATCCGCCGGATTCGACATAGTCCCGGACGACGGCTTCGGATTCACCCAGGGAGACGGCCAGGTGACCGACGTCGGTTCCCGCCAATTGTCGGGTAACCGCCTCAAGGTCGGGGGCTTCGGCGCGGCAGGGTCCGCACCAGGTGGCCCAGAAAGTGATCCAGATGGGCCTCTGGCCGATGTCGGCGGCGAGGTTGAACTCGGGCCCCTCTAGGCTGGTGAGAACGAAGGGCGGAGCGACCTGGCCGATGCGGACGATTGGGCCGGCGACGCCCGCATAACTGGCGCCAGTGCTCTGGGAGCTGGCCAACCCGAAGGTGGGATCGATTTGGAATCCGCCGACCGCCAGGACGATGGCAGCGATGGTGACGGCAAGGGCGGCGAGAATGGCGACAGGGGCGCGTCGCCAGTGCGCAACTATTGATTGGTCGGGACGTTCAAGCAAGGGAGAACTCGGTGGGATGATGGATTTCTCGATGTGCGGTGATGTCCGGCGGAAGCTAGGCATGGACGCCCGGGGGGATGCTGCAAGAATAGGATGATATGCGGAGAAGCTTAAAGAAGAAACGCCGGCGCAAGCCTGGCCGGTTGGCGTTGTGGCTGGCGTTGGCCGCGATACCGGTGGCCGGTGTGGCGACAATGGTTGTGGTGGTCGGCGCGCTGTTTTTCCTGGGGGGTTCCGTGGCACTGGCCGCGACGAGCGTTCTCTTCGACGATCTGCCGGATGTGCGGGCGGTGGCGACTTTTGAAGAATCGCTGTTCGAGAATTCGTCGGTGTACGCCGCGGACGGGACGCGGCTGGGGGAAATCGCGTCGGAAGGCCGCCGTACGCTGGTTACGGCGGATGAAATTCCGCAACTGGTGAAGGACTCAGTGATCGCGTCGGAGGATTCCAGTTTTTACGAGAATCCGGGAGTGGATTTCTGGGCGATCGTGCGGGCGGTGTGGCTGAACTTACAGGGGCAGGCGATCGTCTCGGGGTTCAGCACTATCACGCAGCAGGTGGTGAAAAACACGCTGCTGAGTCCGGAACAAAGTGTGGAGCGGAAGCTGAAGGAGGTGGTGCTGGCGTACCAGCTTACGCAGAGCCTGTCGAAGGACGAGATTCTGGCGCTGTACCTGAACCAGAACAACTACGGCAATCTGGCCTATGGGATCAGGGCGGCGGCGAGGACGTATTTTGACCGTGACCTGGAATCGTTAACGCTGGCGGAGGTAGCGATGCTGGTGGGAATTCCACGGGCTCCTTCAGCCCAGAATCCGGTGGTGGATATCGACACGGCAACACGAGTGCAGCACAACGTGCTGGACCTGATGGTGAAGAATCAGTTCGTGACGCGGTCGCAGGCGGAGGAAGCCAAGGCGGAGGAGCTGGAGTACCGGCTGCCGGAGACGGAGGCCGGGCCGGCGCCGCACTTTTTCAATTATGTGGTGGAATATCTGAACGAGCGCTACGGGCCGGAGTGGACACGGCGCGGATGGCGGGTCACGACGACGATAGACCTGAGGTTGCAGGCGGAGGCGGAGCGGATTGCCCGGGAACATGTAGAAACATTGTCCGACCTGGACGCGCGGAACGCGGCGGTGATGGTGCTGGAGCCGTCGACGGGTGAGATTCTGGCGATGGTGGGAAGCGTGGATTTTGGGGATGAATCGATCGACGGCCAGGTAAACATGGCGATCGCTCCGCGGCAGCCCGGGTCGGCGTTCAAGCCGATCACATACGTGACGGCACTGGGGAAGGGCTACACGGCGGCGACGGTGCTGATGGACCTGCAGACAACTATCGAAATCCCGGGGCAAGAGCCGTACGAGCCGGAGAATTACGACCGGAAGTTTCACGGTCCGGTGAGATTGCGGGAAGCACTGGGAAGTTCATTGAATATCCCGGCGGTGAAGACGCAAATATTCGCCGGGATCGCGGAGACGCTTGAGACGGCAGCGAAATTAGGTATGCGCATTGAGGGCGGGACAGAACGGTTCGGGCCGGCGCTGGCGCTGGGCTCGGGAGAGGTTTCGCTGCTGGACATAGCGACCGCGTTCGGGGTATTCGCTAACGGCGGGATGCAAATTGACACCAATCCGATTTTACGGATCGAGGACTCGCAGGGGGAGGTGGTGGAGGAACCGGCGGCGCCGGTTGGCTCGAGGGTCTTGAGCGGCGAACTGGCGTTTCTGATGACGGACATCCTGGCTGACGCCGAGGCCCGGCTGTTGGGATTCGGGAACAACCAGACGCTGAGGCTAAAGGATAGGGCAGCGGCGGTAAAGACGGGGACGACAACCGATTTTCGGGATGCACTCACCGTGGGTTTTACGCCACAGCGAGTTGTGGCGGTGTGGGTTGGAAACGCGGACCGAACCGAGATGGAGGGGGTGAGCGGAGCGAAAGGGGCGGGGCCGATCTGGAAAGCGATGATGGAGTTCGCACATGACGATTTACCGACGGTGGCTTTTGCCCGCCCGCCGGGTTTAATCAGCGCGGAGATAGACGTGGTATCGGGCCTGATTCCGGGGGAATACACGCCGCGTCCGATGACAGAATATTTTATTCCGGGGACGGTCCCGGAACGTCGGGATTTTTACCACCAGCCAATCCGGATTCATGAGCCAAGTGGCAAGCGCGCGGGGCCGGCGACACCGGCGAACGAGGTGGTGATCGAGATATTCCCGGTGCTCCCGCCGGAGGCGGCGGGATGGCAGCTGGAGCAGCCGGAGGACTCGCCGTTTTTCCTGCCGAAAGAAGAATACGCGACGGTGCTGGATTCCCCGATGCCGTTGGGAAATATCGCAATCGCGATGCCGGCTCAGAATCAACAGGAGCGAAGCATCCTAGAGGTGGTGGGAAGCGCGGGGGGAGAGGGATTCGTAAGTTTTGTGCTCGAGGTCGGGTCGGGGGTTAACCCCGGTCGATGGGGACTAATCGCCGGACCGCTGGGTGATCCACGCGACCGGACGCAACTGGGAGCGGTGGACACCATCCAGATGGCGGATGGCATTTACACGCTGAGGCTGACGGTCGAGCGGGAGGGGGGTGGGGAGGAGGTCGCATTCCGTCAGTTCGTAGTGGACAACACGGCTCCAACGGTGCAGATACTAGGGATTGAGCCAGGATCGACATTGCCGCGGGGGCAAGTGGCGCTGAATGTGGAGGCCGCGGACAACATGGGAATTAAGTCGGTCGCCTATTTTGTAAGCGGTGAGCTGGTGGGGACGGCGGTGGCGGCACCGTATCAAGTGATCTGGGATTCGGTTTCGGGGAACGGCAGCGTGATGGCGCTGGTGATTGATGAAGCGGGCAATCGGGAGGAAAGCGAAGCGGTGGAATTTCGGGTGCCGTAGGCGGGTGAACGAGCCGGCAACCGGGAAGTAAAAATCTCCGATTTCGGGCATGCGCTCGGAAAACGGATAATGGGAGCAGCGATGAGCAAGTTAGGCCGCATCTTGCGAGGAGTACGCGACAGTTTTGGACAAGGAGCCACAATGACGAGCGACGGGCTATCGAGGCGCGAGCGAGAGGCGAAGCTCGCGGCGCGATACGGGGACCGTCTTCCCCCCGGCCAACACATCGTGGAGGACTGGCCGGTGCTTACCTACGGCCCTACGCCAAGAAAAATGGAGTCGGACTGGAGATTTGGCATCACCGGATTGGTGCGGCCGGAGCGAGACTACAGCCTGGAGGAATTCAAGGAGATCGCATGGGCGACAGTCCACGCGGATTTTCATTGCGTGACGCGTTTTAGCGTAATGGACAACGATTGGGAGGGTGTACCGGTGCTGGCGATGATGGAGAGGGTGGAAGTATTGCCGGAAGCCACGGCGGTTCTGGTGCATTGCGAGGGCGGATACACGACGAATCTCATGTTGGATGACTTCTTGCGGCCGGAGAATCTGCTGGCCTTTCGCAGAAATGACGCACCTCTGAGCGCGGAGCATGGGGGGCCGGTCCGTCTGATCGTGCCGCACCTGTACGCGTGGAAAAGCGCAAAATGGGCGAATGGAATCGAGTTGCTGAGGGCGGATGCGCCGGGATTCTGGGAGCGAAATGGATACCACATGCGAGGCGAGCCGTTTGCCGAAGAGCGGTTCGGATGAGAGCACGAAAATGATTCCTGCCCCAGGAAGACTGAAGATCGTCTAAGATATGCGCCGGACGGACCCGGCCTGAGGGAGGCAGCGGAAAGTCCAAGCTTGGGAAAGGCATCGCTGCAGGCAGGGTCAGAAGTGTTATGGCTATTCTGATTCTGGGGCGAAGATGGGCAACATTCGCAGATACCGATTATTCGTTACTTTTCTGGCCGTACCGGCCATCATCATTGCGCTGATCGTGGTCGTGCTGCTGAACCTGTTCGGGGGTTCCGCCGATGAAGAGTCGACAGGGACGGGGACCACGGTGCTAGAAGTGCCGACCCCGGCTGTGATTGTGGCGGTGCCGGACGGCGGAGAATCGCCAGCGACGACGGAACAGTTGGCGACGCCGCTCCCTGATGCGACTGTAACGCCAGCGGCGCCACCTACGCCAGAACCAACGCCGACGGCGGTGGCGACTCCTACACCGGCCCCTCGCGAGTACGTGATCCAAGACAGGGAGACGCTATCGGAAATCGCGGAGGCCAACGGATTGACGACTGCGGAATTGGCCGAGTTCAACCAAATCGAGGATCCGGAACTAGTTTTCTCAGGCCAGACCATCATCATCCCTTCGCCGTCGGGTGATTTCGTGCCGCTGCCGACTCCGGATCCCACCCACACGCCGGCGCCGCTATCTGGAGTGGTAAACAGCGAGGACGGGCTCAACATACGAGCGGAGCCTGATATCAATAGCGAACGCACCGGAGGATTGGCGGCGGCTGAGGAAGTTAATCTGACTGGGGTGACGCATGTTTTCGACGGGGAGACCTGGTATGAGCTGGATTCAGGTGGTTGGGTGCTAGGAGAGTTCCTAGATATTACGGGCGGCTAGGGCTCGTCGGCCCGCCAAAAGGCGAACTCTCGCCCCGGAAATAGGAATTTGAGCAGTTCGGCCTCCGGCCTGGGGACTGTTGGAGGTAGGCGGCCCTGGAACAGAAGGCGCCAAAAATCACCTTCGGAGAGCTGCAGAAAGCTCGGCCGGTTTGGAGGTGGTGATCTGACTTCGAAGTTTCCGCCCCGGGCGGAGATTTCGGCGGCCATATGTCCCACGAGGAGGTCTATCTGGCGGTCGCCGCATTCACCCTGCCGAATGCAGATTGCCTGAAACTCAGGGGTAAGGGCACGGACGAGCCGGCGGAGACTGAGGAGCTTAAACATAGCCCGGTTGTCCTGGCCAAGTTCGGCATGAACTTGCAGGCCGGAAGGGAGATCATCGAGCGACGTGGAAAGCTGGATTTGACCGGTGACCCGGGAGAACCCCTGTCGACGAGCGCGTTGGAAAAGGGCTGTGAGGAGAGCGACTTCGCCAGCGTGATCGACGGATAGGAGATCAGTGATGGCGAAATCGCGGTCGTCGGGCCAGCCGTGCCGGGCACGAGCGTAGCCAGCAATGGCGCCATCGATTTCCAGAACCAAAGTTTCACCGTGGTCGGCTCTTCGCTGAAGATCGGATTTCCACCAGGCGATTGATCTCAGGAGAGGACCGGCGTAGCGGGAACCGCAGTGCCCATGGATAGCCATCACGGAGTCCAGATCGGCGGCTCGGTAGTCGCGGACGCCGGTTGGGATATCTACAGCCTCGGCGGACTGAATATCTATCGTGAAACAGCGACGAGGCCATGGGGACCAGCCCTGATCTCGGAATAAATCGTTGAGGTCAGTGAAGAGGAGAGCGAGGTGGTAGCGCTCGGCGCGGGCGTGCTCAAGAGCGGCGTCGAGAGCGGTGCGGGCGTGTCCGCGACCCCGCTGGTCGGGAGCAGTGACGACATCGGATAAAACGGCGACCCGCAGTAGAGCGCGTCCGACACGCATGTCCCGGGGCGCGAGTCGCAGGTGACTGACTACCTCTCCGCCGGAGATGACGAGGAAGGTGTCGCGAGGATCGTAGGCAGGGTCCAGGGCGCTAATACGTAGCTCTTTGTCGGCATCCTTGCCAAGGACCCTGGAGACGAGTTCAAGACCGGAGGCTAGGAGGCGCTCGTCCTCGGCCCGTACCACCCGCCGGTCACGATCTGACTGCATTTCCATCCGCGATTGTTGAATGGCCGGCGACCAGCGCCGCAGGAGGAGGATGGACCCGGGTCACCGGCGGACGGGCAAGATCTAGCGGCTGAGAGGCCAGGCTCATGATAGCGCGCCGCGGAATGGAGACCGGAGCGGTCTTAGTAGAGGGTTGGGGTGACCAGGTCGTAACCGTCGGGGTAGCGGTACATGGTGGTGCCTCCGCCAATAAAGCAAATCTTCTTACCCCAATCCTCGAGACGAGCGGTGGCGACGCTAAATCCGAACTGCTGCGTCCCGGGTTGGAGCTGCTGCTCGTCACCCTCGACGCCTACCTTCCAGATCCCGGGCACCGTGTTCGGACCGATGACCCGGAACTCAGCCGGGATGAACCGGTTGTGGTTCGTACTGAGGTTGTAGATGATGGTAGTGATGAAACCGGGGCCGGGGAGGTCAATGCGAACCATCCGGCTGGAGGTTTGCATCTCCGACCCATAGAGATCGGGCGTCTTGGTGGCCCGCAGATTGGTGGCCCGCCGAGGGTAGATGTTCTTCAGATATTTCATCAAAAGGCGGAGGACCGGGTAGGCAATATCGTCTTGCAAGAAATTGCGCATGTTGTAGATGGCGATTCGGTCGGCGCCGGCAGCGATTGCGTTGGCATAGCCCTGAATCAAGAAGTGAATGCGCTCGGTCGGAGTAGCGGTGAGGCTATGGTTCGTGGTCGGGTCGATGGGATCGAGCGAAGTGGGAACGCCCATTTTTACGGGCGTTAATAATGAGTGGCGACAGTGAATTTCACAAGACTTGGCTCTGAAACCGGTCTGTTGCCTCGATCAGCGACCCGGTGAGTCCAGGCACTCCGGCAGCTTTCCGTCCCCACCTCAGGCATGGGATTGCCTTAAATAGACGACCGTACTTATTGATAATCGACAGAACCACGGGTATCTATTCGAGAGGAAGCGATGGTACTTGATCTGGCGCGCAGGGAAGTTGTTTCGCCGTTAACAGTTTGACCGTTAATTATTCGGCGTGAGCGAGATCGAAGCGGGGCGTTCGTTTACACATACGATGGAGGAGAAAGGGTTGCAGATGCAGATGGAAACCGGGATTTTGGGAACGCCGCCTGACGCGGCGAGGATTAAGTGTAACCGGGGCTAGAGCACCCAGCCTTTAGGATAGAATCTACCGGAGTGTTGGGGTAGGCGAGGAAGGCCGCTACACACTGCAACCCGAATATCTGGAGAGCTACCTGCCGCTCCTGATCGCGGTCATCGCGGCGACGGGGTTCGTCGTGGTAAATATCTTCCTTGGAATCATGCTGGCGCCGCAGCAGTTTTCGCGGTTGAAGCGCACGATATTTGAATGCGGGATGGAGTCGGAGGAGGGTGGCTGGCGGCAGATGCACGTGCGCTACTACCTGGTGGCGATCCTGTTCGTGATATTCGCGATTGAGGGTGTGTTCTTGTTTCCGTGGGCGGCGGTGCTGGGAGAGATCGGGCCTTTTGCCTTCGTAGAGATGCTGGTCTTCATGGCGATACTGTTTTTCGGTCTCGTATACGCCTGGAAAAAGGGTGCGCTGGAATGGCGCTGACGGTAGATCCAGACCAGCCGTTGTTCATGCCGGGCGACGAAGAACCTTTGATCAAGGATCAACCTATAGGGCCGATCGGAATGGATGGCGAGATGGGGGGTCTGTTCCAAAGTCTGCCGGCAAACATCCTGACCCTGAAGGTTGATCAGCTATTTGCGTTGAGCCGCAAGAACTCGCTGTGGCCGATGACGTTTGGGATCGCCTGCTGCGCCATCGAGATGATCGGCACATACATGGCGAACTACGACCTGGACAGGATGGGCATATTGCCGTTCCCATCACCGAGGCAGGCAGATGTGATCCTGGTGGCAGGAACGGTGAATCGGAAGATGGCTCGGGTGGTGAAGCTGCTATGGGAGCAAATGCCGATGCCGAAGTGGTCCATAGCGATGGGCTCGTGCGCGGAATGCGGGGGGCCCTTTTATTCGTACAAGAATGTGATCGAGGGAGTAGACAAAATAATACCGGTGGACATTTACGTGCCGGGGTGCCCGCCGCGTCCGGAGGCGTTGATTGACGGATTCGTGCGCCTGCAGGCGAAGATCATGGCGGATGCGAAGGCCGGTGTATGGCGCAAGAAGTAGCCGGGTCGCGGCCGGCTCCGACTAAAGAGTCGATTGCGAACTGGGCCCGTGCGACCCTGGAGCCGCTGGGGGGCACGGTGGTGGTGGACAGACAGTTCGTGGAGGTCGAACTGACGGCGGAGAAGTTGCGGGCGGCGGCCCATGAGATCAGTAAAAGTGACGATCCGGAGTTCAGCCTGCTGTACGACATCTCCGGGTTGCACTGGCCCGATGATGGCGAGCTTGAAGCCGTGTATCACTTCTTCGGCGGCTGGCACGCGGAGGGAATCACGTTGAGGGTGCGCGTGCCGGACGACCGGCCGTTGATCCCGACGATCAGTGAAGACTGGCCGACGGCCAACTGGCACGAGCGGGAAGCGATGGACCTCTTCTTGTTCGAGTTTGAAGGCCATCCGTATCCGGAGCCGCTGCTGCTGGAAAAGGACATGCAGGGCGCGTTGCTGAAGCATTATCCGCAGCGTGAAGCGCCGGACATGGTGGAGCGATTCAAGCAACGTGGAGACGTGCCCTTCGAGATTTGGAAGGCGGTGCGGCCGGAGATTGAGAATGGCTGAGGCGACCTCGGGCAGGTCAGACCAGAACGCGGAGTTCATGGAGATAAACATGGGCCCGCAGCACCCGAGCACGCATGGCGTGTGCCGGCTGGAGCTGGCGGTGGACGGGGAGGTGGTATTGAGTTGCCGGCCGGAAATTGGCTACCTGCATCGCGGGGTGGAAAAGATCGCCGAGAATCTCACCGTGATTCAGCTGCCGGTGATTACTGACCGAGCAGACTACCTGAGCGCGCTGAACACTGAACTCGGAGTGGTGCTGGCAGCAGAGCAGCTGTACGAGGTGGCCGTGCCGGAACGGGGGGAGTACATCCGGGTGATCATGGCGGAGCTGAACCGGATCGCGAATCACATGATGTTTTACGGGGCACTGGGAACGGATGCGGGGTTCAGCTCGCCGTTCATCTTTGGCTGGTGGAATCGGGAAATCATCCACGATGTGTTTGAGGAGGTGACCGGGGCGCGCATGCTGCACAACTACATCGCGCTGGGTGGAGTAAAGCAGGACGTGCCGCCGAATTTCAAGGATTCGGTGAAGAAGATATTGCCGCGGCTGGCGGACGGCCTGGACCGATGTCACGGGCTGCTTACAGACAACGAGATATTCGTCGCCCGGACAAAAGGATTGAATCCGCTGACGCCCGAGGAAGCATTGCGGCTGGGAATAACGGGACCATCACTGAGGGCTACGGGGCTGGCCCGAGACCTGCGGCGGCTGGCGCCGTATTCGATCTACGATCGATTCGAATTCGAGGTGCCGGTGGGGACGGTGGGGGACGTACACGATCGCTACATGATGCGGCTGCTGGAGATGCGGGAGTCGCTGCGGATAATCGAGCAGGCGCTGGAAGGGATGCCGGACGGCGAATACCGGGGAGAGATTCCGAGACGTTTGCGCTACCCGGTGGGGGAGGCTTACTCGCGGACCGAGAGTCCCCGGGGTGAGCTGGGTATTTATATCGTCGGAAACGGGCAAAACACGGCGCACCGGGTCAAAATCCGCGCGCCGGCGTTTGTGCATGTAAGCGCGATGGAGGAATTGCTCAAGGGGACTTATATCGCCGACGCGGTGTTGATCTTCGCGTCAATGGACATCGTGCTGGGAGAGGCGGACAGGTGAGCCTGCCGGACGTCCTGATCACCATTCTGAAGGTCCTGGTCATTGTGTTGGCGGCGCCGCTGTTGGCGCTGGTGCTGGTCTACGTGGAGAGAAAGACTCTGGGCCGAATCCAGCGGCGAATGGGTCCGTGGCATGTGGGGCCCATGGGGCTCCTGCAGACTCTGGCGGACGCAGTGAAGTTGCTGACCAAGGAAGTGCTGACGCCGGAACGAGCGGAGCCCTGGGCGTACTGGATCGCGCCGATCGTGGTGTTTGTGCCGGGGATTTTCGTGCTGGTGGTAATTCCTTTTACGCCGGAGCTGGTGGTGAGCCGGCTGGACTTGAGCCTGCTGTACGTATTCGCGCTGCCGGCGGTGAGCGTTGTGGGTTTCATCATGGCGGGCTGGGGCTCGGGAAGTAAGTACGCCCTGCTCGGGGGAATTCGGCTAGTGGCGCAGGCGGTGAGCTACGAAATCCCGCTGCTGTTCTCGGTGCTGGGAGTGGCGATTCTGGCGGGCTCGCTATCGCTGATAGACATCGTGAACGCACAGGGCGACACGGTCTGGTACGGGGTGGTGCAGCCGGTCGCGTTCGTCATCTTTATCATGGCCGGGCTGGCGGAGCATTCGCGCACACCGTTTGACATGGCGGTTGGCGAGTCGGAGGTCATGGGCGGTCCGACGATCGAGTACAGTGGCATTCGCTGGGCGATGTTCATGCTGGCGGAGTACGTGAACATCTTCATCCTGGCTTCGCTGGGGACGATCATCTTCCTGGGAGGATGGCATGGGCCGGTCTTGCCTGGCTGGGTGTGGTACCTCCTGAAGACGACGCCCATCCTGCTATTTGTGTTTTGGCTGCGGGGAACGCTGCCGCGGCTTCGGGTCGATCAGTTGATGGGTTTTTGCTGGAAGGTATTGATACCGTTGTCGCTGCTGAACGTTGTGGTGGCGGCGACGTTCAAGGTGTATGGCTGGGGGCCGACGGTGCCGATGGTGATCGCATCGTTGCTGGCGGCTTACTGGTTCTACCGGCGGGAGTGGCTGCGGGTAGTGGCAGTGCCGGCTCGGGACCCGGTACCTGTACCTGTGCCTGCGCCGGCGGCGGCAGAGTGATGGCGGCGACGCCGGTCTTCGGTAAGAGCAGGGAGTAACGATGCGCGGGATATTCAGATCATTTAAGGAAACGCTGAGCAGCTCAGCGATGGCGCCGGTGACCGAGATGTATCCGTATGAGCCGGCACGGATGACGCCGCGCTCGAGAGGGGCGCCAGGGCTGCTGTGGAACGACGATGTGGACGAGATTGTTTGTACCGGGTGCCGGGCCTGTGCGCGGGAATGCCCTGATAAGTGCATATTCGTCAGCCTCGAGAGTTACTCGGGCGACGTGACCGAGCGCAAGACGATGGTGGATGAGTTCTACCTGGACCTGGCGCTGTGCTCGTATTGCGGGATTTGTGTGGACGTTTGTCCTTATGAGGCGATTGAAATGACCCCGGAATTCGCGTACTCGTCGACGGATGTGCTCTCAATGGTCCTGGACAAGGGTGAATTGGTGCAGATAGCACGGGGCATGTCTCGGACGACAGTTAATCCGCCGAATTCCCCGGGGGCCCCCAAACCGCTGACCGCGGTGGAGACGCCGGAACCGGCGCCGGCGGAAGACGAGGGCGACGCCTGATGCGGAGCCGAAAAAGGGTGGGGGAATCAGCCGCATGAATATTGCGGTGGCACTCTTTTACATCATAGGCGCGGTGGCGATCGTCTCGGCTCTCGGTACGGTGCTGGCCAGAAACATCGTCTACGCGGCGCTGTCGCTGATAGCGGCGATGGTGATGATCGCGGGGATCTTCTTCATTCTGCATGCGGATTTTCTGGCGCTGGTGCAACTGCTGATATACGCGGGGGCGGTGGGAGTGCTGCTAATTTTCGGATTGATGCTCACGAACACCGGCCTACCGGCTACCAGTCCAAAGGATCGCTGGCAGAGGCCGCTGGCGTTCGTGGCGTCGGCGGGCTTCATCCTGGTGGCGGGGTACGCGGTTACGGAAGCGGATTGGATGCGGGGGGTGACGCCGCAACTGGAACGGGTGCCGCCAGCCGAGCTGGCGGGGGCATTGTTTCGAAATTGGGCGATCCCGTTTGAAATTGCATCGCTGGTGCTGCTGGTGGCCCTGATCGGCGCGGTCGTGATTTCGCGGCGGGAACCATCAGGTGATTGAAGCGGTACCGCTGGAACACGTTGTGCTCCTGGCGACAATCCTGTTCGGGATCGGGCTCTACGGCGTGCTGTCGCGGCGGAATGCGGTGGCCATCTTGATGGCGGTCGAGCTGATGCTGAACGCAGTCAATATCAATTTTATCGGGTTCGGGATGTACCTGGCGCCCGATCCAACGGTGGGGCAGATCATCGCGATTTTCGTGATTACGGTTGCGGCTGCGGAAGTCGCGCTGGGGCTGGCGATCGTGCTCCAAATATTCAGGCGCAAGTCCAATATCAATGTCGATGAATTGGACCTGCTGCGATGGTAGCTCTAGAAGGCAGGGACCGCGGGTGAGCCTGGCCTGGCTGATTCCCGCGCTGTCGGTGGCGGCGTTTGTGCTGCTGACGTTCGCCGGAAGGCGCATGCCGGGAGGTGGGGCGATAGTCTCGCTGGCGGCGGTGGCGGCGGGTTTTGGCCTGGCGGTGTACGGCTACCTGGATTTGCGGGCGGCTGACGTGGAGGTGAACGTCGGCCCCAGGCCGTTCGCGGCGGATTTCCTTAACGCCGGCGACCTGTCCCTGCAACTCGGGATGGTCATCGATTCTCTATCGATCACGATGCTGTTGATCGTGACCTTCCTGTCGTTCGTGATTCAGCTCTACTCGGTGGGATACATGCGAGGCGACCCGCGCATCCACTGGTTTTTCGCGGTCGTGGCGCTGTTTACGGCAGCAATGCTGGGTCTGGTGCTGGCGAACAATCTGATCATCCTCTACGTGTCCTGGGAATTGGTGGGGCTGTGCTCGTATCTGCTGATCGGCTACTGGTGGGAGAAGCCATCGGCAAGGGAAGCGGCGAAAAAAGCGTTTGTGACGACTCGCATCGGCGATGTGGGGCTGTTGATCGGAATCCTGATCCTTTTTAAGGCGACGGGGAGCTTCGAAATTGACGAGATATTCACCCAGCTCAGGGCGGGAGCGATTCCGGGAGAGACCGTGACGCTGGCGGCGATCTTGATGTTCCTGGGGGCGATGGGGAAATCGGGCCAGTTCCCGCTGCACGTATGGCTGCCCGACGCGATGGAAGGCCCGACGCCGGTGAGCGCGTTGATCCACGCGGCGACGATGGTGACGGCGGGCGTTTACCTGGTGGCTCGGATGTTCCCGCTATTTGTGGCCAGCGACGCGGCGATGCTGGTGGTGCTGACAATCGGCACGATCACAGCGATCCTCGCGGCGCTGCTAGCGCTGGTGGAAACGGATATGAAACGGGTGTTGGCGTATTCAACGATCAGCCAGCTCGGATACATGATGTTCGCGCTGGGGACGGGGAGCGTGACGGCGGCGATGTTGCACCTGGGGGGCCACGCTTTCTTTAAGGCGCTGCTATTCCTGGGAGCCGGGGCGGTGATGCACAGCGCGGGCGGGATCGTTGACATCAACAGGCTGGGCGGGTTGCGGCGGAAGATGCCGGTGACGACCTGGACCTTCATCATCGGGGCGTTATCGCTGGCCGGCTTCCCGCTGCTGAGCGGTTTCTGGAGCAAGGATCTGATTTTGAATTCGGCGGTCGAAGGAGGGCACTGGGTGACGTTCGTGGTGGGGGTGGTGACGGCCGGGCTGACGGCGTTTTATATGTTCCGGGTTATCTTTCGAGTGTTCTTCGGCGAGGCGCGCTCGGACGAGGCGCGTAACGCGCATCCCGCGGAGCGTTTACTGACGCTTCCACTGGTCGTGTTGGCGTTTTTCGCGGTCGTCTTCGGCTGGTTGGGTTCGCAGTTGGTGGGGAATCCCTTCGGGCGATTCGTATTCGCCGTCGAGCAGGTCGAGGCACACGGGGAGTCGATCTGGGTGGTTGTGCTGTCGTCGGCGGCGGCAATCACGGGAATCCTGGCGGCTTATTCCATATATCAAAGAAATCAGCCCCGGGCGGCCTCGATCCGCGCGGCGACCGGTGGGATTCACACGTTTCTGGCAAAGCGCGCGTATATGGATGCCATGTACCAGTGGCTAATCGACAACGTAAGCCTCGCCCTAGCGGCTTTCTTGGCGGTGTTCGACAGGCGGATAGTGAATGACGCGGGGGTGGACGGAGTGGGGGCTTCGGTTCGTCTCTCAGGAAGAACTCTGCGCCGAAGCGTAACCGGACTTCTGTACAACTACGCGGCGTTGATGGTAGTCGGAATTCTGGCGCTCGTAATCGGCCTCGTGCTGGCCGGCTGAGCATGCTGTACCTGCTGGTCGGTCTGAACTTGATCGTTGGGGCGGCGATATTTGCGCTTCCGGCGGACAAGAAGAATCTTCCGCGGTGGTTTGCGCTGGCGGCGGCGGTGGTATCGCTGGCGACGGCGATCGCCGTGTTCGCCGGGTACGACCGGGACGTCGGCGGGTATCAATTTCAGCGCTCGTTGGAATGGCTGCCGTCGATCGGGATCAGCCTGGATGTCGGGGTGGATGGCATCTCGTCGCCGATGGTGCTATTGACAGGAGTGGTGGTAATCGCCGCGGTTTTGATTTCGTGGGGAATTGACGAGCGGCCGCGGGAATATTTCGCACTGATGCTCTTGTTGGTGGCGGGCACGTTTGGCGTTTTCGTCGTGCTGGACCTGTTTTTTCTATTTTTCTTCTACGAGGTGGCGGTGCTGCCGATGTTTCTGCTGATCGGCGTGTGGGGCAGTACGCGCAAGGCGTACGCATCGATGAAGCTGGTTATGTACCTGCTGGCGGGAAGCATCTTGGTGTGGGCAGCGCTGCTGGTGCTGTATTTCGATGCCGGGATTGGCAGTTTCAACATCCTGGAGCTTGAACAGGCCGGTATGGACACTACGGTCGCCAGGGTGATATTTCCGCTGTTCTACGTCGGGTTCGGGGTGCTAGCCGGGATGTGGCCGTTTCATACCTGGTCGCCTGACGGCCACGTGGCGGCGCCGACGGCGGTGAGCATGCTGCACGCAGGGGTGCTGATGAAGCTGGGAGCTTACGGCATCATTCGGGTGGGAATGCAGCTGGTTCCGGAGGGGGCGTCGTACTGGCTGGGAATATTCCTGGCGCTGGCGGTGGTGAACGTGGTGTACGGGGCAATTGCGGCGATGGGACAGCGGGATTTGAAATTCGTCATCGGGTACTCAAGCGTAAGTCATATGGGGTACGTGCTGATGGGGATTGGGAGTATGACGGTGGTGGGAATGAACGGGGCGGTGTTGCAAATGTTTTCCCATGGGGTGATGACGGCCCTGTTCTTTGCCATGGTCGGGGTCATCTACGACCGGGCCCACACGCGGGAGATCGGTGCGTTCAGCGGGATGGCCAAGGTGATGCCCAAGTTCAGCGCTCTTTTCATCGTGGGCGGGCTGGCCTCGTTGGGGCTGCCGGGCCTTTCAGGGTTTGCGGCCGAATTTCTGGTCTTCGTGGGAACGTTCGAGACGGCGCCGTGGATGGCGGTGCTGGGAATCATCGGAGTGGCGATCACAGCGACGTACATCTTGCGCCTGGTGGCCCGGATGTTCTTTGGCCCGGTCATGGAAAAATGGCAGGGCCTGCCGGACGCCAACCGGCTCGAAACAGCGGTCGGGGTGATGCTGGTGGGCCTGCTGGTGCTGTTCGGGGTGTACCCGCAGCTGATCGTGGGAACGATCGACGTGTCGGCGATACCGCTGCTGGCGAGTCTTGAGGGTTAGATGAACGGCGGCGATTTCGTTTTCTTCATGCCCGAACTGATTCTGGTAGGCACGGCGATCGCGGTGTGGGGGGTGGACCTGTTCACGCGGGAGGATCGGAAGCCGGACCTGGCCTGGCCGGCGGCGGCAGGGACGTTGGTGGCCGGGGCGTTTCTGGCGCTTTCTTGGAGGGAGAACCGGGAAGTGTTCTTGGGGACTATGCAGCTGGGCGATTACTCGCTGTTTTTCAGGGTCATGTTCCTCGCGATCGCGTTCTTTGTGCTTGTGGGTTCGTCGGGGTATGTGCGGCGCAACCTGAAGAACGGTGGTGAGTTCTACGGGTTAATCCTGATGTCCACGGTTGGCGCCATGGTAATCGCGTCGGCGCGGGAATTTCTGACGGCGTATATAGCGCTTGAGCTGGTGACGTTTGGGTTCTATGTGCTGTCCGCGCACGCACGGCAGGAACCGCGATCGAATGAGGCCGGGGCGAAGTACCTGATCCTGGGTGCATTTTCATCTGGATTGCTTCTTTTTGGGATCAGCCTGGTTTTTGGCGTCACGGGCAGCACGTTCTACAGCGACATCGCGGTGGCGATCGAGAATTCGGGCGATCTGGGGCTTGTCTGGGTGCTGGGAGTGGCGTTGCTGCTGGCTGGGCTCGGTTTTAAGGTCGCGGCGTTTCCGTTCCATTCCTGGGCGCCAGACGTGTACGAGGGGGCACCACTCCCGGTCACGGCGTTCCTATCGGTGGGATCAAAGGCAGCGGGATTCGCCTTTTTGATCCGGCTATTCGCGGAGGGGCTTGCCCCGGTGGCTTCAGATTGGCGAGTGGCGATTGGGATAGTCGCGGTCCTGACAATGACGTTTGGGAATCTGGTGGCTATTCAACAAACAAATATCAAGCGACTGTTGGCGTACTCAAGTATCGCCCAGGCAGGTTATGTGCTGGTAGGACTTGCGGTGCTGACGGCGGAGACGACGGCCGGGATGCTGCTCCATCTGGCGGGTTACACGGCTACAAATCTGGGGGCGTTTCTGGCGGTCATTTATTTCCACAATATGACGGGAAAAGAGGAGCTCGGCGATTTTCGGGGTATGTACCGACGCTCTCTGCTAATGACGCTAGTGCTAGCGATATCGCTCCTGTCGCTGGCCGGGATGCCGCTGTTCGCCGGGTTTGTGACGAAGTTTTACCTCTTCACGACGGCTGCGGCCAGCGGAATGTGGTGGCTGATTTCACTGGCGATCGCGAACAGTATCCTGTCGGTTTACTACTATCTGCTGGTCCTCCGCCAAGCGTTTGTCACGCCGGAGAGCGAAGAGGAAGCCCAGCGCCCGCGGTTCCGATTACCGCTTCACGCTACAGCGTCGCTGACGGTACTGGCAGCACTGGTGCTGTGGATTGGGGTTTACCCGGCGGTATTCGTGGAAGCAGCAGAAGCTGGGGCAAGAACGCTGTTCGGCGGCTAAAGCTCAACGCCGGCGGAGGTCGGGAAAGACATGCGTCAGGCGGAGTTTGAAGCGATCGCGGTGGCGGCGATGGACGAGCTGCCCGCGAAGTTGCTGAATGCCCTGGAGAACGTTGTGGTGACGGTTGAGGACGTACCGAACGCGGATGATCTGGCCGAGGCAGGGCTTGAACCCGACGAGGAGGTCTACGGGCTGTACGTTGGCATCCCGATGACCCAGCGAACAACGGGGTACACCATGGTCGTCCCGGATCGCATAACGCTATACAAGGTACCGCTAGAGCGGGACTTTCGGGACTCGGACGAGCTGAGTGCTCAGATTCGGCGGACGGTCCTGCATGAAATCGGACATGCGTATGGGATGGACGAGCGGGCGCTGGAGGAGCGAGGATTCGATTAAGCATCCGACGGATTATCCGGGGGACTGCTCCCGCCGCGAAAGCGATCGAGGAAACCGACGGGACGGGGAGGGAAAACGCCGTAGCGGCGCTCCAACAAGGCGTCAATCTGATGTTCCTTACGACTCGCCCACTCCCTGGTAAGAGATGCGCCAATTCCGGCGAAAATAGCCGCGACGCCTACCCAGGCAAGCGGGTACGTCTCGAATTTGTTACGCCGGCCGGTAATCTGTGCGTCGGAGAGTATGGCTACCCGGGTCACCGGTTCCGAAGGCTGTTTGGCCACGTATATGAAAATTGCGGGCCCGCCGACCAACGACGCGTAGTGGTCCAAGCCACGGCTTCCGCGAGGACTTTATTTCATTGCGAAATTGAAGGCTCACTCTTCACCCCTCTTCAATTCCCATAACCTTGCTTTTCCCCGCCTCAGCATACAAGGGGAGGTTCGGTTCCGGTCACAACTGGCCCGAAATACTGTTACTTTCGATCACTACCTCCGACACAGTTGTGCCGCCACCGCGGACTGGATCCGTCTCAATTGCAGCGACCATGACGCGAATGTCGGGAACCTTTGGTACACAGCAAATTACGTGGCGGGCACCACTTTCGGGCTGCCGCGTAGCCCGATCCTCAGCGATTCATCCATGGTCCCTCCCTATTTCAGTCGTCGCAGACTCGGCGCGCGAGACGGTCGCTCGGGCAACAGATGAATCGTCCCGTGTAGCTACATTCGACCCAGGACGGACCGTTGCTTGCCGCCGAAGACGTCGCATTGGTTACTGTTGTCGATTAGACGGTCACACCTCGCATGGACACCGCGGGCCGCAATTCGGTTAGCCCCGGCGATCCAATTGGCCTAGCCGTCAATGCATCCCTGAACGCGATTTCCGCCGTTCTGGTTGGACTGCAGAGCCGCGGGCCCCTTGCATACGCGAGCTTCTTGTTGCTGACGCCCGTAAATGCCAACACGCCGAATTAAGGCTGTGCCCGAGGGAAGGTCGTTCGACAAAAGTCTGGACGATTCAAAAAATGTCCGCATCGACTGAAAAAAGTCGAAGGCACAGGTTTACTTGGGATTGAAACACGCATCCCGAGTGGCATATCATTTCTTCTACGCAGCGCTCGGGCCATGCCTGCCAACGTCCATTATAGGGAGTCTAACTGTTGATTGACCGCTCCACTTGGGACGCCGCGCTGGGGGCACTTGAGGTTCAGATGAGCAGCGGCCAGTTTGCTGCCTGGCTCAAGGATAGTCATTTCGTAGAAGGTGGCCCGAGCCGGTTGGTGGTCGGGGTTCCCAACGCGTTTGCACGGGAAACTATCGAACGTAATTACCGACCGATTGTAGATGACGCTGTCTGTGATATTGCCGGCCGTAAAGTTGCCGTTACTTTTATCATTGATGGACAGTTGGCTGGAAAGCTGTCGGCGGCGAGTCCGTCGGTAGGGCAACGTGGGGCCCGAAAGGCGGACCCGTCTGCGGGTCTCAAAGCTACTCTGGCGAGCAGGTTCAGCTTTGACAGCTATGTGGTGGGGCGCGGAAATCAACTGGCGCACGCTGCCGCCAAACGAGTGAGCGAGAGCCCGGGTAAAACCTATAATCCATTATTCATCTACGGCGGGGTGGGGCTGGGAAAGACGCATCTGCTGCGTGCAATCGCCGACGCTATTGCGGAATCTTCACCGGGAACGAATGTCTTGTACGCAACTTCCGAGGACTTTACCAACGATCTCGTGAGCGCGATCCGGGGGGGGCGTACGGCCCAACTGCGGACCAAGTATCGGTCGGCGGATGTGCTTCTGCTGGACGATGTCCAGTTCGTAGCAGGCCGTGAGTCCACTCAGGAGGAGCTGTTTCACACATTTGACTCACTACATTCTCAAGGTAAGCAGATCGTATTCACAAGCGATCGGACGCCTCACGAGATCCAGCCGCTATCCGATCGACTGATCACAAGGTTCGCCTGCGGCTTGGTGGCCGACGTGCAGCCGCCAGACGTTGAGACGCGGATGGCGGTGCTCCGGACGAGGGCAAAAGCCGGCGGAGTGTCGCTGCCCGATGCAGTGGCAGAGTACATGGCCACTAAGATCACCCGAAATATCCGCGATCTTGAAGGCGCCCTGACCAGGGTCATAGCGTTCGCCGATCTGAACGGGGGCAAGCTGGAGGTTGAAATGGCTAAGGCGGCGCTGAATGGGCTGGCCTACGGAGGCGCGCGACGGATCGTGGCGTTGGAAGACGTGCTTGAAGGGGTGGCGGAGCACTATCGGGTAGAGGCATCCGCTCTGGTGGGACGGAGCCGCAGGAGGGATGTTAGTCATCCCCGACAGGTCGCGATGTACCTGATGCGGGTTCTGACCTCCTATTCGCTGCCGGCAATTGGCGCCACCCTAGGAGGACGCGATCATTCCACAATCCTGCATGGCTACCAGAAAGTGGCGGGCAGGCTGGATGCAGATGCCGATCTGGCAGGCGATATCGATTCAATCCGAGCGGCCGTCCTAGGAAGGCAATGATCCGGACGGGGATCCAGGTGCGATCTCCGTGGTACGTGCTCATGCGGCCAGTTGACTGCAGTGGAGTAGGCGTTGATAGACGCCTGACGGGGTGTGGATACAGGCTTGGTTATCCACAGACCCCGACGATTTACCAGACTTCGTCCACAACCACGGCCAAATCGCGAAGCTCTTTTCAGCAAATTGTAGACAGTCTGGAAAGCCGACTCTACAGCATGAGAACCGAACTTTCCCCGTTTCCACAGGCCCTACCACTACTACGTCGGTATACAACCAGTATGGGATTGTTCGAAACAATAAGAGCGAAGTCGTCCGGTGTCGGATATGAGGCGGGATTGTGAGGTCGGCTGACGGTAGGGCGATTGCAAGGGAGGGTGTCGTTTGGACGGTGGCGAATCAGAAAGGAGGGGTAGGTAAAACCGCGACCGCGGTAAATCTGGCGGCGGCAATCGCGGCGTCAGGCAAGCGGGTATTGGTGGTGGACGTGGATCCGCAGGCTAGCGCGACGAACAACTTGCTGTCAGGGCAGTCCGGGGTGGCTGATGTATATAGGGTGATGAGGGGAGAAATACCGGTTGGGGAGGGGGTCAAGAAAGGGAACGTGGTCGGATTAGATGTTCTGGGCGCGAACGAGGATCTGGTAGCGATTGAGATCGAGATGGTTGGTATGGAGGGGAGGGAGAGCGTGTTGGCGCGAATCTTGAGGGAAGTGAGGGATGCGTATGACTACGTGGTGGTGGATTCACCCCCGACAATGGGATTGCTGACGATAAACTCGCTGGTGGCAGCGGACATGGTATTGGTGCCGGTGCAATGCGAATATCTGGCGCTGGAGGGGCTGACGAGGCTAATGAGTACGCTTGAGAGGGTGGCGGCGCTGAGGGGGGTCGAGAGAATTGGACGTCTTTACGTGCTGACTATGTACGATCGGCGGAACAATCTGGCGCGTGATGTGGTACGCGATGTGAGGGAGCATTTTGGCCGAGAGGTCGCAAGAACGGTGATACCTAGGACGGTGAAGGTGGCGGAGGCGCCTGGATTTGGCCGGACGGTGCTGGAACATGACCCGCAGGGAGCGGCTAGCTTGGCGTACCGCGTGTTGGCGGGAGAAGTGGTGAACGGTGCCGAGGCGTAGTACAGGGTTGGGGAGGGGGATCGACGCGCTGCTGCCGCGGGGCGTGCAGCAGGTGTTGGAATTGCCGAGGGAGGTGATCCGGCCCAACCGCCTCCAACCGAGAGATCGAGCGGACGAGGGTGGATTGAGGGAACTGGCGGATTCGATTCGGCTCCATGGAATATTGCAGCCGGTGGTGGTGGCGGAGCGTGATGAGGACGGGATGTATGAGCTCATTGCGGGGGAACGACGCTGGAGAGCGGCCGGAATGGCCGGATTGACGGTGATACCGGGTCTGATGAGGTCGGTAGGGGAGCAGGAGCGGTTACAGCTGGCGTTGGTAGAAAACTTACAGAGAGTGAACCTGTCGCCGGTGGAGAGGGCGCGGGCTTTTCGGCGGTTGCAGGCGGAATTTGACTTAACGCAGGAAGGTATAGCGGAAACGGTAGGTAAGAGCCGGTCGGCGGTGGCGAATACGATGAGGTTGTTGGATCTTTCGGAGGATGCTCTGCAGGCGCTTTCCGAGGGGCGAATAACTGAAGGTCATGCGCGGGCGATTTTGGGGACGCGCGATCCGCTGGGAAGGGCGGAGCTGCTGGAAGGAATCCTGAGGGAAGGGATGAGTGTGAGGGGGGTCGAGCGGGCGGTGAGGCGGAGGAATGATCGGGTGTCGCGCCAGTCAGGTAACGATGTTGAGAATCACTGGCTGGAGACTGCTTTTAGGGACTCGTTGGAGACGAAAGTCGAGGTCCAACGAAAGGGGACGGGGGGAAGGATAGTAATTCATTTTTATGACGACGAGGATTTGAAGGTACTGTTCGAGCGAATTACGGGTGGTGGGGATGTTCCACGTGAAACAGCGAGCGACGGTCTGGGTCGGACGGGGGTACGTGGTGCATGAGTGCGGTGGCCCAAGGGGGGTGGGATCGCGAGGCTGTGACAGCCGGCCCGAATTGAGGTCGTATGGCTAATCGACGCAGGAAGCGGGATACGCGTCGGTCCCGGCGCGACCGAAAGGGAGAACCGGCGAAACGAAAGGTGCCGATACTGCCTTCTCCTAGGAAGGCGAATATAACGCGCGGAACCACCCCCCGGTTGCCGGAACCTTCTGGAGGCGTTCTGAGGGAAGACTCGGAACATCAGCAGGATGGGATGTCAGCGGAGCCGCCGGGAATGGCTCTGGGAGACCTGCGCTATGTCAGAAAGGATCTCGTTCGGATTCTGTCGCTGGCCGGGGTGATGCTGCTAGTACTTGTCGTGACCGCCGTGGCCTTGGGCTGACGGGACGAGGATGGGGATGTCCGGACGCGGTTCCCCCGCCCCCCCCGCTACTGTCAGCGAGCGATTCTTGAAGCCGCGGCAGTCCGGGGAATTGAGAGAGCTAGTTTGGAAGGCAGCTGGCGGGAGTCTCCAGGGCAGCTCCGGACAGGGTGGCGTCGGCGACCTCGGCCCGAATCGCCTCTTGACCGGGCCTGATGAGGTAGGAGCCGTCGGAACCGGTAATGGTGGTGCCGGAGACGCCATCGTTGAGAATCACCTCGCGGGTGATGTCACCCATGGAAAGGGTGGATGCGAGCTGTAAGAGGCTGACGAGATCGCCGTCGGCGACGTTGGACTCGACGGCACCGCCCAAATCCATGAGTAAGGAGGGAATGTCGATGAGGGAAGCGGGACGCAGAAGGCTGGAGATAAGACTGGTGACGATCTGCTGCTGGCGGCAGATTCTGGCGAAATCACCGGATGTGTCGTACCGGCGAGAGCGTGCGTACATGAGGGCCTCGCGGCCGTCGAGATGATTCTCGCCCTGTGACAGCCGAAGGATTCCGCCGGATCCATCGGGGTTGGGGACAATATCGTCGAAATCGCGATTAGCATTGATATTGACGCTGTCGAGACGGTCGATGATTCGGGAAAAGCCGTCGAAATTAACCACTGCGTAGTAGGCGATGGGTTGGCCGGTGAGTTCTGTCATGACCTCCAGCATGGTATCGGCGCCGTAGCGGGAGTAGATACCGTTGAGACGGTCGGAGGAGCGATTGCAGTCGGCGACGCAGAGATCGCGGGGAAACGAAATGAGGGCAGCAGACCGGGACTCAAGATCGGCGCTGAGCAGCATGATCACGTCCGTATTTCCGACGAAGCGGTCCACGACGTCCACCCCTAGGATCAGGACATTGAGTCGCTCAGAGGTGTCGATAGTGACCGGGGCGGCCTGGCCGGCAAGCAATATGGTGGTCGAGTGATCGCGCAATTGAGTGGAGAGCGGGCCAGGCTCGGCCGGAACAGGCAGGCGTTGAGGGGACGGCAGAGCGGGAGCGTCCAGGATCTGCGGACCAGTCTCGTACCCGGGATCGGTAGGGCCCCCGTCAGAAGCAAGCGAAGCTTGATGACGGTTCATCAACTCGGCGAAGCCGGCCGGATCTGGCGTGACCGCCGGAACGCGGAGGGAGACGACTGCAAAGATGAGGGAGCCGATGAAGGCGGCGACCGCGACTCCGCAAAGTACAGCGAGGGTAATGACCAACGGCCTGACCCAAGAGGGCGTGGATAATCTAAAGAGGGTGGAAGCTTTGAAGGGCATTGAAAGAGTGGGCCGGAGGACGCTGGCTCAAACGGGTGCTGTTCTATTTTCGTCACTCGGCGTCCGCCACATGAGATGGGAAGCGGATGTGTCCTATCCTCTCTGCTGTGGTATCGATCGCACAGGCCACTTCGTTACGTTGAGTTGGGCGGTTGGGTCACCGCGGTCGAATTTAGACGGGGTCGTTGAACGGACTATGTAACTTTCTGGCGATCGTTGCGGCAAGAATGATGGGCGGCCTGCCGTCGAACGAACCGGAGAGAGC
>Ga0310120_10000426_pt1 | contig 33550 bp, 25 predicted proteins | sample CB27_AW_983_MG_FD_203506 | JGI IMG/M metagenome (GOLD analysis project Ga0310120, IMG submission 203506) | Marine microbial communities from Western Arctic Ocean, Canada - CB27_AW_983 | ecosystem: Environmental > Aquatic > Marine > Oceanic | place: Canada: Western Arctic Ocean | collected...
GACATCACTTCATCGGCCCGATTGGAGTTCATCCAGCGCGGATAGACGCCCTGGGTCACATTCAGGACCTCGAAGTTCCCCGCCTTGTACTCCTCCAGTTGAGCCAGCGGTTCGGGGATGACTCGGTAGTGAATCCGTGAAATCTTTGGCGCGCCTTCGAAATAGTCCGGGTTTGCCTTCAGGTGCAGCGAGGTTCCTTCTTTCCACTCGTCGAGGATGAAGGCGCCGGTGCCGGTCGGAAGGCGAGAAAATGAGTGGCCATGCTCCTCTACCAGTTCGCGCGGAACCACGGCGGTATTGACCATCGCCAGGTGATAGATGAAGGGTGCATACGGCTTTTTCAGGGTGATCCGTAACTGCAGATCTCCCAGCACCTCGATGCCCTTGATCTCGGGGGCGTCTTCCGACTTTGATCGAGCCGCCTTGATCGCCTCAGCAGCACCGAGGATGGGCTCGATCAGATTGGACCTTTTCGAGCGAACCGAAGCCAATCTCTGCAAGCTGTACTTGAAGTCCGTTGCGGTGACCGTACGGCCATGACTGAATTTCACTCCCTCGCGGAGAGTGAAATTGTACTGGAGTCCGTCGTCAGAGATCACCGGCATCGCCGCAGCGAGGCAGGGTTCCAGATTCAGATCGGGATCGTAGTCGAGAAGCGTATTGAAGATCTTCGAGGCCACTCCGTCGGAAGTGGTGTCCGAGACGAGGATGGGATCGAGATCGGGAGGATTGGTCATCAACGGAATACGAAAGATGGCGTCGGGATGAGGGGCCGAAACGCTCTTGATCTGGTTTGTAGTCGCTGTTTCCGTACCAGGATTCGGCGTACAGCCACAGATCCAGCATGTCATCAGCGAAAGGCAGCACAGCAGCGCGACACCAGGTCGGACAGAATACTTCTGCATTCGATATTCTCCTCTGGACCCTCTGCAAACCGAGTTCAAAACCGATCATGAGAGAAAGCACAGTAGCCGAAGAGGTGCTCCAGTACGAGCCTACCGGGTTTGCAAGCCCGACCGGAGGCGTTCAAAACCCATGATCCGGTGTGTTTTGGCCATCTCCGATCACCTCGCTCGCAGCATCCGAGGCCTCCCGTCACTTCGAGTCGTCTCCGTGGAGTCGACTCATTGCCGCCATCGCGGCACGGATGTAAGTTATCTTCTCCGTTGACATTGGAGTCTTGCATGAGATCCACGGAGGTCCCTTCTCGATGCCCATCGAGCACCCGAAAGAAGAAACCATGAGCCTGTTGTTGAGTCATCCCGGTCCGCAATCACCCACCTCCAGTGGACGCGGATTCGTCGTGACCTGGTTGCTGGTGCTGTCCGTGTTGCTGCTGAACTCTTCCAGCCTGTTACAAGGCGACGACCCACCACCCAGAAGAGTCAAGATCCGTCGTTCGCTCCGTCAGCCGGAGCCAGAACCAGACCTGACGATTCCTGTCGGAATTCCCACACCGGCCTTCGCTGGAGAACTGTCGGCCGATGCCATCGTCAAGAATCGTACCGGCACCTACGGCGGTCGACTCGTCTACGCCATCCTCGGCGAGGTGGATACTTTCAATCCGGTCGAACCGAAAGGCGCCACAGACCAGGAGATCCGCGCCATCGTCTTCGCCGGGCTGGTCGACTACAACAACGGCAACTGGCAGACGGGTCCGGAAGTGGCGAAATCGTGGGACGTCTCCGACGACAACCTCACCTGGACCTTCTACCTGCGCGAGGGAATTCGCTGGAGTGACGGCGAGCCGGTCACCATCGACGATGCGCTGTTCTCGTTCCAGGCGGTCTTCCACGACCAGATCGCCACCAGCATCAAGGATGGCTTCAAGCACCCGGAGACGGGAGCACTGCCCCAGGTCAGCATCGATCGAGATCGAAACGCCCTCATCTTCCAGTTATCCCGCGTCGATTCCCAGTTCTTGACCCACATCGGCAACGTGCGGCTGATCCCTCACCACAAGTGGAAGGATCATCTGCAGGATGAGAACCCGACCCTGCTGCAGCAGATGACATCCAATGCTCCGCCGGAGGATCTGGTCGGCTGCGGTCCCTTCGTATTGAAGAACTACGTCCCCGGCGAGAAGATCGTCTACCAGCGCAACCCCTACTACTGGAAAAAGGACGCCCGAGGTCAGCGACTGCCCTATCTCGACGAGGTGGTGATCCTGCTGGTCAAGGATCTCAATCTGCAGTGGCAGAAGTTCGAGGCAGGGGAACTCGACATCTTCATGGAGCTCCCCGCCGACCATTTCAGGGAAGCCTCGGCGATGGAGAAGGCGGGGAAAGCGGACCTGGTGCGTCTCGGGGTCAGTCTCAACAGCAACTGGGTGTGCTTCAACCTGCACCCGGGCCAGGATGCCGAGACCGGTGAACCGTTCGTCGATCCAGCCAAATCGTACTGGTTCCATAAACTCGAGTTCCGCAAGGCAGTCAATCACGCCATCGATCGAGACGGCATCCAGCGCACCGCCTTCCAGGGCAGGGCCACCCCGATCTGGTCGAGCATCACCCCCGGAAATCGAAGCTGGTACCACAAGGGAGTGCCGACCTATCCGCACTCGATCGACAAGGCGAAGGCATATCTCGATGGACTGGGCTGGAAGGACAGCGACGGTGATGGCGTACGCGAAGATGACCAGGGTCGTCCCATCGTTTTCAATCTCAATACCAATGTTGAGAACAACCTGCGCCAGCAGATCGGAAATCTGATCATGCAGGATCTGAGAAAGGTCGGCATCAAGGTCAATTTCAAACCAATCATCTTCAATGATCTCGTGACCAGCCTGCGAGATAGCCACAGGTGGGACATGATCCTGCTCGGCTGGGGATCCGGTGTTCCGCCCGACCCTGCCAATGGTAAGAACATCACCCTCTCCAGCGGTCGTCTCCACGCCTGGTACCCGCAGCAGCCGGAACCGGCCACCGCATGGGAATCACGCATCGATTCTCTGATGACGATGATGGACGCGGAACTCGATGACACCGTCCGGAAGAAATACTACGACGAGGTGCAGGAACTGATCGGCCAGAACATCCCGATCCTGTATCTGATCGCCGCCAACTCGTATTGCACTTCGAAAGCGAACCGGCTCGGAAATCTGTGGCCGAGCCTGTTGCGCCCACAACTGACCTGGAACCTCGATACCCTGTGGATCCGAGACTGAGGATGGCAAAGAAGAAACGTTGCTGACCTTCACCCTCCGTCGTTTGCTGTCGATTCCGCCGCTGGTACTGGTGGTCTCCCTGCTGACCTTCTTGTTGCTGAAGGCAGCACCGGGAGATTTCTACAGCCAACAAGAGGCAGATCCGGCTCGCTCACTTACCGAAGTGCTACGACAAAAGGAATCCTCAGGCTTACTGGTGCGTCTGAGTCAAACCCAACTCGAGGAGTTCGGAGAGTTTCGAGACGATGGCTCGATGTGGTCCTTTCGTGACGACGGGGAAAAGGTACCGACCATCCTGCGCGATGGAATCGTCGTCAGGGGACGCAGTGCCAGTCGCAGTCTGCTCAACTTCAATATCGAATCGACCAAGTACCAGTGCGATGACGAGGGAGTGGTGTACCGCAAGGTCGGCCCCATCGAGAGTTTCTTCTCCTGGTTTTCCAATGCCGCAAGCGGCGATTTCGGACGCTCCTACAAGTTCAATCGACCGGTCTTCGGCATCATCGCGGAACGGCTCTGGAACACCCTGATCCTGTCGATCGCGGCGCTCTTGATCGCCTATGGCCTCGGCATCCCGCTCGGCATCTTCGCTGCGGTCAAACCGAACTCACTGGTAGACCATTCGGCGGGAATCCTCGCCTTCATCGGACTGTCGATTCCGACCGTTTTCTCGGCACTGCTGGCGGTGCTGTTTGCCACTTACACCGGGTGGTTTCCCATCGGTGACATGCGCTCGCTCGACTACGATCTATTCGGGTTCTGGGGCAAGCTGGGAGACCGCCTGCACCACCTGTTCCTGCCCGCCATCGTACTCGGCACGGCGGCCATGGCCGGCTACATGCGCCAGGCGCGCGGCAACATGATCGAGGCGCTGGGACAGGACTACGTCCGCACCGCTCGCGCCAAGGGAGTCTCCCACAACTCGGTACTCTTCAAGCACGCGTTCCGCAACGCCGTCAACCCTCTCGTCACCCTGTTCGGGTACTCGCTGGCGAGCCTGCTCAGCGGCAGCCTGCTGGTTGAAATCGTCATGAACTGGCCCGGTCTGGGAAGACTCGTGTTCGAGGCAATCAGTGCCAAGGATGAGCCACTGGTACTGGCGAGCGTGCTGATTTCGACCCTGCTGCTGGTGTTCGGCAACCTGGTGGCGGACCTGTTACTGGCACTGGTCGACCCGAGGGTGAGATTGTCATGACCGACACCCAGCCACCACAATCCAAGTTGCCCCCACCACGTGGACCGTGGACGATGTTGTGGCACCGGCTGCGCAAGAACAAGCTCGCCATGGGCGGCGCGGCGATCCTCCTGGTTCTCTACCTTATCAGTTGCTTCGGCGGATTCATCGGCCCCTACGGCAGCAACGTAATCAACAAGTACACCGTCAAGTACGGTCCGATGCTGCTGGGTGGATACGTCATCGAGAAGATCGCCGAGGTGATCGACGAAGATGAAAACTACGAGGAGATTATCCGCGATACATACAGCCGTAAGTGGGAGTGGTTCGAGGGCGGCGTTCATTTTCATGACAGCGATGGCAACTTCACCCTCCGTCCCCACGTTCATCCCCTGCGCGAATACGTCTCCTGGGATGCCTATGGTGAAACGGAATACATCCTCGCCGAGGATCGATCGATCTCGGTACCGGTTAGTTTCTTCGTCGAGGGCAGCGAGCCGCACGAGATCTTCAGCCTGTGCGGTTTCTTTCCCATCCAGGGCAGTACGCATCTGATGGGCATCGCAGCCGAAGATCACCCCACAGGAAAGGACCTGCACACCGGTCTGTTCCTGCTCGGAACCGACATCCTGGGGCGAGACCTGTGGACGCGGATCCTCTATGGCGGACAGATTTCGTTGTCGGTCGGCCTGATCGGCATCTTCATCAGCATCTCCATCGGACTCGTCATCGGCGGCATTGCTGGTTACTTCGGTGGCCTTGTAGATTTCTGGTTGATGCGACTGGTCGAATTGCTGCTGGCGATTCCCGGGCTGTACCTGATCCTGACGCTGCGCTACGCCATTCCGGACGAACTGAGTCCACGCCAGACTTACATGATGATCGTCGCCATCCTGGCCATCGTCGGCTGGGCCAGCATCGGCCGAATGATCCGGGGAATGGTGCTGAGCCTGCGGGAATGTGAGTACGCCCTCGCCGCCCGGGCGCTGGGTGGCTCTTCGACCCGAGTGATTTTGCGCCACCTGCTGCCCAACACGGCCTCCATCGTCATCGTCACCGCAACTCTCTATGTCCCCTACTACATCCTCGGTGAAGTGGCGCTGTCCTTTCTCGGTTTCGGAATCACCGAACCCGATTCTTCGTGGGGGTTGCTGCTCAAGGACTGCCAGGGCTCCGAGGTACTGAAGTACAATCCATGGCTGGTCACCCCCGGCCTGTTCATCTTCCTGGCAGTACTGGCTTACAACTTCCTCGGCGATGGCTTGCGCGATGCAGCCGACCCGAGAGCGTTTCTCGGCGTGTCCAGGAAGGAGAAGTTTTGATCATGGCACCATGGCTACTGCTGGTCGCGCTCACCACGGGCAGTCCGTATGTGAGTCCGCCCGCTGATCCACCCCCTTCGATCCTGCTGATCGTCGTCGATGATCTGGGCTGGACCGATCTCGGTTGTACCGGAAGCAGTTTTTACGAGACTCCATCCATCGACCGGCTCGCCGCTCAGGGAGTGCGCTACACCAGTGCCTATGCCGCCTGCCCGGTGTGTAGCCCGACTCGTGTCAGCATCCAGACCGGGATTCATCCGGCACGGCTCGCGACCACCGACTACTTCGGAGCGGCCGGTCCCGAGCGCTGGAAGCGCAAAACTCCATCTCTACCAGCGGCCTATCTCGATCGGCTCCCGCTCGAACAGTTGACCATCGCCGAGATCCTCAAGTCGAATGGTTACGCGACCTTCTTCGCCGGCAAGTGGCATCTTGGACCGGAGGGGTTCTGGCCCGAGGACCAGGGCTACGATGTCAATCGAGGTGGTGTCACCCGGGGAGGCCCCTACGGTGGCAAGAAGTACTTCTCCCCCTACGGCAATCCGCGCCTCAGCGATGGCCCCGAAGGAGAACACCTTCCCGACCGGCTCGCCTCCGAGACGATCAAGTTCATCGAGCAACACCAGCAACAACCGTTCCTGGCAGTGCTGTGCTTTTACTCGGTGCATACTCCGCTCATCGCTCGTGAAGATCTGGCCGCGAAATACCGCAAGAAGCGCGCTGATCTCGACCTCGAACCGAAGTGGGGAAAGGAACGCCAGCGCAAGGTCCGACTCGTTCAGCAGCACGCCGTCTACGCAGCGATGGTCGAGGCGATGGATGCTGCGGTGGGACGAGTGCTGCAATCTCTCGATGATCTGAAACTTGCTGAAAAGACCATCGTCATGTTGATCTCTGACAACGGCGGACTCAGCACCTCCGAGGGCCATCCGACCAGCAATCTGCCTTTACGCGCCGGTAAGGGCTGGTTGTACGAGGGTGGCATCCGGGTGCCTTTCATCGCCCGGGGACCCGGGATCGACGGCGACGGCAGAAGTTGCTCCCGCAACATCCAGAGCACCGATCTGCTGCCCACCTTGCTGGATATGACAAGCCTTGCGAAACCGGAAGGCTGGGAAGTCGACGGAAACTCCTTTTTCGCTTCCCTCAGGGCTGAGGAAACGACCACGGCTCCGCCCCTGTACTGGCACTACCCCCATTACGGCAACCAGGGAGGCAGCCCGGCCTCAGCGATCCTCGATGGCGACCTCAAACTGATCGAACACCTCGACGACGGCAAACTGGAACTGTTCAACGTCGAGCAGGATCCCGGGGAAACCCACCAACTCAATGATGCCCAGCCACAGCAACTGAAACGTCTCCACCGGATGCTCCAGAACTGGCGAAGCGAGGTCGGGGCGCGGATGCCGACTGCGCGACCAGATCCGCCACGCAGTGACGATTAGCGGCAGTTGCCGATCGAATCGAGCGCTTCTGGATTGGCGATGCTAGACAGGTCGCCGAGATCATCTTCTTCCAGATGGCGAGCTCGAATCAACCTTCTGACGATCTTGGCGCTTCGAGTCTTCGGTAGATCATCGACGAAATAGACCGCACGGGGCCGATCGACCTTGCCGAGCGCCACGACCACCTGATCGACAAGTTCCAGGCGCAGCGAATCGCCCTCCTTCGTGCCCGGGTGCAAGACGACGAAACAGACCAGTTCGGTCCCTTTCAGATCATCAGGGACCCCGATGGCTGCCGCTTCACTCACCGCAGGATGCCCGATGAGCGCCGATTCGATCTCCCCTGGACCAACGCGACGTCCCGCGATGTTGAGGGTGTCATCGGCGCGTCCCAGCAGGAACCACTGCCCATCCTCATCGACGAGCGCCCAGTCGCCATGATTCCAGACACCCGGGAACTTCGACCAGTAGGTTTCAAGGTACTTCTCATCTGCGCGCCAGAGGGATCTGGTCATCGATGGCGCAGGACTCTTGCACACCAGGTAGCCCACCTCGCCACGTACCGATTGCCCATCCTCATCGAAGACGTCTATATCCATACCGAGTCCTGCAGATTGAAGGGATGTCTCGCTGATCGGCAGTACCGGCAGTGGCGCGAGGAAACAGCCGACAATATCAGTTCCCCCCGAGATATTGATGATCGGAAGTTTGCCGCCCCCGACCTTTCTTGAATACCAGCGGTAACTGTCGTGATCCCACGGCTCTCCCGTCGAACCGAGGATTCTCAGTGACTGCATCGGATATCGATCCACAGGATCATCACCGGATCGCATCAGTAATCGGATGGCAGTCGGACTGATTCCCAGGTGAGTCACCCCGTATCGCTCGACCATCTGCCACACTCGATCCGGTCCTGGAAAATCAGGAGCGCCCTCGAACACGAGGAAGGGCACACGGTTGAGCCAGCAGCCGATGATCTGCCAGGGCCCCATCATCCAGCCGATATCGGAAAACCACCAGAATAGATCCTTGTGTGGCCTGACATCGAAGTTGTACCGGACCTCTTTACCCATCTGCGCCATGCATCCAGCGTGAGTGTGTACGGTTCCCTTCGGCTTGCCGGTAGTTCCGCTGGTATAGATCATCAGCGCTGGATCCATCGCAGCCATCATCTCCGTACAGGAATCGCCCTCGATGCTGGCGATGGAGTCTTGCCACCACAGATCTCTACCGTCTGTCATGGGTGCGCCACCATCGCCACGGCGCAGTACCACCAGATGTTGCAGCGATTCCAGTCCTTCCACTGCCAGATCTGCCTCGGATTTGAGGTCAAACCGTCTTCCTCTTCGATTTCCGACATCCGCTGTGAAGAGCAATCTGGCACCGGAGTCTTCGAGCCTTTCCCTGACAGAGGGCGGCGCATATCCACTGAATATCGGGATGAAAATCGCCCCGATCTTCATCGTCGCCAGCATCGCGAAAACCACCTCACCCACCATCGGCATGAGACAGGCGATCCGATCGCCTCTCTCGATACCCAGTTGTGAGAGCAGTTGCGCCAGCTTTTGAATCTCTCGATCTGCTTCGCTGAAGTTCCAGCGCCGCGAATTCCCCTCTTCGTCCTCGGCAACCAGGGCCAGATCATCCGGCATCTGAGCAGCGGGAATGTCGACGCAGTTCATCGCGATGTTGGTCTCTCCCCCTGGAAACCAATCTGCCCATTCTGGCCCATCGGAGAGGTCCACCACCTGGCTGTACCCCCGCGACCAGACGACCCCCAGATCATCGAGCACTGCGGGCCAGAACCGTTCGGGCTGCTGCTGGCTCCAGCGCACGAAGCGACGCACCGACCCACCCACATCCTCCGGGTCGATCGGCATCCCGACCGTGGTCATCAGGTCAGCGACCCGCGTCGACAGCAATTGCTCGGGGTCCGGATGCCAGATCGACTCGCTCATCGCACTCCCCCTCGAGATGGAGTGAGGATCTGTTGCTGGTATTGAGCTCGCAACGTTTCGGTGATGGAGGACTCCAGGTCGCTGGTCAGATCTCTTCTATCGATGCTGGCGACAGCGACGATCCCCGTCACCGAGGAGGTCAGAAATGCCTCCTGCGCTGACCGGATCTCCAGCTCGGGAAACAGTCCCTCGATCACCTCGATGCCGCTCGATTCCAGCAACCGAATCGCACACCCCCGTGTGATCCCTTCGAGAACCAGTTCCCGGCTACATGTGAATACTTCCCCATCTCTGACCCAGAACAAATTGGCACACGATGTCTCTGTCAGGATTCCCTCGGGTGATAGCAGGATCCCATCATCGGCACCTCGGCCGATGGCATCCTCTCTCGCCAGGATGGAGGAGAGGAAATTGCCACTCTTGATCGCCGGATCGAGGACATCGGGGGGAGCTTTCCTGAACTTCGAGATCACGAGGTGTACTGGCGGTCTCGACTTCTCTGGCTCCATCGCCGTCGCCGTGACGATCCATCGCGACCGACAGCCCTTTGCATCCAGTCTGCCACCGATGCGGTTCCCCCTGGTCATCGTGATCCGGACCACTGCATCTTCACCATCCGGGATACGAGCCAGCAACTGGTCGATCACCTGCTCCATCCAGCAGTCATCGAAATCGACCGCCATGCCGAGAAGGCTGGCGGATTTGCGCAACCGCATCAGGTGATCGGAGAGGAACAGTGCCCTCCTCTCGACGGTGCGAAGCGTCTCGAACACGGATTCCCCGTAGAGGAAACCACGATCGAGAACACCGATCGACGCCGCCGCCGTCGGTACGATTTCCCCTGCGATCCATGTCCATGAAGAGGCTGTCTGGTGGATGTCGCTCACCGGGATGGATCCTCGAGCAAGCCACCGACATTGCCTGCGAGTTGCCCCTCCACTGACATCTCTGCCAGTGCAGGAAACAGCAGCTGCGAAAACTCCCCACAGGCGCCAGGAAACACGATGCGACCGCCAGCACTGATCAGCGGATCGGGGCGGTCGAGCCTTGATACCTGGTTGCTGGCCATCGCCTTGAGAGTCTGGGAGTCCTCAAAAAGGGGGATCCACTGCCTCCACACCTCGCGAAAAGATGCGTAACGATCCCAGTCCACCGATGGAGTTTCCCCGTGCTCTGCGACGACGTCGCTGATCAAGAGTAACTCGTGGTACCCATCTCCACGTTCAAAAAGCATCGCTCGCTCGTCCTGCCAGTAGATGATGGGGGGCAATTCATCATCGAGTTCCAGCGTGAACCTGGACACGGTCTCTGCATGATAGTGATGCCGAAGCCCGAGCCGATCGAGCCAGCGCAGACTGTCTGTGCCTGTGCAGATGTAGATACTCCCTGCCGTCCCCGCACGAACTCCAGCGCAGAAATGAACTCCGTCACTTTTCTCCTCCATCGAGGTCAAGGCGGATCGAGGAAGAAAGTGACCTCCCACCTTGCGGATTCTCCACATCAGAGCCGAGGCCACGGCCACCGGGTCGACGGTCGCAGCCTCCGGTTCGTGAAAACAACGGAGGCCTGTATCCTGGAGAGAGGACCAGCGCCTCGATGAGTCGGGAGCATCCAGCAGTGTCTGGGCTGTCGGTGGCGTCGATGAGGGCGAGACTGGCAACAATGCGCCACAACGTCGGAGTTCGGGATCGATTTCGATCCAGTCGGTCCAGCCCTCGTACAACTCTCGTGCCCTCTCGACGATGGGAGCCCAGGCCACTCCCCGGGGAGCCAGCAGCGGAATCCTGCCACCGGTTGGACCCTCCTGCGGCGAGTCCAGGGCATCGATCAGGATCACAGAACCCGTGCCACGGCGCAGAAGGTGGTCTGCCACCGCCAATCCGGTAGATCCTGCACCCACGACCAGATGATCACATAGAAGCGGTTTCACGAATCATCCTCTCCCTGCAGTATCAGAACGGAGACTATCACCTACCCACCACTGGCTCCACCTCGACCGACTTGACCCGGGGCCACTTCTTCTCAAGTATGGTCACGGGCCAGAGACCACATCTGGCTCCTGATGAATTGCGAGCCAGGGAGGGAGCGTGACACGGATGTTTCACCGAGTAATCAGGAGCGACATGACGCTGATCCTGCTGCTGACTCTACTTTGCTGCGTGTCCTGCCAGATGCCCGGACTCAGGGTCTCTGAAACAGGCCCATGGCCTGGACTCGCCTCGGAGGAACCTGTCGTGCGCACGCGCACCATCCTGGCCATCCAGGGTTCGAGCAATCGGAACTTTGCACCTCTTCTGTTTCCCCTGCTCAATGATCCCGACCGCTGGGTCCGGTACAACGCACGATCCACCATCATGTGGCTCGCTGGAGATCGACGAAATACTGCCCCGAAATACGATTATCTGTCTCCACCCAGGGAGCGTCGATATGCCGTATCTGACCACCAGGAGTGGTGGAATCGGCTATCGAGCCCTGAGCCTCCAAGCCCCTGATAATTCACTGAAGAAATTCCCCGTGTCAGCCGATGAGAGTGATGAGCGATCTCCCATCGACATCACTGTCTTGTGATGGCCTGGTGGGTCGACTCCGCCCATGCGAACGGGAGTGGCCAACATGAACCGGGAAGTCAGCCCCACCTTGCGGTGGATCACTCGAATCGGGGTCACCAGTTGCGTGGTTCTGATCGGTCTGGTGATCCCAGGTTTCTTGGCCTCGTGGGAGCGGTCCGATTTGATGACTTCCGTCTCGATTGAAATCCACCACGCCGGATCACTACGAACCGGAAGCGCCATTTGTTTCAGGGGAATTCCGGTCGGCAAGGTTCAATCCATCGATCTCGTGATCGCGGATGGCGGCAACATCGCTCAGGCGCAAGGCTCCAGCCCCGCGAAATTGATCGTCACCGGATCCATCGAGTCCCGCATCCATGGTCAGATCACGGAGGACAGTTCTGTCTCCCTGAGGGACCAGCCCTCCCCATCGATCGACATCGTGCCCGGATCTGGCGCTCCTCTCGCCAAGGGTTCGACGCTGGTATCTCGCCACCGGCAGCTTGGCGATCCGGCCGATGAATACCTCAGAACACTGGAAGCACTGCGTCACACTGCTGAATCGATCGGACAGATCACCGACCTGATCAAGGGCCAGGGTGGTCTCCAGGAGACTCTCAGAACCATGGGAGATGCCGGTCACAGCGTCAGAGAAACAGCCGAAGAACTGCGTATCTTGATCCGAGACGGAAGAAGTCCGATTCTCTCCTCGCTTCAGCAGGCAGAGGAGATCCTGCTCGAATTGCGAGCCCACGCGCGTTTACTCCCCGAAGCGGCCGAGTCGATTGTTCGTGTCGGCAGAAAGGGTGAAACGGTGTTGAGAAGCATAGACCAGTTGCTTCATGAAAATCGAGCACCGTTGCGCGCCACCGTCGAGAACCTCCAGTCCACCAGCGACAACCTTCATCGACTGGCTGCAGACCTGAGGCGTCGCCCCTGGAGAATATTGAAATCACCAGGCGACAGGGAAAGCGCCTTCATCGCGCTGCACGAGAGTGCCAATCGATACGCAGAAGGTGCCCTGGAAGTACGCAGAGCTACCGAACAGGTCAGAGATCTGCTCGACCGACGCGGTGAAGATCGAGAAGTCCTTGAGTTTCTCGGCGAAGCGCTCCGTACACTGGGAGATCGGCTCGAAAACCAGGCTGAGCTGGAGCAGGGACTGCTTCAGAGGACCAAAGACCTGGCGGCACCACGCTAGTGCGGCGGAGCTGAGGTGGCATCGGTTCGAGCCTTCCTCCGGAGCACTTCTTTGAGTACCTTCGCGGTATGGCTTTTGCGCGATCTGGCGACTTTCTCGGGAGTTCCCGCGACCACCACCTGGCCACCGGCATCTCCACCTTCTGGCCCCATATCGATGACATGATCAGCGCAGGCGATCAGGTCCAGATCATGCTCGATGACAATCACCGTGTCTCCGCGCTCAACGAGTTTGTGAAGCATCTGGGTCAGCAGGCGAACATCGGAAAAGTGCAATCCGGTGGTCGGCTCATCGAGGATGTAGATGCGCCGTCCTCTGGCTCTTCGGCCCAGTTCAGAAGCGAGTTTTACTCGCTGAGCTTCACCCCCTGACAGGGTTGTCGCTGATTGCCCCAGCGAAAGATACCCGAGCCCCACTTCATCGAGCGCCCGCAGCATCGTCGCGATGGCTGGAATATCTTCGAACAGTTGAAGGGCCTTCCGAACATCCATCTCGAGTACATCGGAGATACTGCATCCTTTCCATCGCGCCTCCAGCGTCTCTTTTTCATAGCGTCGACCACGACAAACATCGCATCGGATCCACACATCGCTGAGGAAGTGCATCTCGATGAGCACTCCACCTTTTCCATCGCACGCCTCGCAACGCCCGCCAGCGACATTGAATGAAAAGCGACCCGGCCCCCAACCTCGCACACGTGCCAGGTGTGTGCGCGCGAAGAGGCTCCGGATTGGAGTCATGACTCCGGTGTACGTGGCGGCGTTGGAAGCTGGAGTGCGACCGAGAGGTTGCTGATCGATCACTCCCAGTCCATCAAAAGCGTCATCTCCCTCGATCTTCTCATGAGCTGCGCTTGCTGGCCTGGCGCCGGCGAGACGGGTCGCCAGTTCCCTCGCCAGGATGTCCATCACGAGGGTCGATTTTCCAGATCCACTGACTCCGGTGACACAGGTCAAGACACCTGTTGGAATCGACACATCGATATTCTTGAGGTTGTGAGCCGTCGCCCCGATGATGCGGATCTCGCCACCGTCTCCACTCCTGGGCGCACAAATCTGTGCGACCTGCTCACGACCCGAGAGGTACGCCCCCGTCGCAGATCGGGGATTCTTCATGATCTGCTCCGGCGTACCCTCGGCGACCACTTCCCCTCCGAGCACTCCGGCTCCGGGTCCAAGATCGATGACATGATCACAACTTCGAATGGTTCTATCGTCATGCTCCACCACGACCAGCGTGTTGCCCTGATCCCGCAACTCCGCCAGCGACCCCAGTAATCGATCGACATCCCGTGCGTGGAGTCCGATGGTCGGCTCATCGAGGACATAGAGCACTCCCATCAGCTGGTTACCGATCTGCGTTGCGAGGCGAATTCTCTGCGCTTCTCCACCGGAGAGCGTCTCCGTGGCTCGATCCAGGGCGATGTATCCAAGCCCCACTTTTTGCAGGAAGGAGAGACGGCTGACCACTTCAAGCCTGACCTGATCAGCCACCTCTCGACGATAACCGGTCAACTCCAGTTGTTCGAAGAACTCGATGGCCTGATCTACCGTACGGCCACAGAGCTGCGAGATGTTTTCGCCGCCGATTCGAACCGCCAGCAGTTCCGGTTTCAGACGCCCACCGCTACAGCCAGGACAGGTGAGCACCGTCAAGTGCTCTTCGATCGCGTGGCGCCAGCGTGGCGAGTTGGCGCGTTGATGCCAGATGGAGACTCGTTCGACGAGTCCCTCCCAGGTGGAGCCTGTCACCCGTCGCAATCTCCCACTTCCACGCCGGGTCCTGAATTTGACTGGATAGGAGAGGTCTCCCGTACCATCGAGAATCACCTTCCATCCATCTTCGCCCAGTTCATCGACGGAACTGGAGGGATCAAATCCATGAGCCACCAGTGCCGCATCGATGACCTTTCGGACACGGCCGCTCTTTCGACCGATCCATGATCCGAGCCGGTGATCCATCGCGCCCGAAAAGAGTGGCCGTTCAGGATTCGTGATCAACAGTCGAGGATCGACCTGTTTCAGCACACCCAGCCCCGAGCAGGCGTTACAGGCACCGGAGTGGTGATTGAAGGAGAACAGCCTCGGGGACAGGTCCTCTACAAGCATCATGTGCCCTTCGGGGCACGCTGGTCTGCGAGTGAAGCGAACCACCTCCTTGCCATCGGCATCGGCGACGATCAACCGATCTCCGCCTCTACGATAGGCTTCCTCGACACTTTCAGAGACACGCACACGCCCCGAACGTGCCGGGCGGAGCCGGTCCACGACGACCTCGACCGATGCACCGTCCGGGAAGGGATGATCAATATCCAGTTCATCGAGGCGACTCACCGCTGCATCGATACGGACCCTCGCGTAGCCCTCCCCTGCCACTTCTCCAGGCGAAGGAAAGGGTGCATCCAGCGGCGCCAGCAGCAAGGTCGGCTGCTCGGCTCGATCCTCCAGGATCTTGCCGCTGGCTGCCGCCGGGGTGTGTGCCTCGAGAATCGAATCGCAATCGATGCATCTCGCTTCTCCAGCCCTGGAGAAGAGGATCCGCAGGTAGTCATAGATCTCGGTAGAGGTGGCCACCGTCGAGCGAGGATTCGAGCCCCTGTTTTTCTGATCGATGGCGATGGCCGGGGCAATCCCCTCGACCCGGTCCACCTCTGCTCGGTCGATCCTGCCAAGGAAGCGCCTTGCATAGGTCGATAGGCTCTCGATATATCTACGCTGCCCTTCAGCGAACAGAATATCGAAGGCCAGCGTGCTCTTTCCCGATCCACTGGGTCCTGTGATGACGGTGAACTCCCCGGCAGGGATTTCAACCCGTACATCTTTCAGGTTGTTCTGTCTGGCGCCGACAATCAGGAACTTGTCGGCGGGTTCACCCGAACCAGAGCCCCTCTTCTTTCCCGAGCGGGCAGCAGGGCGACGCTTTCCACCCATCTCTCCAGAGAGCGCGATCCCGGTCGCACTTCCGAGCCGGGCCAACTGCTCAGGCGTACCACAACTGAGAACTCTGCCACCCTGGGCACCTCCCGCCGGGCCCAGATCGATGACATGGTCCGCCTGTTTCACCACATCGAGACAATGCTCGATGATCACGACCGTATTGCCCCTGTCGACGAGAGCATGCAGGCAACCGAGCAGGTTATCGATATCTGCAAAGTGCAAACCTGTGGTCGGTTCATCGAGCAGATACAGCGTCCTTCCGGTGCCCTTCTTCCGCAATTCCGTCGCCAGTTTGACCCGTTGAGCTTCGCCACCAGATAGAGTGGTGCTGGGCTGGCCCAGCGAAACATAACCGAGTCCTACATCGAGCAGAGTTCGAAGTGTCCGGTCGATCTGAGGCACATCTTCAAAGAGCGAGGATGCTTCCTCGATCGATAACGCGAGAATCTCCGAGATGTCGTGGCCACGCCAGCGCACCGACCGGGTCTCGGCATTGAATCGGGTACCATTGCACTCCTCGCACACCACCTCGATGTCGGCCATGAATTGCATGCCTATGGTGATGACCCCAGCACCTTCGCACGCCTCGCATCGCCCCCCCTTGACGTTGAAAGAGAAACGCCCTTTCTTCCACCCCCGCGCACGAGCTTCTGCGGTTCGCGAGAACAGATCGCGAATATCATCGAACACCTTGGTGTAGGTTCCGGGATTGGAGCGGGGGGTTCGTCCGATGGGGTTCTGATCGATGCGAATCAACTTGTCGATCTGATCGAGTCCATCGACACCATCGTGATCTCCGGGAGGTTCCGTCACCAGATCCAGGTATTCTGCGACTGCTGGCTGCAGTACTCCCTGGATGAGAGTACTTTTCCCTGACCCGCTCACTCCGGTGATAACGACCAGAGATTGCAGCGGAATCTCCACATCGACATCCTGCAAGTTGTGCAGCCGCGCGCCACGAATCCGCAAACAGCCGCTAGATTTCCTGCGACTCGCGGGGATTGCGATCTTCTTGTTGCCGGCGAGATACTGACCTGTCAGTGAGCGCGATACCTTTCGAACTGCCGTCACGGACCCCTCGGCGACCAGTTCTCCACCGGCAGTACCCGCACCCGGTCCGATATCAATGATGTGGTCAGCACTCTCGATGGTTTCACGATCATGCTCCACCACCAGCACCGAGTTGCCCAGATCCCTCAAGCCCCTGAGGATCTCGAGCATCGCTCTATTATCCGCGGGGTGCAGACCGATCGAAGGTTCGTCGAGCACATACAGCACCCCACGAAGCCCACTCCCCAGCTGGCTCGCCAGCCGGATGCGTTGCGCCTCTCCACCTGCGAGGGTATCGGCAGACCTATCGAGGGCGAGATAACCGAGGCCTACTCTGGACAGGAATTCCAGTCGCGACTTGATCTCAGGAAACAGTGACTGGCCGATGCGACGCTCCCTGTCATCCAGGTCGAGATCACTGAAGAAGCCGTGCGCATCGTCTACCGTCATCGAGCAGATCTGATCGATGCCGTGACCGCGGTAGCGAACGGCACGAGGCATCTCCTGCAACCGCGTCCCCCCGCATGCATTGCACTCCGTGCGAGGCATGTGCCGTTCCAGTTCTCGCCCCCCGTGCAGATCATAGGCAGCCTCGACCAGCGGAATCAGACCTGGCCAGTCACTCTTACCACCCACCGACTCGGCACCTTCGAGTAGCAACTGGCGTGCTCGGGGGGTCAACTTCTTCCATGGCCTTTGAAGAGAAATCCGCTCGAGAGTGGCTGCTTTCTCCAGCACCGACCAGGCCACAGAAAGGCCCCTGATCGATTTGCCCTGGCGCCTCAGGAACAGAGCTCCATCCATGATCGAAAGGGACGCATCCTTGACCATGGTGTGTTCCGAAGGAGACCTCCTTCTGCCGAGTCCATCGCATCTTTGACACGCACCCTGTGGACTGTTGAAGGAGAAGAGCCTGGGCTCCAGTTCTGGCAAGGAAATCGAGCATGTCGGGCAACCAAATCTGCTGGAGGAGAGATGGGCCACTTCTCCAGCCACGATGGTCACCAGCCCATCTGAGATGGTGAGAGCCTTCTCGACTGCTTCTGCAAGCCTGCCCCGCTTGCCGTCCACCAGCCGTAATTTATCGAGTACGACCTCAATCGTGTGACGCTCGTAACGAGCCAATGAAATCGGATCGGACAGGCGCATCAGGTCTCCATCGATGCGAACCCGAGCAAATCCTTGCTCGCGGAGTTGCTCAATCTCCTTTCGATACTCGCCCTTTCGCTCCAGAACGATGGGAGCGCACACCAGCACCTCCTGCCCCGCCAATTGATGCCAACTGTGCTGGACAATCTGCTCTCGACTGCGACCCTCGATGACATCCCCACAACTGGGACAGTGCGGTGTTCCGAGCCGCGCAAACAGGAGTCGAAGATGATCGAGAATCTCTGTGATGGTACCCACCGTGGACCTGGGGTTTCGCGAGATGGTTTTCTGATCGATCGAGATTGTCGGGCTGAGGCCCTCGACCGCCTCGACGCGAGGCCGATCGAGTCGACCCAGATATTGACGGGCATAGGAACTGAGACTCTCGACGAAACGGCGCTGCCCTTCACGACAGATGATGCCGTGTGCGAGTGTCGATTTGCCTGAGCCACTGATTCCCGTGACGACCACCAGTCGCTCCCTGGGGATCTCGACATCGAGGTTCCGAAGGTTGTTTTCATTGGCCCCACGAACCCGCAACGGGCGACCCGACGAGGTGCTCATCGATCCCCCTCGGTGGGAGGGACAGCGGGACGAACCACTTCCAGAAGTACCGGATGGAGTACAGCCGTTGCCGCAACGATGCTCCCCCCCAGTAACCAGTCGTCTCCCCCCACACCATCGGTCACCACACCACCCGCTTCGCGGATCAGCAGGGCTCCCGCCGCGACATCGTGGGGTTGCAGATAAAACTCCCAGAAGCCCTGAAAGATACCTTCTGCGGTGAATGCCAGATCCAGGCAGGCACTGCCACCGCGACGGATCTCTCGCGCTCGCCTCAACAAGCACTCGAAGACATCCAGTGCGCCGTGATCCAGTTCTTTTCTCTGATAACTGAACCCGGTAGCCAGCAGGCAATCACCCAGTGGTGCCGTAGACTTCAGCGTCAGTTGCTCACCTTGCAGAACGGTTCCCCGGCATTTCCAGGCACCACGATTACGGATGGCCCACCATGTCTCGGCGAGAATCGGTGAGTGGGTAACACAGGCAACGGGTCCTTCATCATCCACGAGCGCAGCAGAAACGCTGAAGAGCGGGTGCCGATGTGAATAGTTAGTGGTGCCATCGAGTGGATCCACGATCCAGCACCGGCCGCGAGAAGGGAGTTCGCCTCCAGCCTCCTCAGCGAGAATCGCATCCTCGGGGTACAACCGATTCAGGCCAGCGACCACATACCTCTCCGAACGGAGATCGGCGTCGGTGACGAGATCTCGAAAACCCTTTTTTTCAATCGATCTCGAACTCTTCTGGCACTCGAGCAACAATCCGCCCGCACCTTCGATGAGGTTGATGACCGGATCGAGTTCCCCACCTCCCGGCAGATCAAGAGGCACTGGGTCCCCTACCCCATCTCTCCAGGTGATTGGCGACTGCAATCTCGAGCAGTTTCTTGACCAGTTCGGGTCCACTGATTCCTGAGAGATTAGCCGCGATGGGCAAAATACTGCGATCGGTGCAACCGGGAACCGTGTTGGTCTCCAGGTAGACCGGGCCGTCATCGGTCAGGATCAGGTCGGTGCGGCTGGCAGTGCCCAGATCCAGTTCCAGATGCATCTGACGAATATCCTGTGCGATCTGCATCCACTCCTCTGGACTCAGTGATGCCTTGATCTCTTGCGCTGCCCCAGGCGTGTATTTGGCCTCGAAATCGAAGATCTCCCGCTCGTCATTCAGCACGACCTCGATCGGTTGCAGGAGTTGTGGCAACGAACCTCGTCCAGCTCCGAGGCAAGCGATGGAGAGTTCTCTCCCGATGATCCTCTGCTCGATCAGGACCAGCCTTGTCTTCTTGAACAGATTTTCGATGAACTCCTGGAGTTCCAGCGCGTCGTTGACCAGTTTGAGTCCGATGGAAGAGCCGCCCATCGGATCCTTGACGATGCAAGGATAGTGAACCTCCTTGGCGACCCCTGAGAGAACTTCGTTTCTCCGCCGAGCCCAGATTTCTTCATGCACCACGGCCCCCACCGCGACCTGCATTCCGATTCCGCGCAATCTCTGGCGAAAGGTGATCTTGCAGGCAGAGACAGCACTACCGATGACTCCCGCGCCGGTGTGAGCGAGCTTGAAACTGGACAGGAGCGCGGCGAGGGTTCCATCCTCTCCCGCACCACCATGGAGGGAGTTAAAAACCTCCTCGATTCCGGAGTCAACCTGTGACTGGAGCAGGTCGCAGGGGCTGACTGGTTCGCCGATTTGTTCCAGATCATCGACAGGGCAAATCACCCACCCGTCGTCATCCCAGCGTACGGGAACCGGTTCGATACCAGCGTCACCAAGCCAGCCGATGACGGAGCGAGCACTCTGGATGGAAATGTTCCTTTCACTCCAGGTACCGCCATAAATGACGGGCACATGCCTCGATACCATCGTCTTGTCACCTGTTCCTCTCGACAGCAAAGCGAGCCACCTGCTCGAAGGTGGCGTGCAACTCCCGGGGTACTCCGGGAATATCCCGGAACAGATCGATCCCCGCTTCAGCGCGATCGACGGCCTGGTTTCTGGCAAAATCTATTGAACCGCAATCGTGAAACAGTGAGATCACCCACTCCACATCATCATCCCTGGTCAGGGCCCTCTCTTCTGCCATCACGTCGACGAGGCGGGCTATCTGCTCCTGTGTCAGTTGACCTCGCTCGAGCGCATAAGCATACAGTATCGAGGGCTTTCCTTCTCGAATGTCATTTCCAAGTTGTCCTGCTCGCCCCTTGCTGCTGGTCAGATCGAGCAGGTCATCTTGAATCTGAAATGCAGGACCGAGGTGGTCTCCGACCGCCCAGAGTTGATCGACGGCACGTTGATTCAACTGGGCAACGATGGCGACAGCCACCATTCCCAGCGCCAGATATCTACCGGTTTTTGCCCGCACAGCCTGTTCGTATCGATCGAGACCAAAATCAGGATCTCCTCTGCCATCGAGATCGTATTGCTGACCGAGTACGGTACGGCTGTGGACATCTTGAACCGCACTCAGCAGGCGTGCTCGAATTTCATCCTGCAACAGCATCTGTGACACCTCGAGGTAGACGGCGGAGAGCAACCAGTCCGCCGCATTCAGTGCCGTCGAGATTCCATGACTTTTCCACAGGGTGGGCTGATCGCGGCGCCACTCATCGCCATCCTGAATATCGTCGTGAATCAGAAAGGCGCTATGTAACCACTCCGTCAGGCATGCAATTCGATCCGCATTATCGCTGGCCACTCCGAGAGAATCGCTGAACCAGAGCGCCAGCAGGGGTCGTAATCGCTTGCCGCCACTGGTGGATCGCTCCAGTGCACTCTGGAGTACTGGCGATGGAACCTTCGAAAGGCGCGTGGAGATGGCCTGCTCCAGTCGCCCATCTGACCGGGCAAGCGTTGCAGGGAGCTGGCCCAGCGAGGCCGTTTCAGGATCCTCTCTCGGCCCCTCATCCACCATCTAACCTCTATCTATCACAGGGTTTATGTCGCGCTTGCTGGGCTAGCACGGCATCCACCTGACGCTGCAAGGTGTGGTCTACCCTACATCTCATGCCAGAAAGTTCAGAAGCCGGGTCCCGACACCGGGGAGACCCGGATGAACCTAGGCGGCACTGTAGGTCGTGTCAAGACCGGCGTGGAGCACGGAAACCTCCCTGAGGCACTACTTTACACACATCCTGGGTGGGTTAGAATCGACCCTTAGGGTGGGTTCATTCTCGCTTGCGAGTACAGAACCTGGCCACCAAAGGCCCGGGTCAATCCCGAATTGACCCAAGATTAACGGGAGTGATCATGCTACGCCGCGTGGATCACCACTACATCCTGCGTACGGCTCCCCCCTGGGGAGTCACGAGGGCGATGTTCACCACGCTCGCGCTGGTGCTCTCGTGTCTGGCGTTCTCTCCGACTCTCGCTGCTCAGGTCAATAATGGCAGTTTTGGTGGTCCCGTCATCGAGCTCGGCGATGCCATCATCTTTCCCGGAGAAGACCACGCACTGCTTCCGCTCCTGATCACCAGCGAGACCGACATCGTCTCCTGGCAGATGGGGCTGGAATATGACGAACTACTGCTTTCGTTCGATGAAGTGATCTTCGTCGGCACCGAGAGCGAGATGCTGCAGCCGATCCTCATTCCTAGCCCTGCACTGCCTCCCTACCTGGGACTTCAGGTCATCTATGCCGGAGGAAATTCACTCCCGGCGGGAAGTTCCGTGCTCGCTGCCTACCTCAGGATGTCGCTGGTCGATATAGATTTGATTCCTGATGGAAGTTCCGCAGGTTCTGGTGTCGGTGGGATTGCCAATGAATCCAATCCTGTACTGCTCACTGACCTGAGCGGAAACACCGTCATTCCCACGGTCATCCCGGGTGCCGTCACCGCCTTCGATTTCCCGCTCTTCCTCATCGAGAGCCAGCAAGCCACAGCGCTCGACACCGTACTCTCGATACCGATCAGAGCCTGGACCGATGGCCCCGTGACCACATTTGCCATGGGCCTCGAATACGACGAGTGGATCGTCTGCGAGTTGACGATCCAGGGTAGCGATTTCGACGATCTCACCCAGGGCGAGTGGACCGTCATCGAGCAGGTCACTGCGACCGGCATCGAAATCACACTCGAATCAACCGGTGGCCCCGTGCCTGCACTCTCCGGAGAAACCCTGGGTTTCCTGGTGATCGCCATGCCGCAATCGGCTCCTTCCTCGTGGGTCATCGATCTGGTCGATGGAGCTTCGTTTGTGGATCAGACGCCGGTAGGAAATCTGCTCGATGGCTTCATCACATGGTGGGATCACTTCATTCGAGGAGATGCAAACCTGGATGCGTCGATAGATCTCGCCGATGTGGACACCATCCTGGCAGGTGCATACAGAGGCATCCCTTTTCCATGCCCCGATGCTGCGGACATCAATGACGATGGTGCCATCGACATCTCCGATGCGATCACCGCCCTCCAGTACCTCTTCTCAGGGTCTCCGCAGCCACCAGCGCCCTTCCCGGATGCCAACGAAGACCCGACAGACGACGATCTGGGTTGTCTCTAATCCGTCGGAACGAACCCGTCTTAAATGGTCAAGAAGTCTAAGCAATGAAATGGTCCCCGACAGCCCTCGTGGCTCTATCTCTGCTTGTTGGGTGTTCTGATCAGGAAACTGCGGCTCCCACGCTCCAAGACTTGATGGCACCGGAGGCCGCTGTTGTGAAGCTCATCGGAGGCATGAAGTTCACGGAGGGGCCGGTCTGGTTGCCCGAGCAGAAGAAGCTCGTCTTCAGCGACATCCCGAGTGGCCAGCTCCTTGAGTGGAGTAAAACGGACGGCCTCAAAATCTTCAGGAAGAGCCCGAACCCGAACGGCAACCTGCTCGACAGAGAGGGCCGGCTTGTCACATGTCGGCACGGTGCACGGGACATCGTGCGCACGGAGAAAGACGGAAAGCTCACGGTTCTCTGCGACAGCTTTGAAGGCAAGCGCCTCAACTCACCGAATGATCTCGCCATAAAATCTGACGGCACTCTCTGGTTCACGGATCCGCCATGGGGCTTGCCGGGTGCGAATGAGGGGAAGCAACAGCCTGGCAACTGGGTCTTCCGTTTGGATCCTAGCACCAACCAGCTCACGGCCGTTGTCAAAGATCTCTCCATGCCGAACGGCATCGCCTTCTCGCCTGATGAGCGACACGTCTACATCGCTGATACGGGCGGTAACTGGCATCCCGACGAGTCGCTCCGCGACTTACCGGCGACGATCGCAGCTTATCAAGTCAAGGCTAATGGAACGTTGAACAGAAAGCCCGTCTGGAAGTCACAGGGCTACTGCGATGGGATGTGTGTCGATGTATTGGGGAATATTTACACCACCGCGCGCGCCGGCATCACGGTGCTCTCACCGGACGGGGAGAGCATCGGGACGATGAAGACTCCTGAGTCGCCAACCAACTGCTGTTTCGGCGGCGACGACTTCAAGACGCTCTTCATCACGGGGCCCACCTCACTCTATTCCGTCGAGCTCGCCAATCCTGGAAACGTACTCCAAAAGAACCGGTGAAGGACGCGGGACCTACACATGCAAGAAGTTGGTTGTTCCGCCAGTCCAGCGACGACCAAAAGAGTTACAGCGGCAGAACCAAACCAGCTCCCGAGGCAGTTCGGGCTTGCGCAAAACTCGACCGCTCGCGAATCCCTTACCAAGTGGGTTTCAGCGGGGTGCAACCTTGGGTTTAACCGCCTCTGAGAACGCACGGGCACTCCTCTGGCCATCGCGGCCGCGCTAAAATCCTCCCACTATCGGCAACAGATCAACCAACGATTCCGGGATGCATATTGATCCACCGCTATCCTCCGCTTAGTCTTCGTCCATGAACATCGAGAGGGGCTCTCCCTCTCCACTCTCGGAACCATAACTTTTCCAAAGGAGAACCGATGGCTTTCCAGTTATCCGATCTCAGTTACCCCCTGGATGCCCTTGAACCTCATATCGATGCGAAAACGATGGAGATTCATCATGGTAAGCATCATGCCGCCTACATCAGCAATCTGAACGGGGCTCTGGCAGATCACCCAACCTTGCAAGAGTGCGACATCGCCGATATATGCCGTAACATCCAGGAGGTTCCCGAGTCGATTCGAGGCGCTGTACGCAATAACGGCGGCGGGCACTTCAATCACGACCTGTTCTGGAAATCGATGAGTCCAGAAGGTGGAGGAACTGCTGGCGGAGACCTCGCGGCAGCCATCGATTCCTCGTTCGGCAGTTTTGACGCCTTCAAGGAGGCCTTCAGTAACGCTGCCAAGACGCGCTTCGGAAGTGGATGGGCGTGGCTGTGTCAGAACACGGATGGCACCGTGAGCGTCTGCTCCACTGCCAATCAGGACAACCCGCTGATGGTTGGAGTGGCGGATTGTGTCGGTACGCCGCTTCTGGGACTCGACGTATGGGAACATGCGTATTACCTCAACTATCAGAACCGACGCCCTGATTACATCGAAGCGTTCTGGAATGTCGTGGATTGGTCTGCAGTAGAAGCGCGCTTCGTGACTGCCTGAAACCGCTCGTGTACAAGTAGACTCGCTGTAGGGAACCGGGAAGAGGGGGCAGCAGATGGTCTGGAATCCTGAAGGTTCTGTAGTCCTTGAGGTGCTTCCACCGACTCTCAAGAGCGGGCTCGAGGGACTTCACAGGCGACTATCCCGCGTTCGGCGACTCATCGAGAATGGTGACTTTGACGCCGTCAACATCCCCGAGATTCACGATGAAGAAAACCGCAATGACCGCGGACACCGTAGACATGAATACTCTGCCCGCATGCAGCCAAGAGAACTGGGCAGAAGAATCCAGGATGAACTGGGTATCCCGGCGATCGTCAATCATGTCGTTTCTTTTGATCCCGCCGATCAGCTTCTGGACTGGGTGAACGAGACGGTTCAAGGGCATGATATCCACAATCTGGTGCTCGTCGGGGCTCCGCACGATCGGCGCCAGTGGCCCGGACCTGCTGTCGGCGAGGCGAATCAGTTGATCCGTCAGCAATTTGGCTCCGGCGAGGTTTGCATCGGCAACATCTGTATCCCCCAGCGCGAAGATAGCCCCATCTCGGAGGCGGTCCGCATGGAGCAAAAAGCTCAGGATGGAGCGGACTTCTTCTCGACCCAGATCATCTTCGATGCCGCAGATATCATCTCGTTACTGTCAGATCTGCAAGATCAGGCTCCCAATGCCTGCGGGGTGCCTCTGCTGGTGAGCCTGTGTCCGGTCAAACGGATCCGCCAGCTCGGATTCCTTCGCTACCTCGGTGTCCGGGTCCCGGACCATCTGGATTCCCTGCTGGCAACGGTCCCGGAGGCGGATTGCCTCGATCTCTCCCTGGAGATCCTGAGCGACATTCAAGGCACCCTGATCGATCATCAGCAGCAGCATCAGAGTGGACCCCTCCTGGGCTGGAACATAGCCCCTGTGGGGCCAATCCCGATCGATGCCATCGAAACCCTGATGGACCGATTGCCCGGATCCATTCGCTCCTGAATCGATCGTCGACCGGGGCAGTCCTCACCCCCCTGAATCGCTTCCGGAAATCGTTCGAGTTCCCTTTTCTCGCTCCCGTGTTGCCCTAAAATCACAGAGCGCCCGGGGAAGGCTGCCCCTGCCGCGCTCGCCGAATCGATGGTTGCAGCCCACCGCGGAGGTCGTGTGTTTCTGCCCACCTGCTCCGGAGCTGCCGCCGTCAACTGGATACCGATGCTCGCAGTAGCTGGAGATTACGAACTCCACGCGCTGCTGGCCTACGCCGGAGTCACAGTGATCGTCGGCGTGGCCTTGCTGTTGCTCTCCGAGTTGCTCGGGCCCAAGCGTAAAGATGTTCAGAAAGAGAGTATCTACGAGTGCGGCGTTCCACTGCTCGACGATGCGCGTGAACCGTTCACGGTGAAGTTCTATCTCGTAGCGATTCTGTTCATCTTGTTTGACATCGAGACTGTCTTCCTGCTCCCTTACGCCGTGGTCTACAAGCAGTTGGGCGTGGTCGGATTGGTCGAGATGGGTGCCTTCATCTTTGTGCTCACCAGCGGTCTAATATATCTGTGGAGGAGAGGAGCTCTGGAATGGGACTAGAGAGTCTGATCGGTGGAGAAGGATTTCTCACCACGACTGTCAACAGCATCGTCAACTGGGGCCGCAAGAACGCTCTTTGGCCGATGCCATTCGGCACGGCTTGCTGCGCCATCGAGATGATGGCGACATTTTCTGGTCGCTATGACATTTCTCGCTTCGGAGCAGAGGTGGTGCGATTCAGTCCGCGCCAAGCTGACCTGCTCATCGTCAGTGGAAGAATCTCACTCAAGATGATGCCCGTGCTGCAGAAAATTTACCGCCAGATGCCTGAGCCCAAGTGGGTCATCTCGATGGGTGCCTGTGCCTCGTGTGGTGGAGTATTTGACACCTACACCCTGATTCAGGGCGTCGATCAGTTCATGCCCGTCGATGTCTATGTGCCCGGCTGCCCTCCTCGCCCCGAGTCCTTGCTCGACGCTCTATTTGAAATTCAGAAACTCGTCGGCCAGGAGCGCCTCGACAGTGGAAAGCACGGTAGTTGATATGGCCGCAAACGATGCTGCCTACGATGCCCTTACTCCTGACCTCCAATCACTGGTCATCGACCAGACGGAGCATCAGGGCCAGGTCGCGCTCACTTGCAAGACAGAGCACCAGCGCCAACTACTCGAGCACTTTCGAAATGAGCAGGGATACGATTACCTGGTCGATGTGACCGCTATGGACCATCTCGGAATGGATCGCCCGGAACGATTCGAGGTCGTCTATGTACTGCGAAGAATCGGCGCTTCTGGTCACCAGTTTCGCCTCCATGTCTGGCTCAGCGAGGATCAGGCGGTACTGCCGAGCGTGTTCGATCTGTGGGATTCGGCGAGGTGGGGAGAGCGCGAGACGCACGATATGTTCGGAATCGTCTTCCAGGGCAATCCAGATCTGAGAAGGCTACTGATGCCTGAAGACTATCCGGCTTTTCCACTTCTCAAGGATTACCCCCTCAAAGGAGCAGGCGAACGCCGCCAGTTCACGCGCGTGGTTCCACGTGGCGATCAGATGGTCGAAGAGGAACCAGAAGACTACCCGACCAGCATCGGAAGAGGGATGCACACTCCTGAGTACGAGGAGGAGGTCCGACGTGACTCCAAGCCCAGATAAAGGCACGAGGGACGCACCGGTCCCAACTGTCAAAACTCTGAGGACCGAACTGGAGAAAGGCTTGAGAGCCCACCGTTCAGGTGCACGTCCAGCTTCCGTGATGGAGATGTCTGATTCCGATGGGGATGGGCGGCTCGTCATGAACTTTGGTCCCCAGCATCCTGCGACTCATGGAACACTCAGGAGCATCTTCACCCTCGAAGGAGAAACGATCGTCGAGGCCGATGTCGAGATCGGATTCCTTCATACCGGTTTTGAAAAACTCGGTGAGAACATGACTTACCAGCAGTGGGTCACGGTTTCTGATCGCATGAACTACCTCTCCGCCCTCAACAATAATGTGGGTTACTCCGTGGCCGTTGAGGAATTGCTCGGCATCGAGGTGCCTCCTCGATGCAAGTCTCTTCGCGTGATCATGTGTGAACTCTCGAGAATCGCCGACCACATTCTTTGCGTCGGCCTCCAGGGGATGGATCTCGGGGCTTTCAGTATCATGCTGTGGGCATTCGAGAAACGAGAGCTGATCTACGACATCTTCGAGGCGATCTGTGGTGCTCGCCTGACCACATCCTGGACCCGGGTCGGCGGGATCATGCGCGATGTCCCCGAGTTTTTCCCCGACCTGGTGTATTCTTTCCTGGATGAATTCCCGCCGTTACTCACCGAGATTCACACGATGCTCCTCAACAACAGGATCTTCGTCGACCGGGTCAAGGATATCGGCATCGTCAGCGAGGATCAGGCGAGGTCCTGGGGAATCTCGGGTCCCATCGCACGCGCCAGTGGGCTCGATGTCGATGTCCGTAGGGACCACCCCTATCTCGGCTACGAAAACTACGACTTCAAGATTCCGGTCCAGACAGAGGGAGACTCTTTCGCCCGGTACATGCAACGGATGGAGGAGATCGAACAATCGCTGGAGATCATTCGTCAGGCGATGGCGACCTTGCCGAGTGGCCCGGTGGTTCACGATGACTTCAAGACCAGTTTGCCCACCAAGGACGCGGTTCATAACGACATGGAGTCGCTGATCCATCACTTCAAGTTGGTGATGCTCGGGCATGGAATCAAACCTGAGCCTGGCGCCTGCATCTACAGCGCCACCGAAGCACCCTGCGGAGAACTTGGGTTTTTCATCGCCTCCGATGGGAGTGATACCGCATACAGGTTGCGAGTTCGCCCCCCTTCCCTCTACAACTACGCCATCTTTCCGCGCCTCGTCGAGGGCGGAATGATCTCCGATGCGGTCGCCGTCCTCAGCAGTTTTCACGTCATCGCCGGCGAACTGGACAGGTAGGAGATACTTGGCAGATACACTTTCATTTTCTCCCACGACGATGAAGCAATACGAGTGGTTGCTGACGCGGTATCCGACGCGCAGAGCAGCGTTGCTGCCGACACTGCGTCTTGCCGAGTCGGAATTCGGAGAGATCGGTGTGCCAGAGATGAGGTATGTCGCAGATCTGATGGAGATCCCGCCGGCATTCGTATTTGGCGTCGTCACCTTCTACACCCACTATCGGCGTGCAGGCACCGGCAAGTATCACATCCAGGTATGCAGCACCCTCTCTTGCGCACTGAGAGGATCGGAAGATGTGGTCACCAGAATCACCGAACGACTCGGTATCGTGCCTGGAGAAACCACTGATTGCGGTCTCTTCTCACTGTCAAAGGTGGAGTGCCTCGGTTCTTGCGATACTGCTCCGATGCTGCAGATGAATGACGATTACCACGAAGACCTCTCCATCGACGACGTCGATCAGTTGATCGAGCAACTGCGAGAGAGCGCGAAGGGGGGAAGCAACTGATGGCATTCAGGAAAATCTTCACCCAGCACATCCAGAAGAAGACCTGCCATACCATGGCGTTTTACAAGAAACATGGCGGTTATGAACAGGCCAAGGCTGCCCTCAGCAAGCGCAAGAAGCCGGATGCCCTGATCGATCTGGTCAAGGCTTCCAATCTACGAGGACGTGGCGGAGCTGGATTCCCCACCGGGGTCAAGTGGGGCTTCGTTCCCAAGGCAACTGACAAGCCAAAATATCTGGTCGTCAATGCAGATGAATCGGAGCCTGGCACCTTCAAGGACCGGCTCATCATGGAGAAATGCCCTCATCTGCTGCTCGAAGGGATCTTGATCTGCTGCAAGGCGGTCGGCATCGAAACCGCCTACATCTACATCCGAGGAGAATTCGTGTTTGCCACGGAGCGGCTCCAGAAAGCGATCGATGAAGCCTACGATGAGGGATTCCTGGGCAACAATGCACTCGGCTCCGGACAGCGCATCGATGTCACCGTTCACCGCGGCGCAGGTGCCTACATCTGTGGCGAGGAGACAGGCATGCTCACCTCCCTCGAGGGGGATCGTGGCAATCCGAAATTGAAGCCCCCGTTCCCCGCCATCGAGGGAGTTTTTGGCTGCCCGACTGTGGTCAACAATGTCGAAACCCTGGCGAATCTGCCGTACATCCTCGAGATCGGCGCGGATGCCTACCGCGCCATCGGCCCGGAAAACTCGCCGGGACCAAAGTTGTTCTGTGTCAGTGGTCATGTCGAAAATCCAGGAACATTCGAGTTGCCGATGGGAGTCCCACTTCGGACCCTGATCGACAAGCACGCCGGAGGAGTCTGGAAGGGCAGGAAATTGAAGGCTGTCATTCCAGGAGGGTCTTCTGCCCATGTTCTCACCGCCGATGAATGCGATGTGGCGATGGATATCGAATCTCTCGCAGCAGCCGGAACGATGCTCGGGTCTGCTGGTGTGATCGTGATGGATGAAACCACCTGCATGGTCGATGCGATGCTCAATGTGATGCGATTCTACCATCATGAGTCGTGCGGCCAGTGCACGCCTTGTCGAGAAGGCACCGGATGGCTTGCAAAAATCACCCACCGCATTGCACACGGTGAAGGCCGGATGGAAGACCTCGATCTGATCCAGGATGTTTGCGACAGGATGGTCGGAAAGACCATCTGTGCTCTCGCCGATGCCGCGGCATTCCCTGCTGAATCGATCGTGAAGAAGTTCAAGAGCGACTTTGAGTCTGCGATTCAAAATGGCGGCAGCCCCGCCTGGAAGAAACGGCACCCTTCCGTGGTAGGAGGAACGGCTTCCCATGCCTGACATCAAGACACCGACAACACGATGGACTCTCAACGGTCAGGAAGTGGAGAACACTTCCGGCATGACCATCCTGGAGGCTGCCAATGAGCATGGTGTCGAGATCCCCTGCTTCTGCTACCACCCCGGGCTATCGATCGCCGGCAATTGCCGTATCTGCATGGTCGAGAGCAATCGTTCGCCCAAGCCAGTGATCTCCTGTTCGGAGCGAATCGCAGATGGCCTCGAGATCGAGACCGAAAGCGAAGTAGCGGTGGATGCGCGCAACTCCGTAATGGAGTTCCAGTTGATCAACCACCCGCTGGATTGCCCGGTTTGCGACAAGGCTGGTGAGTGCATCCTGCAGGATCACTCCTATTCGCACGGACCCGACCGAAGCCGCTTCATCGAGGACAAGAACATCCGGCATACCAAGGAACTGGGGCCAACGATCTCCATCTGGGGAAACCGTTGCATCGTGTGCACACGATGCACCCGCTTCTGCGATGAGATCAGCGGTACCAGCGAACTCTGTATCGTCGAACGCGGTGATCGATCGGTGGTCGATGTATTTCCAGGAATACCCATCGACAACCAGATGGCGGGCAACACCGTGGACATCTGTCCCGTTGGCGCTCTCATCTCCCACGACTTCAAGTTCGAAGCCCGGGTCTGGAATATGGAACGCAAGGACTCCGTCTGCGGCGGATGCTCAAGAGGATGCAATATCGAGGTCGAAACCCTGGACGGTTTCGTCAAGCGACTGATGCCTCGGGAAAATCAGGATGTGAATGACTGGTGGATGTGCGATGAAGGCCGCTACGGCTGGAGACACCTTTACAGCGATGATCGTGTCCTGGAGGCGAGAGGTCCCTCTGGGCCACTCGATTCGTCCCGATCGATCACTGCCTTCATCGAGATTCTCGACAACTCGCCGCGGGTTGCCTTCTTGATCGATCCATTTCTCACCTGCGAAGAACTGCACCTCGTACATGCACTCGCCTCATCCAGTTCCGATTCGCTGGTCGGGGGTTGGCTGCCAGATCAAGGTGCCGCAGCTGAGTTCCCAGCCGGGTTCAAGATCAGCGCCGACAAACACCCCAATAGAAATGGCGCCGAACAGATTTTTGGTCATCAGGTCTTCGGTGAAGATGCCAGCCAGCTCCAGAGTGCACTCAACGATCGATCGATCGATACGATCGTCGCCTTTTGCGGTGGCCCAGGTTCTGACGGGCCAGGGCAAGAGTGGAGTGCTGCGCTGGCAAAGGCCTCAACTCGCGTCCTTTTCTCCGTGCAAGAAGGCAACTGGCTCGACGGAGCAACGCTGGTATTCCCCGCAACCGCACCCCTGGAAAAGGAAGGCACCTGGGTCAGCGAAGACGATCGCCTTCAGCGAACCCGCAGCTGCTGGAAACCGGGAGAAGCTCCGTTTCCCAGCGAACTTGTGTTCCTTCAGTCATTGCAGTCCGCGCTCGGAACCCGATCCAGAAGCCTCTCTGCTGCCGGCATTTTCCGGGAGTTGTCGGAGGTTTGCGCTCCCTTCGCCGATCATAACCACAGCGATATCGGATCCTTGGGATTGCTACTTTCCGACCGCCCCACAGGTGTGGGTGCTGGGGGAGGTGCCTGATGGAATTGCATCCACTCGCGCTTGCCGTGATCAAGGCCGTCATCATCTTCGCGGTGATCCTGCAAATTGTGCCCGCCCTGGTTTACTTCGAGCGCAGGATCAGCGCCTGGATTCAGGATCGAATCGGCCCGAATCGCGTCGGTCCGGTGGGCCTGCTTCAGCCTCTCGCTGACGTCATCAAGCTGGCATTCAAGGAGGACCTCACACCTCATGGTGCCGACAAGTGGATCTATCGCCTCGGCCCATTCCTCGTCTACGCCCCTGCCGTGCTCGCCTTTGCCGTGATCCCGGTCGGCATAGATCTCCAGGTCGCCTCATTGGGAGTCGGCGTGATCTTCCTGCTGACGATTTCTGGATTCTCGGTGTACGGGCTCGCCTTTGGCGGCTGGGCTTCAAATAGCAAGTACTCGTTGCTCGGAGGCCTTCGTGCTTCTGCACAGATGATCAGTTACGAGGTAGCATTGGGCCTCTCCATCATTGCCATCCTGATGACGGCCCAGACCGTCGACCTCAACGAGATCATCCGGCAGCAGTGGGCCGCAGGAACACTTGGATTGATGCAGTGGAATCTGTTTCAACAACCGATCGCCGCAGTGATCTTCGTCGTGGCAGCATTCGCAGAAACGAACCGACTTCCCTTTGATCTTGCCGAGTGTGAAGCGGAGCTCGTGGGTGGATTTCATACCGAATACTCGGGTCTCAAATTCGCGACCTTTTTCATGGGTGAATATGTAGCGATGATCACCATGTCTGGCCTGATGATCACACTGTTCCTCGGTGGTTGGAGTGTTCCGTGGATCGAGATCCCGACCTCCCCCACCGTCTGGGATATCGGCATCAGCGTCGCGATCTTTTCCCTGAAACTTGTCGCGTTACTCTTCTTTTTCATCTGGACACGCTGGACACTTCCGCGTTTTCGGTACGACCAGTTGATGAACATCGGCTGGAAAGTGTTCATTCCGATTTCGCTTGTGAATCTTGGCCTGACAGCCGTCGCAGGTGTGCTTGGTTGGAAATGGCTGATTCCCCTTCCCTAGCAGGGTTGGGCTAGAACGGAGACCGATGGCAAACCAAGAGGATGCCAACGAACAAGAACTGGAGCGGACCACCTCCACCACCGAACCGCGGAAGAACGCCAAATTCGCGGTACC
>Ga0310120_10000427_pt1 | contig 33517 bp, 31 predicted proteins | sample CB27_AW_983_MG_FD_203506 | JGI IMG/M metagenome (GOLD analysis project Ga0310120, IMG submission 203506) | Marine microbial communities from Western Arctic Ocean, Canada - CB27_AW_983 | ecosystem: Environmental > Aquatic > Marine > Oceanic | place: Canada: Western Arctic Ocean | collected...
TGAGCCCTATGTTTATTGGTCGGGATGACAGGATTTGAACCTGCGACCCCCTGACCCCCAGTCAGGTGCGCTACCAAGCTGCGCCACATCCCGATTCGAATGATCACAAGGCGACGGCTCTACGCCCTCGCCTCACCGCACCATCACGCAGATCTCTTGCGCTTGGCCGCGTTCTTGGGCTTGGGTTCAGCGGCCCTCACCTTCACTGTTGTCAAGGTCTTGGCCGGCCCCGCCGTCTTCGCTGCCGTGGCCGGCTTCTTCGCCGGCTGATTGTTTGGCGAAAGTAGATCAAGGATACCCCGCAACCCGTGTTTTACACCGACGATCCGGTCACGCGCGTCGGAATCGAAGAGTCCAACCAGCAAAGTTCCCTCGGCAGTATCAGCGCCTGGTACCGACTCTTCACCTGCATCCAGCTTCCTGTGGGCTGCGCCGAGTGTGAGGCCCTCGCCATACACCAGTGCCTTGATTTGAAGCACCATCTGCACGTCAGCCCTCCGGTAGACACGCGCTCCACCCTTCTTTTTTGACCTCGCCAACCTGGAAAACTCGGCTTCCCACGACCGAAGGATATACGGTTGGACACCGGCGATCGTACAAACCTCGGTCGGCTTAAATATCGAGCGTTTTGGGATTTGAACCTCTGCAACCATGGTCGAACCGTGCGGTAAGGTCAGTATAGCACCGGCTGTTGCGATGCTAGCGCTTTCCCCTAGGTCGGCGACTCACCCGAACCCGAAGCTGAATCGGTGTTCCGACGAAACCGAATGACTCACGCAGACGATTTTTCAGAAACCGTTCATATGAAAAGTGAAGGGAGGTCGCGGTGTTGGTGAAGATGACGAACCGGGGTGGCTTGACACCGCTTTGGGTCGCGTACTGAAGCTTGACCGCTTTGCCACGCGCGCTGGCTGGGGGATTCTGCCTGGTGATCCGCCCCAGGAAGCGGTTGAGCTCGCCGGTCGCAATGTGACGAGCACGGGCGCGGTCCACCTGTTCGACGATCTCCAGTAATCGCGAAGCACGGTGACCGGTCAGCGCCGATAGGTGCACGATCGGCGCAAACTCGGCAAATTTGAGACCGTCTCGAATCTCTTCGTCGAATCGTTTTGCAAAGCCCTCTTCGCTACCTTGGACCAGGTCCCACTTGTTTGCAGCCAGAACCACTCCACAACCGGCCCTCTCGGCTTCACCCGCAATCGCGGCGTCGCGCTTTGTGACTTTCTGCGAGGCATCCACGACGATAACGGCAACATCGGCACGCTGCATCGCGTGCTTCGCCACGATCACGCTCACCGACTCAAGACGGCCGGCTTCAGCCACCTGACCCGGGCGGCGAATTCCGGCCGTGTCAACGAGTCGCACGCGCCTCCTATGCCAAGTGATGACCGTATCGATCGCGTCCCTAGTCGTGCCGGCAAGCTCGCTCACAAGGACGCGGTCCTCGCGTGCTAGTAGATTTACGAGCGATGACTTCCCGACGTTGGGTCGACCAACGATAGCGACCGCCAACTCGTTCGGGTCTTTGGAGGTTGCGAGCCCACCGGCCGATGGGACGCCGGAAAGCCTCAAGACGACCGCGTCGAGCAGATCCCCAACCCCAAGACCATGTTCGGCCGCCACGTTGAACACGGGGTCGAAGCCAAGCTCGTGAAATTCCTCCGCCCTAGCTGCCTGTGCCGGACCGTCAACCTTGTTTACCGCCACGACCACCGGCACCCCGAGCTGCCTGACCCGCTCGGCCAGCTCCCGATCGGCCGGGACGAGGCCTTCTCGACAGTCAACCAGCATCACAACCAGGTCCGCGCTATCCAACGCTCTGAGTCCCCGTGCCGAGACGTCGCTCTGGAGCGGGTCATCGCTTGCACCAAAAAGTCCTCCGGTGTCGACGAACTCGAAGCTCACACCCTGCCACTCGACAGTCTCGCGGATTACATCCCGAGTTGTGCCTGGCACAGACGTCACAATTGCCGGCCGCCCCCCCACAACGCGATTAAAGAGCGTGGACTTCCCAACATTTGGTCGACCGACGAGGACGACATTCGAGAGCGACGGAGTCTTGCGAGAGCTCATATGAGACGGGGAGCGCCGGGTTAAGTGAGTGTCGGTCTTGACACCTGTAAAGTATAGTACCTATGATATTTACAACTTTTCTTTGGCCCACAAGTCATGATCAAGGTCGACATCGTGAACGAGGTTTCAAAAGCTGCGAGTATCACCAAAGTCAAGGCGGAAGTGGCGGTCGATGCGGTTTTCGATGCCATGCGTGTGTCGATGCAACGCGGCGAGCGAATAGAGCTTAGAGGCTTTGGTGTTTTTCAAGTGAAACCCAGAAAACGGGGCATCGGACGAAACCCACGCACCGGCAAAGAGGTCCGCATCCCACCGGGCCGAACGATCCGATTTCGGCCAGGCAAAGACCTGCAAAACATCGGCGGCTGAGGTCTGGCCGCCCCCAACCACCGTTCGACGAACTCCGTGTCCGATCGCCAGCTTCCACCGCAGTCACATTGGCCTGAGACCCTCGAACCAGAGATGTCTCAAGAACTTCCGACACCCTTTCCGCCCTGGGCGGTGCATCGACCACGCGATCGACCGTGGCTCCACCTGGCACTGTTCTTGGTCACCATCGTCTCGACGATGTATATGGGCAGCATTCACTACGCGGGGTTTGCGACCGATTTCGTGCAGGACGTGCCCTCGACGTCGTTTCTCCAAGGTGCGTGGTACAGTTTCACGATTCTGGCCATTCTTGGAACCCACGAGATGGGCCACTATCTCGCTTGCCGCTACTACGGGGTTGACGCGTCACTCCCCTACTTCCTCCCTGCTCCACCGGTCATCCTGACCGGGACTCTAGGGGCCGTGATTCGTATTCGCCAGCGCATCCCGACCAAGCAAATGCTATTCGATATCGGTGCCGCCGGTCCGATCGCAGGCTTTGTGGTGGCGGTGCCTGCACTCGCTCTGGGACTTAGCCTTTCGCGTATCGTTCCCCTACCAGATGACTTCGTCGGATTTACCCTGGGAGAGCCGATGCTCTTCCAGTTTCTGTCCTGGCTTATCTGGGGTTCCGCTCCTGAAGGATACACGTTGAACCTGCACCCGGTCGGATTGGCCGCATGGTTCGGGCTCCTGGTGACTGCCATTAATCTGTTCCCGATTGCGCAGCTCGATGGAGGACACATCTCGTATGCCACCCTCGGGGCACGATCGACGGCCGTGACTCTCGGAACAACCGCCGTCATCATTGCGCTGGCGATCTTTGTTTCGCTCAGCTGGGCATTCTGGGCGCTGATGATGATCGTAATGCTGATCGGATTTGGCGCAAAGCATCCTCAGACACTTGACGACCACATACCGCTCGACGACACACGCCGCTGGATCGCTTTCGGCACATTGGTCATCTTTGTGATCTGCTTCACACCGGCGCCTATCGAGGTGACGGACCTTCTTGGAACGATGGAGTAAAGTCCCGTGAACCGTGGATGGTCGTAGGTCGCCAGCATGGCTCTCCCACGACTCTTAACCCATACCCTGCGAGCCTTTACAGCACACTGAGGGGATCTACGTCAACTGTCACCCGTCGACGTATCGTGGGATACCGCTCGAGCACCGCCTGCAGCGTCTGTCGCATCGCGGGCCGATCATTACCTTTCAGAAATATCTGCACCCGATGTTCGCTACGAAGTCGAGAAATCGGTGCCGCAGCCGGGCCAAGCACCTCAAAGTGGTTGTGTTGACGAAGCGACTGAGCCAACTTGCCGGCATCGCCCATCGCATCGCTGAAACATCCAGCCCTGACCACTATATTGATCATCGACACGACTGGCGGGTACCGCATACTCCGCCGGTAGTGCATCTCCGCCTCAAAGAACGGCTCGTAAGACTGCCGGCAGGCGAACCCGATACTGTAGTGCTCCGGAAAGAACGTCTGAATGACCGCTTCACCCCCTGCAGCCCCACGACCGGCGCGACCCGCGACCTGAGTGAGGAGCTGAAACGTTCGCTCCGCGGCGCGAAAATCAGCGAGACCAAGACCAACGTCGGCCGAAATGATACCCACCAGCGTCACAGCCTCGAAGTCGTGACCCTTGGCGATCATCTGGGTGCCGACCAGGATGTCAATTTTTCGATCTTCGAATCGGGACAGAATCGCCGCCGCCATTCCCCGCTTGCGAACGGTGTCACGATCGAGTCGAGCGACCCTTGCGTCGGGGAACACATCGGTCACCTCTGTTTCGATCCGCTCCGTCCCAAACCCGATCCACTCCAGATAGGGACCCGCACAGTGCGGGCACACTTTCGGACGCACCTGTGAGTAATCGCAGTAGTGACACCGGACTCGACCAGCGTGCCGATGAAAAGTCAGCGTGACACTGCAGTTCGGACACTCGAGAGTCTGCCCGCACTGTCTACATAGCACCGATGCCGCATAACCGCGACGATTCAAAAGAATGAGCGCCTGTTCTCCACGCTCCAGTCGATCCTCGAGCCGCTCCACGAGCGGTGCGCTGAGAATCATGTCAGCGCCATGAGTCGCCAGCTCTGCACGCATGTCGACCACCTGTACCGCGGGCAAGGGCCGTTCGAGCACGCGGTGAGGCAGGGCGACCAGCTCATAGCGACCGACAGTGGCATTGTGATAGCTCTCCATCGACGGTGTAGCCGACCCAAGGACGACGCAGGCCTTGGCCTGTCGTCCTCGAATAATGGCAGCGTCCCGTCCGTGATACCGCGGACTCTCCTCTTGCTTGTACGACCCGTCGTGCTCCTCATCAACCACAATCAGTCCAAGTCGCTCGATTGGAGCGAAGACGGCCGACCGTGTCCCCACGACGATATCGACTTCTCCCCGTTTAATCCGATGCCACTGATCATGGCGTTCACCATCCGATAACCCACTGTGTTGAATGGCTACCCGCTCCCCAAACACGGTACGAAATGCCCGTGCGATGGCTGGGGCCAATATGATTTCTGGAACCAACACGAGCACGCGTTGGCTTCGATCACAGACCACCTGTGCCAAACGAAGATACAACTCCGTTTTTCCGCTGCCGGTCACACCGTGCAACATGGCGACGCGAAAGCGTTCCGCTCGGATCAGGCTCGACAACGCTGTGAACGCAGCTCCTTGATCCTCCGTCAGCGTCCATCCGTTGCGAATGGCCAACCCGACCTCAAGGTCGTCACCGTCTCGAAATGGATCACGATCAACCTGTCGCGTCGAAAATTCCACCAATCCTCGGCGGACGAGACGACGGAGGGTCTCGGTCACCACACCCTGCTGAGCCATCTGCCGCGTGGTCAGTCCATTCGTCGCACCTGCCAAATCCGAGACCGCCTGCCGTTGACGTCGGCCCGGCGGTTTGGGTCTCTGTCCCGTCTCGACGCGACGGCCTTCAGTCGTCAACCTCGCAACTCGCTCGGTCTTGAAAGCAGACCCCCGTGGGGAAGTCAGTCCCTTCCGGGACCAAGCATAAGGCGGCATCGCGGCCGCCACCGCGTCACCAGGGCCACAGGCGTAGTACTTTGTGACCCACAGTGCGAGATCAAGTACGGAGGCAGGTAAGAACGGCTCGGCATCAATCACCTCGACCACGTCCTTGACGCCGTCGGCGGCTGACTGCGATAACCCAGTGGAATCGACACTCTCCTCCACGCTGATTACGCAGCCGACAACGAGACGATTCCCGAGCGGAACGCGAACCCGAGCGCCACGTGTCGGCGGAGACTGTCCGGAGGGAATGCGGTAGGTCAGCGATGACAGCAGAGGAACGGGAACTGCAACGCGAACGAAAGACTCGGAACCGGTAACCGAATCGGTCACTCCTCCCTCAGTATCGACCGTACCGTCTTCATATCTTCCCACACGTCCCGTTTTTTGTCTGGACTACGAAGCAGATAGGCAGGATGAAACGTCGGCACCAGCTTCGCTCCGCGGTAATCGAAAACACGGCCGCGCAATCTCGAAATCGCATCCTCGCACTGAAGTAATGTCTTTACGGCAAACGCACCGAGTGCCACAATTACTTTGGGTTGGATCGCGTCGATCTGAGCAAACAGAAACGGCTGACATGTCTCAATCTCATCGAGCTCTGGATTACGATTGTTGGGCGGTCGGCACTTGATCACGTTGGCAATGTAGACATCCTCTCTCCGGAGGCCGATCGCTTCGATAATTTTCGTGAGGAGTTGGCCGGCGCGGCCAATAAATGGGATTCCTTGCTGGTCTTCGTCGCGACCGGGGGCTTCGCCGACAAACATGAGTTCGGCGCCTGGATTACCGACACCGTAGACGAGGTGAGTCCGGGTCGAATGCAGTTTGCAACGAGTGCACTCGCCGAGATCCTCCCGAAGCCGAGCCAGGTGCGCGGTGGGATCCACCGACGGGCCTGGGACGCTCGAATCTGTGAAACACGGACGCTCGGCGACCGTGTCTTCGGCGTCGGGAACGAGCACCGGGACATCGTCCAGCGCGCCGACCTGGCGGCGGCGCCAGGCGTGGTCTCGGCTCACACCATCGACCCCAAGTTCAGTGAAGAACGCGAGGTGTTTCCTGATCTGGTCCTGTCGATTCATCGGGCTGGACCGAACTAGCCTGTTTCGACCTGCTCAGATGTTGGCACGTCAACAGACGTCGACAATAACCCCGCAACACGCGACACGATCACTCGGGCCAGCGCCTGCTTTGTTCCCAGGGGAACAACTTGGTCCGCCTGGTCCGGATCCCGTGCCACGATCGTGGCGGCGTTGGTGTCAGTGCCGAAACCTGCGTCCGCCCGCGAGACGTCATTTGCTACGATCAAATCTAGGCGCTTCGCGGTCAGCTTTGCACGGGCTCTGGCCAGCATGTCATGCGTTTCCGCGGCAAACCCTACCAACAGCGGGCGCGCTTGTGAGTCGCGGCGGCGACCCAGCTCGGCCAAAATATCTGGTGTCCGTCTGAGCGTCAGCGCCAGGTCTCCATCGCCCTTTACAATCTTCTGATCGGAACGGCCCGCCCGCGGCGTATAGTCGGAAACGGCTGCAGCCATGACAACCGCGTCAGCTTCGTCAATCTTGGCCATAACGGCAGCGAACATCTCCTCAGCCGTCCGCACGTGCACGACCTCTGCTCCCACAGGCGATTCGAGCGTCGTCGGGCCGGCGATAAGTAGTACGCGGGCGCCGCGATCCAGTGCCTCGGCGGCAACCGCAAATCCCATCCGTCCCGAAGACCGATTACCCAGATAGCGCACCGGGTCAAGGTCCTCGTAAGTGGGCCCCGCGGTGACCAGGACACAGCGACCTGCCAAATTTCCAACCGGTCGCAGCAGATGCTGGGCCGCCGCCACGACCTCGTCCGGCTCGGCCAGACGTCCTTTCCCGACCCATCCGCACGCTAGATAGCCTTCGCCAGGCGCGATACATTGAACCCCCCTAGCACTGAGCGTCTCAAGGTTCGCCTGAACAGCCGCGTGCGCGAGCATATTAATGTTCATCGCCGGTGCGACCAGAACTGGCGCGGTGCTGGCGAGATACAGCGCCGACAGAAAATCGTCAGCGATTCCGTTCGCGAACTTGCCGACGATGTTTGCGGTGGCGGGGGCAACCAAGAGTAAATCCATCTTCGAGGCCAACGCGATGTGCTCGATGTCCGCATTGGCACCGGCGGTGTACTGACCCGTGACAACCTCACGTCCAGTGATCGCCTCGAAGGTTAACGGACCGACGAATCTAGTCGCCGATTCGGTCATCACCGCAGCGACGTCATGTCCATGTCGCTGTAGCCCCCGCACCACTTCGACCGATTTATACGCCCCAATGCTGCCGGTGATACCGAGTACGATGAGTGACATTTACTGATACTGACTATGGTCGCTAGCCGCGAATCCGCTGCTTTCGCTCACTCGATTCTACTCCGTCGCGACCAAAAGAGTCTGCGATCCGGTCGACCGCATCGGCCATCGCCGCCGTTCTCGACCGCTCGGCCTTCACGATGCATCGTAGGCGCTCCACACAGAGATCGACCGTGTCGTTGATCACTACGTAGTCGTATTGTGTTCGGGCCTCCACCTCGCTCTGGGCGGTCTCGAGTCGTCGCTTGAGGTCTGTCTCACTGGCCCCTGGGCCGCGGCCACGTAGTCGGCGTTCGAGCACCTCAAGCGATGGCGGCATCACGAAGATACCAACCGTCTCAAGACCCTGTCGTCTAATCTGGGAAGCACCCTGTACATCGATCACCAGCACCACATCTTGCCCTTCTCGACGATGGCGTTCCGTGTCGGCTGCACTTGTTCCGTAGCGGTTTCCGAACACGGTGGCCCACTCGAGAAACTCATCAGCCTCGAGCATCGCCGCAAAGCGGTCTACACCAATAAAATGATAGTCGGCGCCGTCCAGCTCACCCTCGCGCGGCGGCCGCGATGTGTACGAGCAAGAAATAATCACATCTGGGACCGTCTTCACCAACTCTTCGACCAACGTTGTCTTCCCCGTTCCAGACGGTGCCGACACGATGAAGAGACTCCCACGTCGCATAATGTTGTCCCAACCGCCGATCGTCATTCCACGTTCTGAACCTGCTCCCGCAGTTTCTCGAGTTCGGCTTTGGCAGCGACCACGAACTCTGCCATACCTCGTCCCTCGGCCTTCGAGCCGACCGTGTTAACCTCGCGGTTCATCTCCTGAATCAGAAAGTCGAGCTTACGCCCACACGGGGCCGCCTCCTCAAAGAGCTGCCGCATATGCTCCAAATGGCCGCGGAGACGAGCCACCTCTTCGTGGATGTCTGAACGCGCCGCCCAGCGAATGACCTCTTGCGAGATCAGAACCGGGTCGACTTCGATCTGCTCCTCGATCTCAGCCACTCGCGCGAGTAAACGCGCCCGCAGCGCGTCATCGCCTGCCCCCGCCTCGGCCACGATGCCGTCGACCAAGACGCTTAAGCCGGTCGACCGCTCCTCGAGGTCGCGCTGCAGAAACTCTCCTTCTTTCCGTCGCATCCGGTCCAGCGCCACCATTGCCTCGTCGGTCGCCACCACCACCGCCTCGCAGACCTCCTGCCAGACCGCGTCATCGGCCGGCTGTTCTTTGACCGAGATCACCTGCGGAAACCGCAGTAAATCACCCGCCGTCAACCCCGACTCGACCCAGCCTTCTCGCTTGGCAGTAGCGGCGGCGGTTGAGAGCGCGGCCACCAACGATTCGTTGAGCTCGAGCGATACACCCGACACCGCCTTGAGCTGCAACGTAACGCCGAGCTCAACTCGCCCCCTAGCCGCACGGTTTTGAACGATCCCGCGCAGGCGTGACTCCATTTCAGTCAGCGCTGGTGGTACACGGATTTGCAGGTCGAGATAGCGATGATTCACGCTCTTCACCGTCACCGTGAGCTGTACCTGCTCATCTTCGCGCGTCAACGAAGCGAATCCCGTCATCGATTTAATCATCCCGCGTCCTGCTCCCGAGGTGCTGGTTGGAACGCACGGGCAGTCAGCTCCGCTTCGTCCCGATCGAAGAGCTGAAGTGAATACAACTTAGCGTACAAGCTGTCCGCTCGCGCGAGCAGCTCCTCGTGTCGCCCCTGTTCCATCACCCGCCCCTCATCGAGGACGATGATCAGATCGGCTCGACGCACGGTTGACAGACGATGAGCGATCACAAAGGACGTCCGATTGAGCATCAGTTTCGCCAGCGCATCCTGCACAAGGAGTTCCGACTCGGCATCCAGAGAGGACGTGGCTTCGTCAAAAATCAGGATCGGCGAGTTCTTGAGTAGCGCCCGGGCGATCGCCAAACGCTGACGCTGGCCGCCAGAGAGCCGCTGGCCACGCTCGCCAACCACCGTGTCGTACCCATTGGGAAGGGTGACGATGAACTCATGGGCATGGGCGGCTCGTGCCGCGACTTCGACCATCTCTCGCGACGCCTCGCGTGACGCATACGCGATATTGTTGGCAATTGTGTCGTCGAACAGAACTGTGTCCTGGGTAACGATCCCGATTTGCTTGCGGAGCGAGTCTCGCGTCACGTTGCGGATATCGACGTCGTCAATACGGATCGTCCCACTGGTCGGGTCGTAGAACCGTGGCACGAGATTCACTAGGGTGGTCTTTCCCGCGCCGCTCAGACCGACGATCGCCACCACGTCACCTGCCCGTACTGAGAACGACACGTGGTCGAGGACAACGTCACCACTGTCGGCGTAGGCAAAACTGACGTCGGAGAAGGTGATCGTCTCACGCAGCGACTCGAGCGGATGCGCATCGGGAGCATCCCGTGCCTCGCCATGCGTGTCCAGCATGGCAAACACGCGCTCTGACGCGGCGACCGCCTGCTGCATATTCGCGTTGACTCGGCTGAGCTTCCTGATCGGTCCATACATCAGCAACAGCGCCGCCACGAACGACGTAAACTCACCGGAGCTCAGCTGACCGAACGCAATCTCTCGGCTGCCATACCAGAGCACCCCGACAATTCCGAACGCGCCAAGCCACTCCATGAGTGGGGGGAGCACAGACAGCGTGCTGGTCACTTTCATATTGATCTGATAGAGCCGGACCGAGGCCTGGTCGAACCGTTCCCGTTCGTAGGGCTCACCCGCAAAGGCCTTTACGATCCGATGCCCTGAAAACGCCTCCGCCGTGATGTGTGACAAGCGCTCTTGCTCCTCCTGGCTTCGGTGGGTCGTACGCCGAACCCTCTGTCCCAGGCGGACGAGCGGATAGAGAACGACCGGTGCACCGGTCATGCACACGAGCGCCAGACGGGCGTCGTAGTAGAACAGAAGCGATGCGTACGCGAGGAGGGTGACCGACTCCCGCAGCAGGTCACCCACCGTCTGCGACGCCACCTGCTGGATCCGATTGATGTCATTTGTCGTACGAGACATCAAGCCGCCAGTTGTACGTTGCGCGAAGAAATCTGCCGACTGCGCTATGATGTGACCGAACAGCTGGCTGCGGAGGTCCTTGACCAACTGTTCCCCCACGCTGGTCATCAAGTAGACAGAGAAGTAAGCGCCAACGCCCTTGAGGATACTGAACCCGATGATGGCGACGGCGACGGTCACCAACCCTGCCTGGTTGGGCAAAACGTCGTCGAAAATAGGCTTAAACTGGTAGGCAAGCCCACCCGACGCGGCGGCGTACACAGCCATCGCGATAGCGGCGGCGCCGAGACGCCCTCGATATGGCAGAGCATACCTGGCAAGCCTCAGAACCGGGCTCACATTCCACTCCGGTATCCGCCTGGATGCGTGCGGTGCCAGTTCCACGCGGTCTGAACGATGACGTCCAGCCCCTCAAATTGTGGCGTCCACCCAAGCTCAGTCCGAGCCTTTTCACTCGAGGCGAGCAGAAAGGCTGGGTCACCGGGACGACGATCGGCGGCCTTCTGACGTACCGCCCGCCCCGTGACGCGCTCCACGGCCGCAATCACCTCTCTCACGGAATGGCCGCGTCCGTTCCCGAGATTGTATGCCGAGGCAAGACGTCCTTTCTCTAGTCGCTGCAACGCCAAGACATGGGCGTTTGCCAGGTCGGACACATGTACGTAGTCACGCTCACAAGTCCCATCACGTGTTGGATAGTCGGTGCCATAGATTTCTATTGTCCCATCACCGCTCGCGGCTGCGAGAGCCTTCGGAATTAGGTGAATTTCAGGATCGTGGTCCTCACCGATCGTCCCAGACGGATCAGCCCCCGCGGCATTGAAGTACCGCAGACTCACCGAACGAAGCCCATAAGCAGATGCATAATGGGCCAGCGCTTTTTCGATGATCAACTTCGTCTCGCCATAGGCGTTGATAGGCTGAGTTTGATGATCCTCCAGAATCGGCAAGTGGACAGGGTGTCCATACACCGCAGCGGTCGAGGAAAACACGATGCGCGTAACAGATTCCTCGATAAGGGCGTCGAGCAGGGCCAGAGCGTGCCCGACGTTGTTACGGTAGTAGCGTGCCGGGGCTCTCACCGATTCGCTAACCGACAGGAAGGCGGCAAAGTGCATAACTGCCGTCACCTGGTGACGGCGGATCGTCTCGCGTACGGTGTCCGCGTCCGCGATGTCGGCCTCGACGAACGGCACTCCAGGGATGGCATCTCGATGCCCCGCCACGAGGCTATCCAGGACCACCACGTCGAGCCCAGCGTCGGACAATGCTTTGACCGCATGGCTTCCGATATAACCGGCGCCACCGGTCACGAGAACCGCGCCCATTACCTCCCTATCGAGTAGTAGGTGAAGCCTTCGGCCCGCATCTGCTCAGGTGTAAAAAGATTCCGTCCATCGAAGATCACCGGCGATCGCATCAACGACCGCATCCGGGCAAAGTCCGGCTCCCTGAATTCGCTCCACTCCGTGACGATCGCCAAAGCATCGGCACCCTTGAGGGCCTCGTACGACTGCTGCATGTAGCTCACCTTATTACCCAAAATGCCGCGTGCCACCTTCTCAGCCTCCGGATCGTACGCCTTGACCTTGCCGCCCTGTGAGAGTATCCCATCGATCGTCGTGACAGACGGCGCCTCACGCATATCATCTGTCCGCGGTTTAAAGGCTAACCCCCACACAGCGATCGTCTTCCCCTTCAAGGATGTAAAATGCTCCTGCATTTTCTCGACAAGTCGGCCCTTCTGGCGTTGGTTAACCGCCTCCACCGCCTGGAGAATCTCGGCGTCGTAACCGACGTCCTTGGCCGACCGAAGCAGTGCCTTAACATCCTTCGGAAAACAGCTCCCCCCATATCCGATGCCAGGAAAAAGAAACGCCGGACCGATCCGTTTGTCGGCCGCAATGGCGCGCCTCACCTCATCTACGTTGGCCGAAAGGCGCTCGCACACATTGGCCACCTCGTTCATAAACGACACTCGCGTGGCCAGCATCGCATTCGCGGCATACTTGCACAACTCGGCGCTGGCGCAATCCATCATCATGATCGGTGCACCGGTTCGAGTGAATGGCGCATATAAGCCGCGCATCAGATCACGCGCGCGCGGATCCTCCACCCCCACCACAACGCGATCGGGCTGCATAAAGTCGAAGATGGCGGCACCCTGCTTGAGAAACTCAGGATTGCTCACCACGCTGAACGGATGCGTCGTCTCTCGACGAATCACTTCACGGAGCCGCGCCGCCGTCCCAACCGGGACGGTGCTCTTGCTCACGATGACCTTGTATTCGTTCATCGCCCTCGCCAGATCCCTGGCGACATCGAGTACATGCCTGAGATCAGCAGAGCCGTCCTCGTCGGACGGCGTCCCGACGGCGATAAAAACAATCTGTGAGACTCGAACTGAGCGGGCGAGGGCGGTGGAGAACGTCAGGCGCTTCTCGCGCTGATTGCGAACGACAAGCTCTTCGAGCCCGGGTTCATAGATCGGGACTCGGCCTCGCTTCAGCGACCGTACTTTTGACGCATTATTGTCCACACAGATTACGTCGTTGCCGTTCTCTGCCAGACAGCTACCTACAACCAGCCCTACGTAGCCGGTCCCAACCACCGCGATCTTCACCCTATGTCTCCTCCAACGGCTCAACTCATAAAACCCCTAACCGTACCACACCCGTTATAGATTCTGTCAAGATACTGAATTAGAAGGACTTGCACGATTTCGTTAATTCGGTGACATCACGAACTACCATCGGTCAGTGTGCTACCATCCTGCGGCAGTTTGTGCGTGTCCTGATTGACTATCGTCCAGCGCTTCGAGACCGCACCGGCGTCGGTGAATGGGTCCACTCTCTCGTGTGGGCGCTCATCGACATCGGTCGGGAGGGCGATCCGTTAGATCTCACCGTTTTTAGCAGTTCCTGGAAAGATCGGCTAACCTCCCTACCCTCGGCAGTCCACTCCGTCGACCGCCGCATCCCAGTGAGTCTGCTGAACTTCAGCTGGCACCACCTTCGCTGGCCCCCGGTGGAGTCACTGGCCGGACCTGGGTACGACGTCGTCCACTCACCGCATCCATTGCTTATCCCAACCAACCAGGCGGCACAGGTTGTGACGATCCACGATCTCGACTTTCTCGATCATCCGGAACGCACGACGGCCGAGGTCAAACGTGACTACTCAGAGTTGGTCAGAACACACGTCCGACAGGCCAGCCGTGTGGTTGTCCCATCCAGATTCACGGCGACCGAGGTCGAGCATCGTCTCAATGTGGACCGCGACCGTATCACGGTGTGCCACAACGGAGCGCCTGACTGGCCCGCGCGCGCGGACTGGCCCCGGCGCGGACACATCTTGTTTGTCGGATCGCTTACGGCACGAAAAAACATAGGTCAACTCCTCGATGCCTACAGGATACTCGTCGACCGCGACCAAGCCGGCACCCTGCCACCGCTAGTACTCGCAGGACAGCCCACCACCCAAGCGGCCGACTGGCTAACCGCCATCGAGCAACCACCGCTCAGGGATCATGTGCACTACACGGGGTACATCGATAGAGCCGCACTACGAAATCTCTACGAAGGCGCGTCAGTCTTGGTTCTCCCGTCGTTTCACGAGGGATTTGGTCTTCCGGTTGTGGAGGCGATGACAATCGGGGTTCCGGTGGTAGTCTCGGATCGCGGGGCCCTCCCCGAGGTGGTTGGCGACGCGGGTCTGATCGTCGAACCGACAGAACCGATCGCATTAGCCGAGGCCATCGAGAAGATGCTGACCGACGAACCCTTTGCCAGAGCGTGCGCCGAACGTGGGTTTCAACAGGCCGCTCGATTCAGCTGGCACGAGTCGGCAAAGATCTTGCGGGCAGCGTACGAACTCGCGGCGAGCTGACGCACGACCATGCGTATCGGAATTGACGGACGCGAGCTACTTCACAAGCGAACCGGTGTCGGACGGGTCCTTGCGGAACTGTGTCGAGAGTGGCTCACGTCGGACCAGGCAAGTGAGCATGAATTTCTCCTCTATACCCCAAAGGGTGGCACCGATTTGTCTGTCCTGGGACCGCCATTCTCCGACAATTCGCACCGCCGATTCCGTCACCGTTCTGTTCCGGGTCGACCGGACACCTGGTGGGAGCAGGTCACCCTCAGCACGGCTGCCGCTGGGGATGCCCTCGACCTCTTCTTTGCACCGGCGTACTCCGCCCCGCTGCGCCTCGCCGTTCCGACGGTCGTGACGATGCACGACGTCTCATTTATTGCCCATCCTGAATGGTTTGGATGGCGCGAAGGTCTGCGTCGTCGATGGCTCGCCGAGCGCACCATGGCACGTGCCGACGCCATCATTAGCGTCTCCGCGTTCACGCGCTCAGAAATTCTCCGCTTTTACGACGTTCAGCCCGAGCGAGTTCACGTCGTCCTCTCGGGTGTCACTCCCCAGGTTGCGCCGGTCACAAAACATGACTCGCGACTTTCGGTACTCTTCGTCGGTTCGATCTTCAACCGCCGCCATCTACCAACTCTCATCCGGGCCTTTACTCGCGTCCGACGGACATTTCCCGCAGCACGGTTGACAGTGGCGGGCGCCGACCGGACCTCCCCGAAGCAAGACCTTCCCTCGTCGGTTCGGCAGGCGGGTCTCGAAGGCAGCGTCTCGTTCCGATCTTATGTCTCTGAATCGGAGCTGAGCGAGCTGTATCAACGGGCGACGGTCTTCGTTTTTCTCTCAGAGTACGAGGGGTTCGGCCTACCCCCTCTGGAGGCCATGTCGGCTGGCGTGCCCGTGGTCGTCGCCGATACTCCGGTGGCGCGTGAGCTTTACAAAGACGCGGCCCTGTTCGTCCCGGTTGGCGATACGATAGCCACGGCCGAGGCGATCCAAACACTTCTCGCGGACGAGAGCGTTCGCGACCACCAACTCCAGTACACCGCAGCGCTGCTCCCAGCCTATGCCTGGAAACGAACCGCCGACGAGACGCTCGATGTATTCAAGTGGGCGGCGATCGCCCGGGTCGGCACATGAGCGACGTCGCGATTATCATCGTGAGCTACAACACGCGTGAGCATCTCAAGGCCTGCGTCCACTCCCTGCACAATCCCGCACCCGACGTCGCCCACAAGATCGTTATCGTCGACAACGGGTCGGTCGATGGGAGTGCTGACGCCGTGCGGGCCAGATGGCCAGACGTCACGGTGATCGATGCGAAACGTAACGTTGGATACGCGTCGGCCAACAATCTCGGTATTCGCCACACACAGGAAGAGTTCATTCTACTGCTCAACAGCGACACGATCGTGCCACCGGGCGCCCTAGATGCACTTGTCCGTCGTCTCCGAGACCTCCCCGATGTCGCGGCCATTGGACCCGGGTTGCACGACGGCTTGGGCCGTCCTGAGCTGTCGTTCGGCCCTATGATCGGTCCAGTCAACGAGTTGGTTCAGAAGAGTAAGGGCATCGCTTTGGCTCGCAAGCTACCTGTCTTCGGAACGCGAGTCCTGGCGGCACTGACTCGACCCGGCTATCACGACTGGGTGAGCGGTGCCTGCCTTCTAGTCAGACGCGCCGATGCCGAACGTGTCGGACTACTCGACGAGCGCTTCTTTCTGTATTTCGAGGACGTCGACTTTTGTGCGGCGCTTCGCGCAACTGGGCGACGTATCTTTTGCGCTCCGGCGATTCAGATCGTGCACCATCGGGGCCAATCAGGCGTGGCCAAGCCCGAGCAAACGCGCACTGCCTACCGGCGGAGCCACTTGACCTTCTACGAGAAGCACCATCCGGTCTGGACGCCTTTGCTGCGCCTCTACCTCAGACTCCGGAGCAGACTCCCGAAGTAGCTCGAAGCCTACACTCTCTAAATCCCACCCTGCTATAGTGCTTCCCGTGCGAATCGCCATCGACGTGCGCAAGCTTAACGACTACGGCGTCGGCACATACGTACGCAATCTCGTGGGACAACTCGCCCTGCTTGACCACGACACTGAATACGTACTCATGTGCAAGCCAGACGACCTTGAGTTTGCTCAGAGCCTTGGACCTAATTTTAGGGCAGTGGCTGATGTTTCTGGACAATATTCCGTGCGAGAGCAAATCTCGATCCCGACTCATCTGTTTCGGACCTCTCCCCAGCTGTTCCATACTCCTCATTACGTGCTCCCGGTTTTGACTCCGTGCCGGTCGATCGTCACGATTCATGACTGCATTCACTTAGTTTTTCCGCAATACCTTCAGGGGCGGATCGCTCGTACGTATGCGCGGAGCGCTTTCTGGACAGCCGTCCACCGCGCGAGCCGGATTCTTACCGTGTCCGAGGCCTCGAAGAGGGACATCCTGCGATTCTTCTCAATCGCGCCAGAGAAAGTGACGGTCATCTACAACGCCATCGCTGACCATTTCTACGACGAGCCGCTAGAGGAGAAGATGGCCCAGGTCCAGGAACGGTACCAGCTTCACGAACGGTTCGTGATGTACGCGGGAAACGTCAAACCACACAAGAATCTCGAGCGACTAATCGACGCGTTCGTCCTGCTGCGTCAGAATGCCGCATATGACGATCTCAAGCTACTGATTACCGGCAGCGAGATATCGACACATGCGCCCCTCCGCCGAGCTGTGCATCGCTACAATCTTCATCAGCATGTACGTTTTCTTGGCTACCAGTCCGAACAAACCCTCGCGGTGTTGTATCGTCTCGCGGACGTGTTTGTCTTTCCGTCCCTCTACGAAGGTTTCGGATTGCCTCCACTCGAGGCGATGGCGAGTGGCACGCCGGTGGTCGTTTCTAACGTCTCGTCACTGCCGGAAGTCGTAGGCGACGCGGGTGTGTTAGTCAACCCGTACGATGTCACGTCGATCGCCGGCGGGATTCGGCGGGTGCTCGACGACGCGGTCTTGCGAGACGCACTACGTACACGCGGTGTCGCTCGGGCGCGGTCGTTCTCGTGGCCGGCGTCAGTGAAGCGCATCCACGATATCTACAAAGAGATCGTCAAGTCCGCATGACTGCAACGCAGCCAGAACCGGTCGACATCGGTAACCGACGAGTTGCCTTGGTTCACGATTGGTTAACCGGCATGCGTGGCGGAGAAAAAGTCCTCGAGGCGCTGTACGAGCTGGTTCCAGACGCGCAACTGTTCACTCTCCTCCATGTTCGGGGCACTGTGTCAGAAAAGCTTGAAGCCGCCGGCGCCTCCACATCTCTCATCCAATGGCTACCGGGGGCCGTTCAGCATTACCGCCGATATGTTCCCCTTTTCCCATGGGTGATCGAGCAGTTCGACATGGACCACTTCGATCTGGTGATCAGCACCAGCCACTGTGCCGCCAAGGCGGTGGTGCCCACAGGACGGGCGCGGCATCTGTGCTATTGCCACACACCAATGCGTTATGCCTGGGACCAGTTCGCGACCTATTTCGGCCCGGACCGAGTAGGGCCTCTGCGCAGCCGGTTGTATCAGCTGGTGTTTCGGCGTCTGGCGCGCTGGGACGCCTCCACGGCCGGCCGCGTGAGTCGCTACGTGGCGAATTCACAACATGTTGCCGCCCGAATTCGCCGATACTATAATCGGGCGGCAACCGTGGTGTATCCACCGGTCGACACCTCATACTTTAGTCCCAGTGGGTCAGCTCCTGGCCCATACTATTTGATCGTTTCTGCACTGGTGCCATACAAACGGGTTGAGGTAGCAATCGCCGCGTGCAACCGTACCCACACGCCACTCAAGATCGTCGGCGACGGGCCTGAGCGGAAGCGTCTGGAAGCGCAGGCTGGGCCTAACGTGGAGTTCCTGGGTGCGTGCGCCGATGAGAGGATCAGAGAGTTGTATCGCGGGGCCAGAGGCTTCATCCTTCCAGGTGAGGAGGACTTTGGGATCGCACCGGTTGAGGCGCTGTCTTGTGGACGGCCGGTGATCGGGCTCGCGCGCGGCGGCGCGACTGAAACCGTGGAGGATGGGCGCACAGGTGTCTTGGTGGATCAGTTGACGCCTGACGCTTTCGCGGAAGGTATTAATCGCGCGGATAAGCTGTCGTTCGACAGCGGTGACATTCGCGAGCAGGCGCTCCGTTTCTCGCGAAGTCGATTTCAGGGTGCGATGCGTCGCTGCATCGAAGAAACGGTCCACAGCCAGAGACCAGACCCCACGTGGTGACTAATCAGAACCGTTTACTCGTCGTGACCCACGTCGGACTTGACGCCCTGCTTGCCATGGTGGCGTTCTCGTTGGCGTACGCGGTGCGGTTCGAAACGGGACTACTCGACGCCCCCAAGGGACAACCACCCTTCGCCCAGTACCTGGTGCTCATGCCGTTTATTGGTATCCTGGCACCTCTCGCATTCAACCTTCAAGGCGCGTATCGTCTACGTCGAAACCTGACACGCGTCGACGATTTCTTCTCGGTCCTGGTCGGCACCGTCATGTTGGTTGTGATCGGCGTTCTCGGTACGCTCTATTTCCAGGTGTACTACGCCAGCAATGTTGCACGGGGCCAAGGTGTGTATGAAGTCTCTCGTATCGTGTGGGGCCTATTCGGTCTCTTTAACGTCGGGTTAACCTATGCCTCACGCGAGATTATTCGAACGCTCGTTCAGCGTCGCTTTCGCGCTGGCCTAGGTCTGAAGCGGGTGCTTATAGCGGGCACTGGCGATCTGGCCCGCCACGTGGCCGATCGACTCCTAGAACATGCCGAGTTCGGATATCAGCTCGTAGGTTTCGTCGACCACCGAGACAGCACTGACATACTGGGCTATCGTGGCCTCCCACTGTTCGGCTCACTCGATGACGCCGAAGAAATTATCCAGCGCGAACAAATCGACCAGCTGTACGTTGCCTTGCCCCTCGAGGAACACGTCAGCATGCTCCGATTGATCGAAGTAGCCAACCGGGAGTGCATCGACATCAAGGTCGTTCCCGATCTACTGCAGTTCATCGCGCTGCGTGCTCGACTCGAAGAGCTGGATGGTGTCCCGATTATCAACATCAACGATGTTCCGCTCCAGGGACTCAGTGGTGCGCTCAAGCGCGCGATCGATATTTCGGTGTCACTCGGCGCACTGGTAGCACTCGCCGGTCCGTTTGCTATTATCGCTGCCGCCATCCGTCTTAACTCACCGGGCTCCGTGTTCTATCGCCAGGAGCGGATGGGACTCGACCGGCGGCCGTTCATGATGGTGAAGTTTCGATCGATGCACGACGACGCTGAACGTGACACCGGCCCGGTCTGGACTCGAGAAAATGATTCGCGGCGCACGTTCGTCGGGACATTTCTACGTCGGTCCAGCCTCGACGAACTACCGCAGCTGTGGAACGTTCTGCGCGGCGAGATGTCTCTGGTGGGCCCGCGTCCAGAACGGCCGTTCTTCGTTGAACAGTTCAAGGACCGCGTGCCGCAGTATATGCTCCGTCACAAGGTAAAGTCGGGCATGACGGGCTGGGCGCAGGTGAACGGTTGGCGCGGCAACACGTCGATCGAAAAGCGGATCGAATACGACCTGTATTACGTCGAGAACTGGTCGGTGTCGCTCGATTGTAAAATCTTGTGGCTCACAGTCCTTCGTGTATTCTTCCACAAGCATGCGTACTGAGACTCGAGGGGTCTGGAGTCGTGGACTTTCAGATCACGGAGCGTTGACTCGGTGAGCGGGCGGGTTGTTGTTACAGGTGCCGCGGGATTCATCGGCTCTCATCTCACGGACACACTACTTGATCGCGGCTTCTCTGTCGTTGGTATCGATAACCTATTAACCGGTGACCTCGCGAACATTGCGCATCTCGCGGGTCGGGACTTCACGTTCATTAAACAGGACGTCACAAATTACATAAATCTCGACGGTCCGGTCGATTTCGTGCTGCACTGGGCAAGCCCGGCTAGCCCGATCGACTATCTCAATTTTCCGATCCCGACGCTGAAGGTCGGCGCCCTGGGTACACATAACGCACTCGGTCTCGCGCTTGCCAAGCAAGCAACGTTTGTCATTGCGTCGACGTCGGAGGTCTACGGCGACCCACTTGAACACCCGCAATCGGAGAACTACTGGGGAAACGTTAACCCGATCGGACCACGCGGTGTCTACGATGAGGCGAAGCGATTCGCCGAGGCGATGACCACCGCGTATCATCGCTATCACGGCCTAGATGCAAAGATTGTTCGGATCTTCAACACTTACGGACCTCGGATGCGTGTCAACGACGGTCGCGCGGTGCCAAACTTCATCCGGCAGGCTCTCAAAAACGAAGACGTGACCGTCTACGGGCGGGGTGACCAGACACGCAGCTTCTGCTTCATCACCGACCTTGTTGACGGTATCGTCAGGCTGATGCAAGCCGCGACCAATGACCCGGTCAACATCGGTAATCCAGTCGAGATGTCGATCAAGCAGATCGCTCGTGAAATCATTGACGCGGTCGGCTCTTCGTCACAGATCGTTCACCAGCCACTCCCGATCGATGATCCGAAAGTCCGTCAACCCGACATCACGCGTGCTCGAACTTTACTCAAGTGGGAACCGAGGATCGCGCTTAAGGACGGCTTGGCGTCGACGATCGATTACTTTCGGGGACGGGTCTGAGGGAGATTTCATCGATTTCGCGTCACAGACAGCGTCGTCGATAACCCTAGCCACGATTGAGCGCTCGAGCGGCGTGCAAGATGTAGTGTAGCCCCGAGCCAACGGTGACGAGCAACGAGGCGTAGATCGTGACGTCGACGAGAAACGACCTCTGACCTAGGTAGTTAAAGAAGAGGGTCGTGATTCCGGTAACGACATACACTACCGTCGCCACTTTCCCGAAAATTGAAGGCGTGAACGTGAAGCGTTCGACCGCGAGGTTGACCACCGCCACTGTCACCACGATGCTAACATCCCGACTGATCACGAGAACGGTGAGCCAGACGGGCAGCTGATTCACCAGACCGAGCCCTGGAACCGTCAGCACGACAAAAGTTGACATGAGGAGCAGCTTGTCCGCCATCGGATCGAGCAGGGCTCCAAGGTCAGTGCGCTGACCGGACCTCCGCGCAATCACACCATCAAGGGCGTCCGTAATACCGGCCACGATGAAGGCAATTAACGCCCACCCGTTATAGCCGTAAATGACGAGAATCACGATGGCCGGCACCAGTAACAACCGGCCCAGTGTTAACTGATTAGCAAGAGTGAGGGTGGCCACGCTGGATGCAGCTTATCTCGAATCGAACACTAGCTCAGCGAGTCGGTCGACAGTTTTAGCCACCTCCGGGCCGGTAACCAATCGAGACGGCTGAAATGTGTCGTTGTCGAGTATTGCCATTACACCGGCTACGACAGCGCGCTGCGCGGCGCCGTAACTTAAGTGGGTGGCGCTCATGTCAGTAAAGGTTGGTGCCCGCACATCACTTGACTGCGTGTAGTCCAGCCCCTGAGTCTCAATCAACTCAAGTGTCTCGATCACGATTTCTGCCAGGTCGCCTCGGCGCACCGGTCCAGACGGATCGAAACGATATGCCGCGTCGACATGCATTATTTTCGCATCCGCCACGACCTGAACCCACTCACCACCCCAGTGATCGCGGGTGTCGGTGATGATCACCGGCCGGGAGTCAACCATCGCTAGCAGTTCCCTGAATCGGACGCCGATCAACGCCGCCAGGTCGCCGCGGGTCACGCTCGGCTTGAATGAGATCTCGCCAAACTCGCTCGGAAGTCCGGCTAAGAACATCAGGTCTACCACCCGGTCAATATTACTTACCGTCTGTCCCGTCGGGTCGGCCGCATGGGCCTGTTCATATGCCGTCAGGGCCGACGGTAGGTCACCGTTCGCTTCGTGAATCTCCCCCTCCAACAAGAATGCTGCACCGTCCTGCGGGTCAAGACGGGCCGCCTCTATGGCATGCTGAAGGGCGACGGTCAAATTCCCCTGTTGTTGTTCGATTCTCCCGATTTCCACCTGAAGGAAACCACTCTCAGGCGACACGGCGATCACTCGCTCATACGCCTCGATCGCAGCGACGAACCGACCAGCTTCTGCCGCTTCGCGCGCAGCCGAAAGCTGTTGACTGACGACGGTAAACCGCAGTCCTTCGACTTGACGGCCCAAACCCGGTAACCCCGGTTCGACCGCAAGAGCCAACTCGAATAGGGTCAGTGCGTTGGCAGACCTGTCCAGACCAAGCATCGCACGGCCGTGCCCGACGAGTGCAGATACATACATTGGATCGACGTCGGTGGCACGGGTGAAGTACTCAGCAGCAGCCGTGTGGTCCTCACGGGCGAGGCTCATCCACCCGAGGCCTGTAACGGCTGGGTAAAAATTCGGCATCCGTTCCAGCAAAATGGTAAACCGAGCCTTGGCTGTGACCGGATCTCCGACCTGGAAATATGTCCACGCTTCCTCGTGTCGCCTACCAGCGTCTGACCCTTCATACTTCGCTGGCACCGGTGGATACAGATACTCGGGATAGGCTGGGTCGGTCACGACCGGAAGCCGGGCCGCGCATGACCCAGACAGCAGTGCTACCACGACAACGACAACCCACCAACCTCTCCTCACCAACTCGTCGCCTCCCGACTCTCGGCTCTACTTCCATGATTCTGCGAGCCTCTCCGGTCAGTCATGATCCGGCTGAGCGGTTCCACCTGCCGGTCTTCAAGGAAACACCCTATCACCATCAGATTTTCTCAGTTTCAACCAGTCGTATCGATAACCTGGTACCCCTTCGGGTCTTCGGGCGCCTCGCCCTGAACGCATCGCCACCCGTGCCACCTTAGGAATAAGAGCTCTAGAGCCGGCGTATTCTAAAAAGAGGGTGGACCGGCTTTCATTAATCTTGGATGAGCAGAGGCGAATCGTAGCATCCGCTGTCGTCGTCAGACCAGTCAGGTCGTCTGGGAACGAATCAAGCGTTGCTCAGTGACGGTCACCGCGCACTCCAGTGGTGGTGCGTGTCGTACGTCCGGCGCGCGGCGTCTCATGCAAGCGATTGTAGCACGCAGTCCCACGGCACTTTTCCTGCCCGTAGCAGAACCGGCATACTTGTTTGCACGTCAACAATCGTTGATGGCTCGCCACCTTCAGTCACTCCACCATCGAGTACAATCCCGAGTTCTGGACCCAGCGCGTCAACCGCTTCAGTCGCCGTTCTGGCCGCGGATGATCCACTCCGATTTGCACTCGTCGATGTGACAGGGTGACCCAGTTCGTCAGCAAGACCCCGAGCAACCGGGTGGCTAGGCACCCGCACGGCGACGGTGTTTCGCCCGCCGAGCAACAGACCAGAAAGTGTGGGATAGGCCGGGATAACCAACGTCAGCGGCCCGGGCCAAAAGGAATCGGCCAGCCGATGCCCGATCAGCGGTAGACGACCCACGTGAGCCTCGATCTGCTCTCGGCTACCTGCGACGAGGGGCACACCGTGTTCCGCCGACCGACCCTTTGCCCGAAGCAGGCGCTCAAGCGCCGCGGACTGCCGCGGGTCGGCGCCCAGTCCGTACAGCGTCTCGGTCGGGTATGCGAGGAGTTTGCCCTCGGTCAATTGACGGACCGCGGCCTGGATGATAAATCGTTCAGGATTAGCAGGATCGACGACATAACAGATCAGCCTATGATGAGACATGGCGGTTGGCGCGCTTTCCTCGAAGGCTTCGAAACGCGAGCCGCCTAGTCGCTCCAAGCTTCCGCTCCCTCGCCAAAAAGGTAGTCCGGTCCCGGACACGTCGTTCTTGACCCTCCTGCTGCATCGACGCACCCTGACACAGCAGCCCCACCAACGCCACCGTTAAAACCCGGATGCTCCTCGTCTGCGCGCCCATGCGGTGTTGAATCAGAAACGCCCGCGACACATCCCTTTGCCTAGATGCTCTTGTGCCATGTCAGGAGGCTCCGACCGGCGGCAACTCACATCGAGTCGGCTTGTCGACCCGATACTCAAGCACGTAGTCCGCTTGCATGACTTTATGGATTTCACGAGTGCCTTCATAGATGACCGCGCCTTTGCAGTTTCGGTAATACCGTCCGACCGGATACTCATCCGAGTAACCGTTCGCACCATGGATCTGCACGGCATCGCCCGCTGCTCGCTCCGACGCCGCCGAAGCAAACCATTTAGCCAGACCGGTCTCTCTCGTGTTCCGGCGGCCGAGGTTCTTCAGCCAACTTGAGCGGAGCCACAGCAAGCGAGACGCCTGGTAATCAGACTCCATCTGCGCGATCATTTCTTTGACAAGTTGATGCTGTCCGATTGCGACACCAAATGTCTGCCGTTCGCGTGCGTAGGCGGCGCTTGCGTCGCGACAGGCCTTGATCAGCCCGGTAGCGCCGGCGGCAACGCTCAGTCGACCCTGATCCAGGGCAAACATCGCGATCTTAAACCCCTCACCCTCGTAGCCGAGTAGATTCGCCTCAGGGACTTCCACACCATCCATCTTGAAGAAGCCAGTATTTCCAGCCAAGATACCCCACTTCTCGGTGAGGGTTCCGCTTGAGAACCCGGCAAAGCCGCGCTCTACGATAAACGCGCTGATGCCTGACACGTCACGCCGTTGCTTTTTTTCCTGATCGGTCCAGGCGAACACCAGGAAGTGGTCGGCCACGTCGGCCAACGAGATCCACATCTTCTCGCCGTTGAGCACCCAGAGGTCACCGTGCTTGACGGCAGATGACTGCATCCCCCGAACATCGCTCCCTGCCGATGGCTCGGTGAGACCGTAGCTCGCGATCGAGCGCCCCTGTGCCTGCGGCACGAGATAACGCTGACGCTGTTCCTCTGTTCCCCAGGTTAGCAGGCTGAGGCCGCTGAGAGCCACGTGAACGGACAGGACCACGCGGAGCGAGGTGTCGACATACTCAAGCTCCTCGCAGGCAAGTCCCAGGCTGACATAGTCCATGCCCGCGCCACCATAGGCGGTAGGAATACAGACCCCCAAGAGGCCCAGGGCAGCCATCTGCGGAAGAATGTCTGGGTCGAAGCGATGGGCTCGGTCGAGATCGTGGATTCTGGGCGCCATTTCGCGGGCGCCCCACTCACGTACGGTCTGCTCAAGCAGCAGGTGTTCCTCGGTAAGCTCAAAATCGATCATGCGGCCGTGTGCTCCGCTGCCATACCTGGCGCCCAGTCGGTGTCCCTTTCGGGTCGCAGGTTGGCCGTCAGGACTCGTCGCGACTGACAGTCACCGACGCCCCCCGCTCAACTTCGAGCCGATCCACAGCGCTCTGCGAGTTCGCCGCAAACTCGAGATGCTCCGTGCCCCCGAAAATGGCGCAGACCTCATTATTTCCAATATCGGCGTATGTATCGACAAGCCGACCGATGGCGTGCGCTCCTACTTCGATCTGAATACCGCCGCTGGAACCCTGCGCGTAGCTCTCAAAGGTCTTCCGGTCAATATTCGACACCACGTTACCAAAGCGATCAATCCGCATGACCTGGCCTGACAGTTTATCGTCCGTTCTGGTCGGTACCGGAATATTTAGTAGCTGATAATCGGTCACCGGTCGGCCGAGCGCCGACATCTGGATCTTCTTCCCCAGCCACGCAGCGGCGGGAGCGAACCGGTCACGACCTTCGAAGGTCTTGCTTACAGTCGGCCGCCCGTAGCGACGCTCGGTCAACTCCACAACGTTCTTCGGAGGTGTCTGTTGAAAAACCGCCGTCAGCACCCCATTATCCGGCGCAACAAATCGATAATCTCCCGTGTCGACGGCTAGACCTCGTCGGGTCGACCCAACGCCGGGGTCGACGACGACCAGAAAGATCGTCCCGGTGGGAAACAGACGATAGACCGCGGACAGTTCAAAGCCAGCTGTCAGCACGTCGTGGACGGGCACGTCATGGGTAATGTCGACGAGCACGGCGTCCGGACAGATCCCAAGGATGACGCCCTTCATGGCGCCCACATAGTGATCCCGCAGACCGAAGTCGCTCAGTAAAGCGACAGTCGCTCGCGCCATTTCGTTGGCTCCTACAGGAGATAACAAGCCCGAACACGGTTACGCCGCGCTTGTCGTAGTGGGAGGCTTACGAAGCACGACCTCCCGCATTCGACTCTTGAGCAAGAACGAATTGCTAATCGTCAGACCCTCGAACAAGTTCGTGAACGGCCGACTGTGCCAGACGCGTAACTCTGGCCGGGCCATCAGCAATGGACGGTACCGCAGTGTCATCTCGTCCACGATCTCGTATTGCACAGGACCGGCTACGACCGGCTTCTCGGGCCGATGACTCAACAGTGTCACACCTCGAGGCTTCAAGACACGAGCGACCTCGCGAGCCAGCGCCGCTGCACCGTCGTCATCAAGGTAGTCGAACACGTCCCAGCACAGAATCCCGTCCGCGAAGTCGCTTGGGTGTATAAGCGCCCGCGCAGCGCAACGCCGCTCGAACTCGGCGGCCACCTCTTCCGATGGCGGCTCGTCGGCGGCGTCATCCGGCTCTGGAGGTGGCCACCACGTCTCCACCTCCGACAGAATATCCGCCACGTGCAGCTTGCAGCCGAGCCGGTCACTGAGAAACGTCACGTTCGAGCCAACAGCCGGACCAAGATCGACCACGACCGGTGCGTCTCGCGCTTCGATCGCTGCTACAAACTCTGAAAGCGCCCGCGTCGAAAAGACTCCATCAGAGCCCGACAATCTCAATCTCACTCGAATCGCCTCTGCACCTCTGGGTCGGCCGTTGAACCGCTAACGGCACGGTCAGCACTCCACCTGCGTCGACCGTCCAGTCTCTGAGCGACCGCTCTCCTCGCAAGTACTGCTGGCTCTGGAGACCCTCGGAAGCCGGCAAAAACGTCCGTGACAGCAAAGCCCAGGATGTCGACAGGTCCAACCGTACTCAGTGCGCCGCGCCCGCGGCACGTGTCGGAGTAGACGGTACCGATTCGGACCGACTCTTCGCATGTGGCGCACCTGGGGACTGCCCGGCCTTCGGTCTCATTGGATCGGGTGACTGGTTTCCGGCTGTTGCACCCTGCCGTCGTTGCTGACTCTGCATATCAATGCTGCCACGAAACTGAGCGCCTTCAGAAATGGCAATCGTCGGTGCGTTGATGTCGCCCTCTACAGAACCGTTCTCTCGGATATTGATCTTGTCGGTCGCTGTAATGTTCCCCGTGACCGTGCCCATCACGATTACCGATTTCGCAAACACCTGCGCCTTGATTTTTCCGTTCGGGCCAACCGTCAGCACGTGATCTCGCAGCTTGATTTCGCCATCGACCTTACCTTCGATGGTCAGATCTTCACTGCCACTTAGCTCACCCTTGATAATCACCGATTTGCCGATGTTAACGACTGCCCGTCCTATCGGTCGGTTCGAGGTGATCTCTCCCTCGGTGCCCGCCACCATCGCTGATGACATCGGCACGTCAGCACCACTCCCCGTCGTGGGTGTTCCGGGTCTTGCTGGTTCCTCCCGTTTCCACATCAAGCACTCTCCACTCTACGCTGAGGAGCTGAACACACGCGTCGACCTACACAAGTCTATCTTTCAGTCAGTATACGGGAGGGTTCTCGATCCTGTCTAGCCCTTTCATTGCTGATGGTTAGAGCCAATGGTAAGATTATGGATTCATGAGGATTTATCTCGACCACAACGCCACCACGCCAACTGATCCGTCTGTCGTGGCGGCTATGACGAACGTACTGGGAGAGCAGTTCGGTAACGCGTCGAGCCTTCACTCGTTCGGCCAGGCGGCAAAGATCATCGTCGATGACGCTCGAGCTGACGTGGCCGGTCTTATCGGGGCGGGACCACAAGAGATCGTCTTCACGAGTGGAGGCACGGAATCGGACAATCTGGCAATCCGCGGTATTGCCGAAGCGCTGTTACCGACCAAGCGCCGGCATCTCATTGCCACCAGCATCGAACACGAGGCCGTACTTCACACGCTCACAGCCCTCGCCAAGCGCGACTGGATCGCCACACTGCTCCCGGTCGACGGCAGCGGCGTTGTCGACCCCCAAGCGCTCGAGGCCGTCATCACCGACGACACCGCTCTTGTGTCGGTCATGCACGCCAACAACGAAATCGGAACAATCCAACCACTAGCCGTTCTCGCGGCGATCGCCCATCGGCATGGGGCGATTTTCCATACCGATGCCGTGCAATCGATTGGTAAGATGAAGGTCAACGTGACCGACCTCGATGTCGACCTACTGTCACTCTCCGCCCACAAATGTTACGGGCCAAAGGGTGTTGGCGCACTGTGGATACGACGGGGATCGCGCCTTGTCCAGACGATGACGGGAGGCAAACAGGAGCGCAATCGTCGCGCGGGAACTGAGAACGTCCCTGGAATTGCCGGTCTCGGAACCGCGGCACGTCTCGCCCTCCAGAGGACTGAGACCGAAGCCGACCGAATCGCCGCACTGCGCGACATCTTGGAGGCCGGTATTCTTCGCCGGGTGTCCGGGACGCTCATCAATGGAGACCCTACGCGTCGAATTTCGAATACGACGAACATTAGCTTCGACCGTGTCGAGGCCGAGTCGCTGTTAATCGCGCTTGATTTGGAAGGTATCGCCGTGTCGACGGGCTCGGCATGCTCGTCGGGCACACTCCAGCCGTCACATGTTCTCCGGGCCATGGGTTATTCGTCTCATCGTGCTCAGAACTCAATCAGATTTAGTCTGGGCACCCGTAATACTGCCGCAGAGATCGACCGAGTCATCGATGTGCTGCCAAACTTGGTCGACAAACTGAGGAATACCGCACGAGCCTCGTCCGTCCTGACACAGCAGTCGTCGCTCGACGGCGGATAGTCCGCGACAGGAACTCAATGAAAATCGTCGCAGCCATGTCGGGCGGAGTTGACTCTTCAGTTGCCGCCGCGCTGCTGCATGACCAAGGGTACGAGGTCATTGGTCTTTCGATGCAGTTGTACGATCAGCGGGACGGCGAATCCAGCTTTGGGAGTTGCTGCTCGCTCGACGATCTGCAAGACGCCCGGCGAGTGGCGGCGGTCCTCAAGATCCCGCACTACATCGTCAACTTCGAACGCCAGTTCGACGCCCACGTCATTTCATCGTTTGTCCGAGACTACGCGGCGGCGCGCACACCTATTCCTTGCGTTCACTGCAACGGCGAATTGAAATTTACCAACTTGCTGGAGCGTGCTCGCGGACTGGACGCTGATAGCGTGGCGACCGGACACTATGCTCGAGTCACGCTGGAAGAGGACGGCCACTACGCTCTGCGCCGAGGGCTCGATCAGAACAAAGACCAGTCCTACTTTCTGTTCACGTTAACCCAGGCCCAGCTCTCATGTGCGTGCTTTCCACTGGGAGAGCTTCGTAAACCCGCAGTGCGCGCCTATGCCGCCGCCCGGCGGCTACCGGTAGCGAGTAAACCAGACAGCCACGAAATTTGTTTCGTTCCGGACGGTAACTATGCCAGTTTCGTCGAGCGGCGTGTCCCCGAGGCTCTTCACCCAGGCCCAATCACCGATACCGACGGCCGGGTACTCGGTCAGCACGGCGGTGTACACCGATATACGGTCGGGCAAAGAAAAGGCCTCGGACTCTCGAGTTCGGTTCCGCTCTATGTCGTGGCCATGGATGCGACTACGCGAACCGTGACGGTCGGCCCGCGCACCGCGATGGAACGTACGACGCTCACCGCCGCATCAATCAATTGGATCGCCGGAACCCCACCCACCGACCGGACACGCGTCGCAGCGCAGATCCGGCACCGACATGCAGAAGCACCGGCCACTCTGCATTTGGAAGGACCCACGACCGCACGTCTTGAGTTCGACGTGCCGCAATCGGCGATCTCGCCGGGCCAGGCCGTCGTTTTCTACGACGGCGATGCCGTGGTTGGAGGAGGGTGGATTGACTAGTGAGTAGTAGATCAAGGGTTATGAATGGCCGAAAGTCGTGGTGCTCGACTGACGAACTATGACGCATGACTTTTACCCTCGGTTACCTCTCCCTCGGGAAGGCTTTCCAGATAGCGCTCTGCGTCAATTGCAGCCATACAACCAGAACCGGCCGCGGTGATCGCCTGCCGATAGGTGTGGTCCTGAACATCGCCGGCGGCAAACACACCGGGGACACTCGTCCGCGCGCCATCGTACGGCAGGATGTACCCGTTGGCGTCTAGCTCCACCTGGCCGACAAACAGCTCGGTGTTCGGAATATGGCCGATGGCGACGAAGACCCCGTCGACCTGGACGGTCTTAGTTGTGTCGGTCTTGAGGTTTCGAATCACCACACCGGTTACGATGCCCTTCGAGGTATCGCCGACCTGATCGATGACACTGTCCCACTCGAAGGAAATCTTGGGATTCGCTAGTGCCTTGTCCTGCATGATGTGCGAGGCACGAAGCGCGTCGCGGCGATGGACCACTGTGACGTGCGAGGCGAACTTCGTCAAAAATATTGCTTCCTCCATGGCCGTATCGCCCCCACCGACGACGACGATCGGCTTTTCCCGAAAGAAGTACCCATCGCACGTCGCGCACGTCGACACACCGTGGCCCATCAGTTGACGTTCCGACGGAAGTCCGAGAAGCCGCGCCGACGCTCCGGTGGAGATGATGAGCGAACGAGTCTGATACGTCCCGTCGCACGTCGTCACAGTAAACGTCGGCCCAGAGAGGTCGACGCTCGTAACATCACCCGTGACAAACTCGGTCCCGAATCGCTCGGCCTGGGCCCGCATTGTGGCCATCAACTCGGGGCCCATGATCCCTTCTCTGAACCCTGGATAGTTCTCCACGGCGGTGGTCAACATCAGCTGTCCACCCGATTCGAGCCCCTCAATCAGAAGCGGTTCAAGATTCGCCCGCGCCGCATACAAACCGGCGGTCAGTCCCGCCGGACCGGAACCGATGATCACTACATTACGCATTCATCTTCCCTACTCTGTTATTCCTACGCCGTGCCACCAACGCTCTGTATTCTGAGATATACGTCTTCGCCGAAGCGTTCCACGAGAAGTCGCGTGCCATGCCTGTGGCCTGGAGCGCGGACCAACAATCGGAGTCACCAAACACGACAACCGCCATTCAAAGCGAGCCGAGCATCGCGGCACTCTCGAACTTGGTGAACTTAAAACCGGCTCCCGACCGATCGGTTGCGTCGTACTGGGTCACAACATCATCGAGACCGCCTGTCGCCTACACAATCGGCACGGTGCCATATCGCATACTGTACATCTGATTCAAACCGCACGGCTCGCATCGCGACGGCATCAAGAACATGTCAGAACCGGCCTCAATTAGGTAGGCCAGCGTCACTTGGTGGCCCCACCGTTCAAGTGCCTTACTGAGAACGGAAATCACAACTGCCAGCCCATCGATTTTGGCGAACGGTACACGTTCTGACGCCACCATCAAAATGGAGAGCGGGGATGGATCGGGCACAGCAGACGTCAGGGAGAATCCTTCCGATAATCCGTTGACTGAGACGTTGCAGAGTTAAGCGGCGGAAACGAATATATGTCCGCTAGTTGGCGGCGACCGCCTGTGGCGCGATCAGCGAGCGCCCCTCAGACGAGACCCAATCGGTCAATCGTCGTACTTCCGAGAATCGCCCCGAGTTCGATCGGGCACCAAGAACGACGACCGCCAGCGGGCCGGCATCAGGAACATTCACCATAGCAGCGAGACAGTAACCAGAAGCGTCAATATAACCCGTCTTGCCACCGATGACGTCGAGCCGCCCCTGCAGGAGGCGATTCGTGTTTCGGACCGTCAGCCGCCGACGACTCGTCCTCATTTGATAAGACTGTTTCCGCATGATCGTGGCTATCCGGGGCTGATTGGTCGCATACGACATCAATCTCGATAAATCGTACGGCGTCGAGAGATTGTTCTTGTTTAGGCCCGATGGGTCTGAAAACGTCGTATTGCGCAGCCCTAATTCATCCGCCTTGCGATTCATTTGTTCAATAAACCCTTCCGTCCCCCAAGATGAAACCCGGGCCAACACGCGAGCGGCGGCGTTGTCGGATGCCACGAGCGCTAAGTGCAAAATGTCGTGCAGCTGAATGCGCTCACCACGTCTCAGATATGTCGTCGACGCCCGTCGCGTATCACGTCTGGAAATCACGACGTCGAGACTCAGATCTGGATTCTGCTCAAGAAAAACAAGCACCGTCATCACTTTCGTGATGCTGGCAATCGGACGCTGAGCGTGACCGTCCGACTGCCAAAGAATCTCATGGGTCGCCGGATTGTAAATGATTGCCGCCTGGGCTCGGAGTCGTGGCGTTCGGAGATCACTAAAATCGAGGGCTCGAGGAGGATCATTAATCGGGTCGGGGCCAACTGGTTCGACCGCGACAGGAGCTAGCTCGACAAGTCCGACGCTGGGCGCCCAGCCCTCCGTGCTCAAGCACAGCAGGAATGCCGCTATCCCGGCAAGCTGATAGAACGACCTGACGGACTGAGTCCGCCGATAAACGAATCCTATAGCTCCTCCCGTTTCATGGCTGTCCCCTTAGTCTGAATTCTTGCGTATGTGTCACAGGAGGGTCAAGCAGATAACTAAAGTGACGCCGTTCTGACGCATACCTTGGTCTCCACCCACCACGGCCATGGCCCGGCCGTTAACATTCTTATCGAATGACCGCACCTCGTAATTTTATTCAGTCGTGGCGCATGCGTTGCTCACCCACCGGGCACCATCGATGCCGTTGTAGCACATCATCGCTTTTGCACGATTC
>Ga0310120_10000429_pt1 | contig 33445 bp, 34 predicted proteins | sample CB27_AW_983_MG_FD_203506 | JGI IMG/M metagenome (GOLD analysis project Ga0310120, IMG submission 203506) | Marine microbial communities from Western Arctic Ocean, Canada - CB27_AW_983 | ecosystem: Environmental > Aquatic > Marine > Oceanic | place: Canada: Western Arctic Ocean | collected...
TCCAGGGTTATGTTTAGTTCCTCTTTGTCTAACAATAATATTACCAGCTTTAGCAGATTGTCCTCCAAATATTTTCACTCCTAATCGTTTAGATTCTGACTCTCTTCCGTTTTTTGAACTTCCTACTCCTTTTTTATGTGCCATAATTTATTTTATTTATCAGAAGTCTTTTTTGTTTTAGAAGTAGCTTTTGGTTTAACAGCAGCTTTTGGTTTAACAGCAGCTTTTGGTTTTTCTTCTGTAGTTTTTGATGATGCTGATTTCTTTTGAGAAATTTTTTCAATTAATAGCTCAGTTAAAAGTTGTCTATGACCATTTTTTACCTTGTATCCTTTTCTTCTTTTCTTTTTAAAAACTATAACCTTATCATCTTTTTGATGAGATATAATCTTTGCTTCAACAACTGCTCCTGATACCTTCGGTGTCCCAACCTTAACTTTGCCATCTTCATCAACTAATAGAACATTGTCAAAAGAAACTTTGGTTCCTTCTTTACCTTGAAGCCTATTAACATATAGCTTCTGATTTTTAGAAACTTTAAATTGACTTCCTTGTATTTCTACTACAGCGTACATAACTAATTTTTGAATTGCAAAATTAAACTAATATTTAATAAATACAAGAATATTTTCTTTATAGTTCTATCCAAGAAGAATTGTTCAAAGACCATTCAACTACTTGTTTTATCCTACTATGAATTTTAATTTTAGGAGTCCATCCAAGTGATTTCATTTTCTCGCCAGAAAGAGCATATCTTAAATCATGTCCTGGTCTTGAAGAATGAAAATCTACCATTTCATAATGTAATTTTTTGTTTTGTGATTTTGCAATAATTTCTGCTAACTCAAGATTGGTTAACTCTTCTGCGCCTACTATATTAAATTTTGAACATTTTGCTCCCCCCCAATCAACTTCAGGTTTTATTTTAGTATTGAGTAGAAATAATATAGCTTCCGAAACATCCTCAGCATGAATATAATGTCTTGAACCAGCTATTTTTTTTGATTTATCTGAGTGAATAGTTACTGTCTCTCCATCTCGAATCTTTTTAATACACATTGGGATAAACTTTTCAGGATGTTGACGCTCACCAAATACATTCATAGTATGAGTTATTATTACAGGAAGATTATATGTGTTTTCATATGCAACTGCTAATTCTTCACCCCCAGCTTTTGATGCACTATATGGATTGGTTGAATTGTATCTATCATTCTCTTTATAATTAATTCCATCTGGAGCAGGTCCAAAAACTTCATCAGTACTGAAATACACAAATTTTTCAAATTGAGAGCTTTTATTATTTATGTATCTAGCATACTCTAAAATATTTGCAGTACCTACTACATTATCCATAACAAATTCTATTGGAAACTCAATACTTCTATCTACATGAGATCCTGCAGCTAGATGAAGTATAATATTTACCTCCCCTATTTCTTTGCTTATCCATGGATTCAATTCTGACTTTAAATCATGAAATACTATTTTTACTCTAGCTCTATCTTTCTCTGTTAACGATGATAATATATTGTCTAAACGATTAAGGTTCCCACTGTAGTCTAACCTATCTAATGAAATTATTTCCCAATTTGTTGTTTTTAAAATATGGTATATCAAATGATGAGCTATAAAACCTGCACCCCCTGTAATTAAAATCTTTTTCATGTTTTATATTTTACTTAATTTAAGTTCTGAATATATTCATTTAATCTATCACTTGGTGTCCAATTTAATTTATTTAACATATCATCATTAGTTCTTAATGTTTTTCTATAGTTTCCAGGCTGATCTTCAATACTAACAGAAGTCACATTAAATCTTTTTTTAAACATTTCAAAAAGTTCGTTTATACTATAATTAATACCAGAGCCTATTTCCCAAGCATCTTCATGCTCTATATTTGAATTTGATATTTTAATAATGCCATCTACAATATCATCAACATGTGTAAAGTCTCTTCTTTGTTCGCCATCACCAACAATTGTTAGAGGCAACCCCTTCATAGCCTTAACCCTCCATATGCCAATAACATTTCCAAATTTTTCATCTAATGGTTCATAGGGGCCATAAACATTATAAAATCTAGAAATTGCAACATCTACATTATATGTTTTTCTGTATAATTTACATATTTCCTCCCCCAGAAACTTTGTCATTGCATAAGGAGAATCAGATGGATCATGATGTTTAGATGATGATCCTGCATAAATAACTTTTACATTGTTTTTTTTTGCCCATTCCATAACTTTCAAAGTCCCCTTTACATTTACCCTAAAAGATTCTTCAGGATCCTCAAAGGATGGCTGAACTCTTGATTGAGCAGCTAAGTGAAAACAATAATCAAAATTTTGATTATCAAATTGTTCAATTGACTCAATATCTCCATTTACATATTTTGCAGACTTTAATTCATTTGAATGAGATCCTGTTGAATAATTATCCAAAGAGACAACATCCATTTTTTGACTAATTAACTTAGCAATTAAATTTGTTCCTATAAACCCAGATCCTCCAGTTACTAAAACTTTTTTCATTGATTAAAAATATCAATTAATTTTAAGAGTAGTTTGTCTCTTTCAAATTCTTTTTCAAAGCATTTTCTAGCATTTGCTCCAAATTCAGATCTTTGTTCTACACTGAGATGTTCAAAACTAATAATTGATTCTGCTAAACCTCGTGAGTCTTCTGATGGAGTTACATATCCAGAAGAAGATTCTTGAATGATTTCAGCTCCAATTCCATCAAGAGAAGCAATAATAGGTCTACCGCAAGCTAAATAGGATTGAAGCTTTCCAGGTATTGTCATTGAAAAGATTGTAGTCTTTTTTAAAGTAACAAGCAATGCATCAGCTGAGGCAAAAAAATCTGCCATTTGTTCTGGTGGAAAAGAACCAAGAAACTTAAAATGATTATTTAAATTAAATGTTTTAATCTTTTCTAAAACTCTTTTTTTATCTCTCCCTTCGCCTAATACTATGATAGTAAAATTGTCAATTTTTTTTGAAATTATTTTTGCTGCTTCAATTATTGTATCAAAATTTTGAGCAACACCAATATTCCCTGCAAATAAGATATTTAATCCTTTTGGGAATATTTTTTTTACAATAGGTTTTGGGACTACAACATCATAAAAACTTTCAGCGTAATAGGGATAGTAGATGATTTTATTCTCATCTACTCCCTGGTCTACTATATAATCTTTAAACCTAGGTGATTGAACTAAAATACTGTCATAAAAATAATAAATTGACTTAGTCATTATATTTATTAAACTTAAAATGGTTTTATTATTTATTCCTCCTGCATCTTTTACTGACTCTGGCCAAAGATCATGAACCCATAGATATGATTTCGTCCTAAACCACCATGAGGCAAAAACTCCTAAGTACCCAACTGTAATTGGCGAAGGAGCATAAACAAAGACTTTATCAAACTTTCCTTTAATAAAAAATAATTTAAAAAATCCAAAAAAAACAAATGAGGTGTAATTAATAAATAATCTAACACCACCTCCAGTACCTCTAGGGATAAGATTTGATCGATATACTGAAATCCCATTGATAACTTCTAATCTTTTATTAAAAAAATTATACCCTTTATATAATTTCCCTTTTGGATAATTTGGCTTCCCTGTTAATACGGTAACATCATGTTTATTATCTTTAAGTCCATAACAAAGGTCATTGATACGGAAATTTTCTGGATAAAAATATTGAGATATTACAAGGATTCTCAATCTAATTTAATTTGATTTAATAGAGGAATCTTTTTTCCATACATTTCTGTTCACATAGTCAATATAAGAAAATATAATCTTCACTACTTTTTGTGAAACATTGTCTACGTCGTAATCATCAATAATATTGGGTATTTTCCCATCATCATATAGTTTTGTTACTATATCTATTGATTCAATAATTCTGTCTTTTTTAAGGCCAGCCATTATAAGAGTTCCTTCATCCATTCCTTCAGGTCTCTCATGAGCTTGTCTAATCATTATTGCTGGGAATTTTAGAATAGATGATTCCTCAGTTATCGTTCCACTATCAGATATAACACAATAGGAAGAACTCTGTAATTTTATATAGTCAAAAAACCCAAGTGGTTTTATAAATTTTATCAGACTATTCATTTTAATTTTTTTATCAAATTTCTTTAGTCTGTCTTTTGTTCTAGGATGTGTTGACACAATTACAGGAATATTATATTTTTTGGCAATAGAGTTTAATGAGTTTAGAAGAGCTTCTAAATTATTATTATAATCAACATTTTCTTCTCTATGAGCAGATACTAAAAAATATTTTTTGGATTTAAGGTTTAAAGTATTAATCACTTTACTTTTTGAAATCTCTTCTTTGTAATAATTTAGTATCTCCTTCATACATGAACCTGTTTTTATTATTCTATCAGAGTCTATACCTTCAGCTAATAAATAATTTCTTGCATGTTCAGTTAGCGGCATATTGATGTCACTTAAATGATCTACAATTTTTCTATTTATTTCTTCAGGAACTCTTTGGTCAAAACATCTATTTCCTGCTTCCATGTGAAAAATGGGGATCTGTTTTTTCTTAGCAGAAATAACTGACAAACATGAATTAGTATCTCCATATAATAAAACAGCATCTGGTTTTTCCTTTTCTAAAATTTTATCTGACTCTAAAATAATTTTGGAAATTGTCTCAGCAACTGTTTTTCCAGCTACATTAAGAAAATGATTAGGCCTTCTAATTTTTAAATCTTTAAAAAAAATTTCATTTAACTCATAATCATAATTTTGACCTGTATGGACCAATATATGATCAGCAGCTTTATCCAATTCATTTATTATTCTACTAAGCTTTATTATCTCTGGCCTTGTACCAACAATTGTCATTATCTTACTTTTCATAATAATTTATTTTTTATAAAGACTATAATATTTGTCACAATCATTTTTAAATTCCTCTATTAAATCATCCCAATTAGGTGTGTTTATACCTGTAATTTCTGTAAATTTTTTTGAAATTAAAACTTTATTTGACTTAATGTTTGGATTTGGTATAATATTCACATTTAGATTAAAGGCATTAGAGAGTTTAGACAAAAGTTCATATTTTGAAATTGGCTTTGAAGCAACATTATAAATCCCATTTAAAATAATATTCTCGGATAATAATTTGTTGATTACTTTACCCATCCAAACAGTTGTAACTCCTGAGTACATAACATTAGAGTAACCTTCAATACTACTATTACTCATGCTATATAGCCATTCAAATAATTCTGTATGATTATAGACCTCTCTCCCGATCATAGAGGATCGAATTGTTATAGTCGCATTACTATTTATTTCTCCTTTTCCCTTAGTTTTTCCATATAAATCATCAGCATCTGGAATATCATTGTCTAGATAATTTCCTTTTTTGCCACTAAAAACACAATCTGTACTAAAATGAATAAATCTTTTTTTATTATTAATAACCCAATTTTCAATTTCATAAGGGAATTGTTGATTAATAAATTCCGAATTTGAAATATTTTCAGATATACCCCTTCTAGTTGTTATGCCAATACAATTAATTATTACATCAGCTTGAATTTTATCAAAAAATGATGAAGAATCATCTTTTAAAAAATCTTTTTGAAAGATTTGTAATCCATCTAAAGATACTTTTTTAAGATTTATATTTTTTCTTGTTGAACCAACAACATGGAAATTACTAATTAAAGATTGTGCGATTTTGTGACCAATCATTCCATCAACGCCAAGAATTAAAACTTTCATTTAGTATACCCAATTGATGCTAAAAGATTGACTAGCTCTTTTTCTGATAATCTTTTAGTATTGAAGGAGTTGAACTCATCTTTTATTTTAATATTCATTCCCTTTGAGAAATATTTATCATAATTTAAATCTCGATTATCTGAAGGTATTCTATAATATTTTCCTAAATATTCTGCAATTTGATGTTCTTCTCTTGATAATAAAGTTTCATGCATTTTCTCTCCATGTCTAACACCAATATTCTTTATTTTAACTTTTGAATTATATATCTTCTTAAGTGTTGTTGCTAAATCTCCAATTGTGGAAGAAGGAGACTTTTGGACAAATATATCACCAGAATTACCATTTTTAAATGCAAAAACAACTAGATCTACAGCATTATCCAATGTCATCATAAATCTTGTCATATTTGAGTCTGTAATTGTGATTGATTGATTATTTTGTATTTGTGAATGAAATAAAGGAATTACGGATCCTCTTGATCCCATTACATTACCATATCTAGTTCCAATAATCTTTGTTTTTCCACTAATTCTTGATTTTGCAACAAAAACCCTTTCCATCATTGCTTTTGATACACCCATAGCATTAATGGGATATACTGCTTTATCTGTGCTCAAGCAAATTATTTTTGAAACATTATACTCAATTGCTGCTGTTAAGACATTATCTGTACCTATAATATTAGTCTTAACTGCTTCTAAAGGATAAAATTCACATGACGGAACTTGTTTTAAAGCAGCAGCATGAAAAACTAAATCAACGCCTATCATTGCTTGATCTATACTTTGTTTATCTCTAACATCACCTATAAAGTATTTTATTTTTTCACTTTGGTATAGACGCCTCATGTCATCCTGTTTTTTTTCATCTCGAGAAAAAATTCTTATCTCATTTATATCTGAATTTATAAACTTATTTAAAACAGCATTGCCAAAGGATCCAGTGCCTCCAGTTATAAGAAGAGTTTTATTTTTGAACATTATTTATTAATAAGATTTATAAATTTATCGATTTTATTTTTAATGATAAGTTTGCTATAAGGAATATTTTGACTAAGTATTGCTTTATCTATAGCATTTGCAATACTTTTAGATGAATATGGGTTAAATCTTATACTTGGTGTAATTACCTCATCAACATATGGCAAATCAGCAGCAATCACCTTACAATTAAAACCAACAGATTCAATTAGAGGTAGACCAAAACTTTCAATTAAAGAAGGAAAAATTAAAAATTCTGATTCTGAGTACAAAGATTCAAGTTCCCTAGTGCTAAGCATCCCATGATTTATAATTTTTAATCTTGGGTTTATATTTTTTAAAAATATTCCATTATGGAAATATTCTTTATTATCTAGAGTTAAGTGGAGAGATAAATTAAAATCTTTTATGTTTTGAATTAAATTAAAAGCATTAATTAATCTTTTTAGATTTTTGTGAGGGGCACTAGAACAAACGTATAAAAAAGAATTGGATATTTTTTTTAAAGATTTTTTTTCTGTAAAATCTCTAAAAATTGGTAAAACATTAATCATTTCATTTTTAATTAAAAACTCATTAGACAACTTCTCTCTCATTAAATTTGTCTGTACTGCCCATTTATATTTTTTAGAATTTATCATCTTTATATAAGTTTTTTTTATAAAAAAAGAAATAGATTTTAAAAAAGATTGAGATAGCTTAGGCTTTAGAAGTAGGTCGTTATGAAAATAAATTATCACATCACATTTAAGCTTAATAGGGGGTGGAACATTAGCTAAACAAATACATTTTTCTATCTTATTTTTAATTGAATGATAATAGGCTCTTCTTTTAAGCTCTGAATTTTTAATTAACTTATACTGAGTGTTTTTTAATTTATTTAATGTGGTGATGTCTGCTCTGAAGTCAATAATAAAGTTGAAATTTTTAAGTTCATTTGACGGTATTTTATCTAATAAAATTTCAAGAATTTTATTACCACCTGGACTATTTAAATATGTACAATCAATCAGTCTCATTATTAATTAATTGGTATAAAATTAACGAAAGATATGTTCCGCATATTAAAAGTGTAATTATATTTTTATAATAAACTAAGCATATAAATACAGGCGACAAGTATAAAATAAGTTTCAAATAGTACAAAAATTTAAATTTTATTTTAATAATTCTATTAAAAGAGAAAAAACTAAAGATTGACGTAACTAAATAAGAGGAAAGAAGAAGTAAGGGGAATACAGTTATGGTTAAATCTAAAAACACAATTCCTGTAAAAAATGTAATTGCACCAAATGAATAAGGAATAATAATTTTTGAGGTTTTATATTCAGATATAGTTATATACTTAAAAGTATTGATTGAAATTCTTAAAAACTCTATCCATAAACCAATTTGAAATATTATAATTAATTCATTATTTATTTTTGATGAGTCAACAAGCACGGTTAAAACCTCATAAGATGAAAGAGATATAAAAATAGCTATAAATAATATGATTGGGATTAGCTTGTTTAAGTATACATTAAAAGCTTCACTTCTTTTTTCAAAAGTCTTATTTGAAATATTTTTTAGATATATAGGATATAACAATTGAGATAATACATTCTCAATAACTGCAAATATTTGAGATGCAACAACAAGACCAAGGATAAGTATTCCCAAATTATCTGAACTAAATTTATATTCAGCTATAAATCTAAAACCATCTGTTAAAACCCATATCAAAAAATGTCCAACTATAATACTAGATGAAAAAGAGTATATTTCTTTATAATTAAGACTTGATTTGTTATTTAATTTAAATTCTTGTCCAAGAGAATTCCATGATATTACTGTTATTAAAAAGTTTGACGAAATCAGTCCTAACATCCAATACTGAAAACTAAAATCAAAAAAATATACAAATAGAGAAGATAAAATTAAGTTTAAAAGATTAAATAGAATTAAAAAAAATATATACTTAGAGTTTAAATTTAAAAGATTAAAAATAGGATATATTCCCTCGCTAGATGTTTTAAAAAGAATAAGTGAACAGACTAATAAACAGATTAATAATGAATAGTTAACAGATTCATAAACTATGTAACTATAAAGAAAGACTGAAAAAAAAGCTATTATTATTATTGGTACTAAAATGTTTTTTAACAACTTTAAAAGACCATCTTTTAATGTTTTATCTTGTACCCATTCAATTGTTTTTCTATTCACATATGTGCCAATTGAACCGATTATAATAAAGCTAAAAAAAGTATATATTGAAAAAACAATAAAATATTTAGATATTTGGTCATAATCTAGAAAATATGTCATTAATCTAGAATAAGCTATAACTAATAGTATCCTAAAAATATTCCCTGTCGAGATTAAAAAAATATCTTTATTAAATTTTATTTTGAAAAATTCTGTCATAATGAAAGTATTTTTTTTACAAAATAATCTGCAGTATTTTCTGATTTATATTTATTTATATCTGATGAAGAAAGATAATTTTCAATATTAGTTATATACTCTTTATATTTTCGAGGACTCATATTAATGATAAAATTATATAGTTCCTGATATGACTCAAATTCTCTTTTGTCAATAAAAGTGTTTGATGGAATAATATCTTTAATATTATCTGGACCTAAATATATAGGAACAACACCTGCCTTGAAACAGTCAAAAATTTTCTCAGTTATATAACCATTAACATTTAGAACATTTTCATAGCAAATACTAAACTTGTAATTTTGAAGTATATTTATTTTTGAGTCAACAGGCTCAAAAGGAACTAATCCTTTGTAAACAGTATATTTTGTATATATCATACTATCAAATACTCTAGAATATTCAATTAATTTTTTTATGCCTCTTAAAAATTTAGTTTGATTCATTTTCTGAAATAAACTATAATAATTTGGATACTTAAAAGACTTTTTCCATCCATATCCAAAAAGATCAAACTCTTGAGGATGGTTTAAATTAAAATATTCAATTGCTTTAATTCTTTCCGAATAAAGTTCATCTTTATGGTTAGATAATTTATTAGATGAAAAATTACAAATCAATTTTTGTTTGTCTTTGAAATCAATAAATTTTTTAAACTTTAAAACATATGAATAATTTAATGGAAAAATCTTCATGTTGTCATGAAAATCTTCATTCCATGTAAATACATAATCGAATTTATTCAAATAGCTAGGTTTGAATGTTTCAGGAACTGCAGCAATACTTTCTAAAGCTATTAATATATTTTTTCCATGATTTTTTTTATAATCTTTTCTATAATCTAAGCTTATTACATAATTAGATTTTTTCTCATCAATTAAATCTTGTGTTCCGACTTTGAAGTTATTTTGTTCAAGCTTAATTTTAACGTGATAATAAAAGTCTAGATCTCCTCCTTTAGTGAATAAAATATTATTTCTATAGGGTTTATTAACTTTAAAGCAAATAGTTTTTTTCATCTAAATAAAAAGTTTTTTAACCCTCTCATAGTTCCAAATAAAAACCAATAAAGTGATATAAAATTAATTCTCAAACCCTCATTTTTAAGTCTATTAATCTGACGTTTTAATTCATTAAAGCTAAAAACCCCAATAAAAAAATTATTTAAAATTATCTGTAATATAATACCAAGTGAAGCTTGTTCATATTTTTTCACATATTTATATAAGTTTTTATTTGTAAGTAATTTAACAATATGAGGCCTTACTTTATACTCCAATAAAATTCTATTTTTTTCACTATCCTGTTTCTGATGGATTCGATAGTTATATAATGGTTTTTTAAAAAGGTAAATATGATGATTTAGCATATTTATCTTAAATAATAGGTATAGATCAACTGCTGGTCCTACTTTCCACTCATAATTAAATTTGTTTTCAATAATAATGCTTGATCTAAATATGCTTGCAGGACAAGGTATAATATCTCCTTTAAAAAAATAATCTTGGATAAATTGTTCCTTAGTCCATCTTTTATCTTTTTTTAATCTAGGTCTAACTTTATTAAGCTTATATCCTTGGTTATTTATCAAATTGATACTTGACGAAATTAACCCAATTCGATTATCTGAATCCATTTTACTAATATGCCTTTCTATTAACCCTTCTTCCATTGTATCATCATCATGTGTAATCATTAGGTATTTAAGTTTAGTAAATGTGAATGCTCTGTTAAGAAATTCAAGATCGTTTACATCATTTTTAATATATTCTATCCTATTATCATTGTATGACATTATTAAATTGGATGTTTCTTTATTTGATCCATTATCAAGTATAACTAGCTTAAAGTATTTAAATGACTGAAAGAGTATTGAGTCAATTGCAGACTTTAAAGATTTTGGCCTGTTATATGTAGTTAATACAATAGTAAGTTTATTATTCACTTATTTTAATGCTAAAAAATTTCATTAGATATTCTTCTGAACCTACTTTACCTATAATTTTATCCTCATAGTAAAAATGATTTAGTTTGATATGATTATTAGGATTTTTAATAGATTCTCTAATCCAGCTTCCAAATCCTCCAGCTTTTAGGTGGTCCTCTATGGTAATTACTTCATCATAAGATTCTAGTTGCTCTTCTTGTATATCCTTATAGTTATTTCCCCATATCGGACATGAGTAAATCTTATACTCTTTGTATTTTAATTGATTCTTTAATTTATATGCAATATTTAAACCATATCCTGTTGATAAGATAATTTTATTTTCTTTACCATCTTCTATTAAATTCCATAAGCCAGATGTTATAAGTTTCGAATTAAAGTTTAATTTTTTTTCTCCACTTTTTCTTAACCTTAAATATTTTGGCGAATTAGAATTCATTATAAAATTGAAAGTTAATTTAACTTCATTTGGACATCCTGGACTAATTAATGTCATTTCAGGAAATAATCTCATTAGACCATAATCTTGAACTGCATGGTGAGAATATCCCAAAGATCCATATGACAACCCTCCCCCGACAGAAACAATTGTAACATCAAGATTATGATAACATATGTCATTTCTTATTTGTTCAGCACATCTAAATGTTGGGAAATTGGCAATTGAATAAATAAATACTTTAAAACCTTCCTTTGCCATTCCAGCAGCAATACTTGCCATACTCTGCTCACAAATTCCAGCATTTATAAATCTTTCAGGATATTTTTTAGCAAATGGTTCCACTACATTGAATCCTAAATCACCAACAATTAGAACTATAGAGTCATCATTCTTTGCATTTTCAATTAATATTTCAATAAATGTATTACGCATCTTTAACTTCTTTAATTGCTTTTTCGAATTGTTCAAAGTTTGGTGGTTTATAATGCCACTCCACTTTATTCTCCATAAATGAAACTCCTTTACCTTTTATAGTTTTTGCAACTACTACTTTTGGTTTCATATTTTTTGACTTTAATATTTTTTTAAATATCTTTTGTAAAGAATTAATTGAATTACCATTACATTCAAAATATTCCCAGTTAAATGATTCAAATTTTTTATCATAAGGAAAAAGATTTAGAGTTTTATCAACAGTAGTAAGGCTTTGAAGATTGTTATTATCAACTATTAGCACTAAATTATCTAAGTTGTTATGAGCAGCAAATAGTAAAGATTCAAAGTTTGAACCCTCAGCTAATTCACCATCTCCAATCAATACATAAACCTTTGATTTAATTTTTTTTAGTTTTAATGCTTGTGCAATACCTACTCCAAATGGTAGACCATGACCTAGTGATCCAGTTGAGAACTCCACTCCTGGGACTTTATGACTTATATGAGCCATAAAGTCAGAGTCATCCTTTGAATAGAGACTAAGTAGTTTTTTATCGAAGAATTTTTTTAAACCTAAAACTGCATAAAGTGCAGAACATGCGTGACCCTTACTTAATATAAATCTGTCTCTACCAATTAAGTTAGAATTCTTGTAATCATATACTAAGAAGTCATTATAAAGCACAGATAGAATATCTACAATTGATAATGCACTAGCTATATGAGCAGCTTTAGCTTCATATGCCATTTTAATTACCTCTAGTCTAACTTTTACACTAAAAATTTTTGAATTCATTATTTATTCTTTATAATATTCAACAAGCCTCTTAATACTTTCATCTAAAGAAACTGTTATTTCTAAGCCAAGTTCTTTTTTTATACTTTTTATATCAGGAACATAGTAATCATTTAATGTTGACATATTTTCAATTAGTTTTATTTTATTATTGTATTTGAGAATTTTTTTTGCTAAATCTTTTATTGTTATTTCCTCATTTGAACCTAAATTATAGATAGACCCTGATTTCGCATATATCATAACTTTTAAAATCCAATTTACCAAGTCCGAAGTGTACATATAACTTCTTTTGCATTCAGGGTTTAAAACATTTATATCTTTATTATTTAAAAAACAATTAAATAGGTACGTTAAAGCAAGTTTTTGATTTAAATTAATCTGCGGACCAATAAATGTAAACCCTCTTAAAATTTTAATGGGAATATTATATTTTTTTTGATATTCCATTAAATGTTTTTCTGCAGTTTTTTTGCCTGAAGAATATGACGATAATTGATCATTAGTATCCATAGGGTAAATATCATTCTCAGAAATTGGTGTATTATGAATTCTGTTAGCTGAGTTTACAGCCCCTGAACTAATAAATAGAAAAGATTTTAATTTTTCTTGGGTTTTAGAAAACTCCAGCAACTTTTTTGTTCCAATTACTATAGTATCCAATGTAGAAGTTGGATTGTTTTTAATGAATTCTCTGTTAGAATTTGTTGCGGCATGTATTATATAGTTAATATTTAAATCTGTACTCTTGAAATGTCTAATATCACTTTTAATATATTTTATAATTCCATACTTATCTTTAACTATTTCAAAATGATTATGTGAATTTTCATCTCTTCTAATTATATATATCTTAAGGTTTAAATTTTTTAAATTATTAGCATGAATAAGTGACAACACAATTGACTTTCCAAAAAACCCTGTGCCTCCTGAAATTAAAATATTTGAATTTTTTAAAATGTCCCAATCTTTACCCATTAGTGCAAATACCTCATCAATATCTTTTTTAATTCTACTCAAAATTATATTTGTTTTTTAATAAATTCTTCAATTGTTTCATGCAACCTAGTAAACATTTCATTGGTCATACCATGATGAAGTGGAAGCAGAACTCCTCTTTCCATTACTGCATCAGAATTTGGATATCCAATTTTATTAGTTTTATACTTAACATTCTTCATCATTGGTTGTCTAATAATATTACCTGTAAAAACTACTCTAGTTTGTATGTCTCTTTTCTCCAGGTAGATTTGAAAGTCTTTTCTCTTAAAATTAACATCATTATTAATAAGTATTGGATATGCCAACCAGGCTGTTTGTACATTTTTAGCCTGTTTTGGTATATAAAATATTTGACTAAATTTTGAAAAAAAATCATTTTGCAAATTGAAGTTTTTCTCTCTCATTTCTATATTTTTACTTAGGCTCTCTAATTGTGCCAGGCCAAATGCAGCTCCTAATTCATTACCCTCAAGATTATAACCTGCAACTTCAAATACAAATTTTGCATCATAATCAATTCCTCCAATATCAATGTTGAATCTGTTTTCAATTGCTTCACTTTTTTCATCAAATAGAGAGGAGCTTCTTCCCCAAGATCTAAGTAGCTTAGCTTTATCGATTACCTTTTGGTCATTTAACATTAATGCACCTCCATTTCCTGCACAATTAATAATATGTGAACCATAAAAACTTGTTATTGACATATCTGAGTAATAACCTGATGACTTATTGTTTAATTTACCTCCTAATGTATCAGCTGAGTCCTCAATAACAATTAATCCATGCTCTTTAGCTACTCTTGATATCTTTTCCCAATCACAAATATTTCCCATTAAATTTGGCGCTAGAATAGCAACTGTTTTATCTGTAATCATTTCTTCAATTTGATTTGGATCTATACAATAAGTCAATGGTTCAACATCAACAAATGCGGGGATCAGCTTGTTCTTTATTAAACAACCAACAGTTGTTCCAAATGTTAGTGCAGGCGTTATGACTTCGCTTCCCTCAGGGAAATTGAAGGATTCAATTCCGATATATAAAGCTGAAGATCCTGAGTTTACATATAGACATGATTTTTTATCAAAAAGCTCTGCTATTTTAGATTCAAATTTTCTTGAATAGTTTCCCATTTGGGTTGATTCATTTAAACATTTTACAACTGCGTCAATTTCCTTTTGACCATATACAGTTTTTGCATAAGAAATTTTATTCATTTTTTAAATATGATTTAATATCATTTTCCATTAATTGTTCCACACTCTTTTTGTTATAGAAATCTATATACCATTGTATTGTTTTTTTAATTGCCATTTCTGATTTCCACTTTGGGTTCCATAACAATAATTTCTTTGCTTTAGAAATATCCAGACTTAGAAATTTTGATTCGTAAAATTTATTTTTATTATTATTTGAATAAATTAGTTCCATTCCTTCATCTTTTGCAATTTTTATAACTTCACTTACAGTTTTAATATCATTTTTTTCTGGACCGAAATTCCATGAACCAGAATAATTACTCTTATTTAAATATAATTTTTTTGCTAAAGTTAAGTATCCAAATAGTGGTTCTAATACATGTTGCCATGGTCTTACAGCCTTAGGATTCCTAATATCTAATTGAACATTATTTTTATGAGCTCTAATTATATCTGGTATTAATCTATAGTTGGACCAATCTCCTCCACCAATTACATTCCCCGCTCTAACTGATGCTATTGAAACATTACTTTTTAAAAAATAAGAATGTGAATAACTATTTATCAATATTTCAGAAGCCGCTTTGCTAGCACTGTAAGGATCATTACCCCCTAATTTATCTTCTTCTGTAAATCTATAGTTAGTATCATCATTGTAATAAACTTTATCAGTAGTAACAAAGACACATGCACATTTAATGTCTATTTCTCTTAAAATCTCCAAAATATTAAGAGTCCCTGTAAAATTAGTATCAAATGTGTGTTTTGGATTTTCATAAGATTCAAGGACTATAGGTTGTGCAGCCAAGTGAAATATAATATCAGGACTAAAACTGACTATCTCGTCTCTAAGTTTCTCAAAATCATTGATATTAGATATTACTGAAGTAAATTGATCTGAAAACTTCAGTTTACTAAATAGAGATGGTTTTGTATTTGGTGATAACGAATAGCCCTTAATTATAGATTTATTTCTATCTAAAATATATGATAACCAAGAACCTTTAAATCCTGTGTGTCCTGTTATAAAAACTCGTTTATTTTTAAAAAAGTTTAAGTCTACCATGTTTTCCATTTAGCATTATTATTCACCCATAATTTTTCTAGTTCATTTTGATCTTTTAAGGTGTCCATTGCCTTCCAAAATCCTGAATGTTTAAATGCATTAAGTTCATTTTCTACTGCTAATTTTTCCATTGGTTTTCTTTCCCACATAATGTTTGCATCTTTATTGACATAGTCAAAGACTGAGGGTTCACAAACAAAAAAACCTCCATTAACCCAATCGACATCTTTTGAATTTTTTTCAGAAAAGTCAACTCTATCTTTTGAAAATTTAATCACCCCAAATCTTCCATCAGGCTTCACCGCCGTTACTGTACACTTTTTTTTGCTTTCAATATGAAATTTTAAAAGTTTTTTAATATCAATATTTGACACACCATCTCCATAAGTAAGAAAGAACCTTTTGTTATCGGTATATTTTTTAATTTTAGCTATTCTAGCTCCAGTTAAGGTTTCTTTTCCAGTGTCAATAAGTGATATTTTCCATTTTTCATTTGGCTTATTATGTATTTGAATATTATCATTTTCGATATCGACTGTAAAATCTGAATTATTATAAAAATAGGATGAAAAATAATCCTTTATTAGTTCGCCTTTATAACCAAGACAAATAACAAATTCATTATATCCAAAACTTGAATAATACTTCATTATATGCCAAATTATTGGTTTATCTCCTATTTCAACCATTGGCTTTGGCTTTATATCTGTTTTTTCTATAAGTCTTGATCCAAGACCTCCAGCTAGAATTACTACTTTCATATTATTTATTTATTTGTTTATTTATATATTTTTCTAATGTGATATAATGGCCTTGACTTTGACTCTAAATAAGTTTTTGAGATATATTCTCCAATTATTCCTATTGATATTAGTTGTATTCCAGAAAAAAACAAAACTAATACTGCGATTGAAGCCCAACCGTCAACATAATCAACAAAAAAATATAAAATTATTACTATTAAAATGCTAATAAAAGAAAAAGTAGAAATCAAGAGTCCAATTAAAAAGATTAGTCTAATAGGTCTAGCACTAAATGAAGTGACTGCATCAAAAGATAATGATAGAAGATTTGATAATCCAAACTTCGAAACACCTTTCTCTCTTTTTGTTCTTTCATAAGTTACAGTTTTGTATTTATTATCTAATTTCATAATCATTGCTCTTAGAAATCTATTTGTCTCGCCATACTTAGAAAGCTCCTTAACTAAATCTTTACTCAATAGTCTAAAATCTCCATGATTAGATATAATATCTGTCCCAAGAAATCTCATTAGCTTGTAAAAAATATTCGCACTTATTCTTTTCAAGAAATTATCTGATTTCCTGTTTGATCTCACTCCCAGAATCATATCATATCCTTCATAATGAAGATTGATCATTTCTTCTATTTTTGAAGGGTCATCTTGAAGGTCAGCATCAATGGAAACTATCATATCATAATCAGCATTTAATAGTCCTGCTGTTATAGAGCTTTGATAACCATAATTGTTTCGTAGATCAATTATTTTAATTTTTTTATCATTTTTTCTCAAGGAAAGTGCTTGCTGCAATGTATGATCAGTTGATCCGTTATTAACAATTACTATTTGATAATCTTCAATTAAATTATCCCAATTATTAATTAGTTTTCTTAACACTTTATAAGTATCCATTATTGTCTCCTCCTCATTAAAGCAAGGAATTACAATTGATAAGTTTTTATTTGTCATTTTCTATCATATTAATTATACCTTCTTTTAAATTAAACTTAGGTGTCCATCCATATTCTGAATTTAAATTCTTATAACTCGATTTAGAGTCCATAATTTCATTTTTTCTTAATGCTATTGATCCAAAATTTAATATAGTTTTTGAATTTAATTCATTTTTCATTAACTCTAAACAATCCTTTATTGATATTGAATTTCCAGTCCCAACACTAAAGATTTTTTTACCTTTCTTCCAATAATTTTTTTCCAACATCATAATCACTAAGTCAACAAGATCCTTAATATATATAAAATCTCTTTTCTGATTACCATCCGTGAGATCAATTGAAGGTTTGTTTCTTCTAATATTAGAATACATCTTATAAAAGAACTTATGGTCTGAATCATATAGGCCATATAAATGTTCTATCCTAAGATTAAAAAAACTATAATTAATGTCAGGATCAATTGACGATATAAAAAATAATTTTGATTTTATATAATCTTCTAGATACTTGTAATTTTTAAATTCTTCCTTATTAAAATATGAATCAAAGTTTATAAAAACTTTAATGGAATCGTTTAGTAACTCTATAATTTCAGTTGGTAATATAAAGTTTGTTTTATAAACTAGACTTGAATTCTCATACTTACCATAACAAACTGAACAATTTATAATTACCTCAATTTTTTTAGCTTTTAAAGCTTTATTTAAGCCAATTGATCCATAAATATGTTTAGTATAAGATCCTTTTAAATTAAATTTTGGTTCAGATGATTCTTTAACTAAAACGTGAATATCATATACACTGTTTTGCAATAACTCCTTTAAAATGTGAGTGCCTAAAAAACCATATGCTCCAATAATTAATATTTTCATGATTTATTTAATTTATAAACAAAGACTTTGTAAGGTGATTTTTTATTTTCAAAACAGCTTAATTCAGTCAAAACATTAGTATCATTCAAGATAATTTTTGAGCTAGAAAATATATATTCAATATTTGATTCTTGCATTTCATGAAAATTGAGGTCAAGATTTTTGAGAATTTCTGGACTATTGTTTTTATAGCAATAATTATTACAAGAAGATAAGATTTCACTACTGTAGATATAAAGATCATTTGAACGAATTACACTGTTATTATTGTTTATTCTGTTAAGTTTATTACTTAAAGATTGAGGATAATTAACTAGATAAGCATTAATAGTTCTAAAGCCATTGAATTGAGTCACACTTGGATTAATACCAATAGTGGAAATCAAATAATTAGATTTTGGTTTTCCTATGAATGATTCAATATTATCAAATAAATCTTCTGAATAAAATTCATTATATGAGTAAAAGCCCTTTTGATGAAAATCTTCTACTTTATTGTTAATTAATTGATCGGGGAAAACAGACATTATAATTTTATCCTCATTAAAAATATGATGAGCTATTTCTGCTTTAGAGTTTGGTAAAATATTATAAATAAATTCTTGATTTCTAATTAGATTTAAAAAAATTGATAAAAACAAAACTATATATGTGAATTTCTTTTGATTTATAAGAGTCAAAAAGGCTAGATAAAATAAGAATATATTCATATACGTGAACCTGCTAAAATTAAATGGTATTAACTCGTAGATTTTTAGTTCGTTATATAATATTGGATATACTGCAAGAATAAAAGTATTTATAATAATAAAGGTTAATATTATAGCTGTAAGCCTTTTGATTCTTTTAATATATACTATGATATAAACTATTATTGGTATACTAATAAATAAGGATCTTTCATCTCCAAATGTAATTACTCTGAAAAACTTATATAAAATTCCTTTGAGAGATGGATACTGTTCATAGCCTATTAAAAACCTGTGAGATTTTTCAGCATTATCTAAAAATAGTGTTGAAATAATATTAAAATTAGCTATTATTGCAGCCCCAAAAATTATTAAGATTGGATATACTAGATCATAATTTATTTTCTTTTTATTATAACAGTCATATAAAAGAAACAGAACTAGGTAAAATATTATAAATGGAGAGGAAAACTGAATTAATGAATAAAATGGAAATAACGCAATTAACATATAACTTGTAAGTATATGTTTTCTATTGTAAATATTTATTATTGACCATAATATCATAGGAAGGCCCATTAAACTTAAACCATAAATTGTATAAATAGGGGCGAGTGAAAAAGATATTGAAACTAGTAAAGATGAAGTTTTGTTGTTGAGATTAAAATGATCATTAATCAAAAAATACATGAAAATAAACCCTATTATCCTGACAAAAATTGAATTTATTAGGTATGCATCAAAAGAGTCGAATATTAAAAAAAATAATTTTATAAAGTTTAATGGAGAATGTATATATGATAATTTTAAATTCTCTCCTACTAAATATAGTGTGTCTGAAACACTTAAATTAAAAAGATTATTGGTGATCTTTAGTAAATGATTATATAAAAAATCAACATCTAAATTATCATTGATTATTATATAGGAATCCTTTCCAAAAATAATAATTGGTAAATGAAAAATTAGTATTATTAATATGCCTAATATTTTATTCAATTACTTTTTTTTACTTCTTTATTAATCCATTTATATGTTTTTTCCATGCATTCTAATAATGTTAATTTGGGTTCCCATCCCATTTTCTCAATAAATAAATTATTATCTGAATTTCTACCTCTTACTCCTAATGGACATGGAAATCCATATTTTTTTATAAAATTTTCTCCCTGTAAATTCATGATTTTAAGATTTTTACCAGAAATATTAATAGCCATTTGAGCTAACTGGTTAATTGTCACCATTTCTTCAGAACCAATATTCACAGGGCCAAGAAATTTATCTTGTCTCATCAATCTTAGGGTTGCCTCAACACAGTCATCTATATACATAAATGATCTTGTTTGCTTCCCATCTCCCCAGACCTCAAATTCATGATCTCCCTCTGCAGCTTTTCTACACATTGCAGCAGGTGCTTTCTCTTTTCCACCATCCCATGTGCCTTTAGGTCCAAAGATATTATGATATCTTGCAACCCTTATATTTAAATTATAATTTCTTTTAAAAGAGAAATATAATCTTTCACTAAATAATTTTTCCCATCCATATTCTGAGTCTGGATTTGCTGGATATGCTGACGACTCTTCACAATTTGGGTTATCTGGATCAGTCTGATTATGTTCAGGATAAATACATGCAGATGAACTGTAAAATATCTTTATAACTTTTGCTAAATGTGCACAGTAAGCTACATTTAAGTTTATCAATGCTGAATTATGCATAACATTTGCATCATTTTCTCCTGTAAAAATATATCCTGCACCACCCATATCGGCAGCTAATTGATATACTTCATCAAATTGAATATAATTACCACTTGAGTCTTTAAATACTTTCTCAACAACTACAGGATCCGTTAAGTCTCCCTGGACGTAGTCATCAGATATTTCGTTGCTTTTCCAAAATTCGTGTTTAGGTTTTATATCAACATTTCTTACCCAAAAATCTTCTTTTTTTAATCTATTTGCTAAGTGTCCTCCTATAAATCCTCCACCTCCTAATACAAGTGCTTTTTTCATTTTAATTTTGTTATTTAGTGCTTTTTTCATTTTTAAGTTTGTTATTTTAAGTTAGTTATTTTCTTAATTATTCTCGTTATAGTAAAATACTTTATCCTACTGTTATAAAGGTTTCTTAATTTTTTTAATACGTTTTCTTTCATTAATTCATTTTCAATTTTTATTTCAGAATAAATCATATTAAGGTTATAAAAAACTTTACTTCTTAAAGTATATTTTAATTTTTTAAAATCTTTTTTTGAAATAAGCCTATAATTAAGATCTTCTTCAAGGTAAGCCTCATTAAAAATTTGTATTGATTTTTCAACAAGTTTTATTAGATTTTTTTTCTTATTAAAGCTTGAATTCTTCAAGCCATCTCTAATTAGAAAAATACTTAAGTTTAACCACTTCATATAATAAAAATCAAGGGTATCTTTATTATTATTAGAGTTTGAATTTAGTGAAAGCTCTCTGGTAATTCTAATTCCGCTTATATGATAGTATCCTTCAAAATGTCTGAAAAATTCTCTTGCAAAAAAGAATCCTGAAATATTCAATTTTTTAAAATAGAGATTTTTCCAGTCTATTCTTCCAAAATAATCAATATCATTACTTATCTGTGCTATAATATATTTTAGTGTTCTTGCTGTCATAATTGAGACAGAATCGACTTGATGATTTAAATTACTTATTTTATATAGTGATTTATCAATTTTCTTATACTTTCTATTTTGAATATATTTTTTATTTTCTGCAGCTGAAATCAGTTCTGGAATATGGCTATAAAAATAAACTTTTTTAAAATTATTTTTATCTTGAGAAAAAATTTTATTTACAATGTTTTTAAATGTTTCACATTGATAATCAACAAATTGATGATCATGATTCATTGCTAAAAGAAGTGGTTCATCTATGATATTTCCAAAATGATCATTTATGTCTTTTAACCAAGTTTTTTTATTATAGGGTCTCTTGAAATTGATATTTATTTCTGAGTTTTTAAAATTTTCCTCTATTAAACTTTTAACTTCTTTGTTATTGGATTCATCATATAATTCAATATTAAAAACACATTTTTTAAATTTAATTTTTGAATAACTTATTAAAACAGATTTCAATATTTTAAATGGCAAAACTGTTTTATCAAAGTCATAATCTTTTGGCGTTATAACCGGATAAAAAGTATACACGCTATTTTCATGAATAGTTGAACTAACTAGTTTTGTATTAAAATATAAATTCATTAATTATATATCTAAATTAGAAATACCTTGATTCCTCTCCAATGAATATGCAAATGCAGTTTCATTTCCATCGGGTTTATTATCATTAATAATAATTCTTGGACCTCCTCCAACGCCCATTATTAATTTATCATAAAAAATACCAATATCAGACAATTGTTTTTCTGTATTGAATCTTAATGACTCCTTTCTTCCTGTCATAAGAATTATATTATAACCTTTAGCATCCCACTCCGAAAATTTTTCTATAGTTCCAGGTAGAAGCTCAAGTTTTTGTGATGAGGATGTGTTCTTCCAGGGAAGTTGATGTTTTACTAACGTTCCGTCAATATCACATATAATTGTTTTAGGTCTAGTATCCATGTAATTTATTTAATTTATTTAGTATATTTTTTATTATTTTTTTGTCTATTTTATCAAACTTTGACTTAATTTCTTCAATAAAATTTGTTTGAGAAAGGACATAATGTCCACAAATTTTTATTAATTCCTGTTTGTTTTTTTTTGGATCAAAATTTTCTCCAACCCACTTTTCCCATCTTTTTGAATCATAGCATATTTGCCAAAATTTATTAAATGTTAATTTATCATTTAATATTTCATCTAAATATGTTTTAGTCTCTATAAGACCAAACTCAGGGGCTATATTTATTGAGTCCAAGCCTAATGACATTTTTTCAAAAATTAATTTTTCTGATATATAATCTCCATTATGTTCTTTTGACATTAAATTAAATTTTTTGGCAACTTTAATCATGTTTAATAACCTGTTTCTATCATAGTTGCCTGTATTCTGATTATTTTTAAGAGATGTACCTGACTGAATTACTAAATATTTTATTTGATTAAAGGCCTCAATAGGAAGTGTTCTTTTTAAGTCATTCAATAAATCCTCTAATTCAAAATAATTGAATTTTCTTATGCTTTCTTCAGTGCCAACCTCAAATCTAATCAATGGATTTAATGAGTAGCAAAATTTTATCATTTCAGATGTCCAGATTATACCATCCTTATAATTAGTGTATTTTTTCCATGGGTCAATATGAATATAGTCCATATATTTACAATCTTCTTTTAATGATTCATATCCGTCATCATCTTTATTACCTTGACCAGGTCCCGCATGATCTCTTTTAATTAATAGATTTGGGGCATACTCTCTCAACTCTTTTGTAGTCCAATTATTACTGTATCCTCCGGTATTTTCAATTTGCCTTCTACTAGGTATTAATCCGACATTCTCACCTCTTAATCTGTTGAATACAATTATTGCATCAACAACATTTTTAGACATTGGACCAATAAAAAATTTTGTTTTCATTTAGTATATAATTTAAACTGTTCCTCGGCTTGAAAATTTGCTATAATTTTACCATCTCTTGAAAATGGTCTTCCATCAATAAGATTTTTATTAAAGAGTTCTACAGGTGTAGCATTAAAAATTAGTTTATCAGTAGTTTCTAAAATTGACCAATTTTCCCTTGTAATTATTTTATAATTTATATTTATATGTTTACACGTATATTGAACTGCCTTACTAAACCCTCCATTTCCAGCAATTAAAATTTCACTTGGTTTAGTACTCATGTTTAAAAGAAACTTTTTAACTCCAAGCCAATCTGTGTTGTAAGCAAATAATTTATTAGACACATTTAAAATTGTGTTAGCACTTCCTATTTTATTTGCTACTGGATCAATATTATCTGCGTAATTAAGTATTTCAATTTTAAATGGCATACTAAGAGCAAAGCCTGAAAAATTTAATGACTTTACAGCATCAATAGATTTCAATAAATTATCTGAGTAAAAAGATTTATAAATAGCATTTATATTGTTTTCTTGAAATTTTCGATTAAAAAAAACACACCCATTATTTCCAGGATTACTAGAAAAAGAACCATATATCTTTGTATCCTTATTTATTTGCATGACCAAAACATTTCAATTGATTTAAACCATAAAATTTTTCCAAATTTTTCATCATGAAGCGTAGACATATTTAAATATATCAAAGCAGTTATAAGTCTTATTTTATTTAAATCATAGCCTCTTTCTTGAATCCAATTTTCATAATAGATTTTAAATTCAAGCAAACTTTTCTCTTCTTTATAAGAGAAGTTAATCAATGATTCTCCTTCTTCATATTTTAGTAAGTCTTCTTTTTTCATCAAATTGTATGACATTAAAAGCCCTCCATAGAGCTTAGATAAATCATAATAAATATCTCCTTCCTCAGTATTGCCAGCAAATGATTCTCGCCAATCTATATAAGTAAAATTATCATCATCTTCATTATAAATAATATTATCAAATTGAAGATCTCCATGAAAATTACTGTATGTTGAGCTATCATATAATGAAGAATAATCAATTTTACTTAATATAGATTCCATAGAATCATAACTCAGTCCATTTATGATAAATTTATTCTTTAAATATCTTTTCCCATATTTATCTATAAAATTTTGTTTTCTGCTTTGAGTTTTATTTATATAAAATTCATCAACAGCTTTTTTGGTAATAATTTTGAGTTTAGACTTGTCTAAAATATTTTCAAAAAAACGTAAAAATTTCTTATACACTTTTAACGAATTATAATTGTAAACAGTTTTTCCTGGTGCCCAGTCATATGCTATAAAGCTCTTAGTTTGTTTAAAATTATTAGGAATTAATCCTTTTAGTTTTTTTGCTCTTTTAGAAAGGTTAACTATTAAATTTGGATTTGGATTAAACTTTATAAATCTATCTTCTTTATATGTTATTTCTCCTGTAACTTTAGAAAGTGAGAGAGGTTTGTCGTTAAAATAAACTTTGGTTGTGTTCAAGTCATCTAAATTTCCTGTATCAAGCCATTTTAACTTTTTTGCCTTAAAAGAGGGATATGATTTCAAATTGTTAAATGCATGAACGAGTTCTCCGTTTTCCATGTTTTCTTCTAGTTCTTTCCAAAAAACTGAATAGTCCCAGATACTAGCAATCCCAATAAAAGCATAATCATATCCTTTTTTACTTTTTTCAGAAAAAGAAATTATATTATCATTAGAGTCAATATTCATTGTTGAATATTTTTCAGGGTAGCTTGTGGGCTGGACTCCAAGCCAATTTCCATCAATATGGGGGATGTCAGAATCTAAAATGCAGTCTGCTACTGTTATATAGAAAGGCCTCTGTAGGTTTTTTTTAAACTTAATAGCAGTTGTTCCAGGTCCAGACTTTGGATTATCATAATCATCAATATTGAGATAATTGATATTTAGCTTTGGAAAGGCTAATTCACAATACTGCTTAAGCTCTTCTCCTCTATAACCTAATGCAATAAAAAATTCATATTCTTTTGGGAATTTTTCAATGATCATTGAAATAATCGCTTTGTTATTTATCGGTATTTGGGCTTTATTGATATCATCTGTCAGTCTTCCTAGTCTTGTTCCTACTCCAGCAGCTAATATTAGTACTGCAGGTGTCTCATGTTCAGCATCAATTTTCCCATCGGATCTGTTAAATTCATCATTAATTCTAATTATGTCATCTACTTCTGGAGTTGAAACTTCTTGAAGAATTATATCGGTAATTGCAATAACTCGATGTTTTTTAGTAGGTTTAACGTTAAAGAAATCACCTGCTTTCATTAATTTTTTCTCAACAATACCACTGTCATTTTCAAGCCATACTTCAGCTTTACCTGCAATAATATAATTTGTTTCCCTTTTGTAATTATGATATTGAAAGCTTGTCTTATATCCAGCATTTATGTAGATTCTTTTATAACAGTAGGAGTCATTTAGATCAAGCCACTCTTCTTTTCCCCAAGGTTTGTGTATTACTTTATACATTTTGTTTTAGAATTAATATTAGTTAATATATCTTTTTTTATTTCTTCATTATAAACTCCTGCTTTAAGAACAACAAGGGGATTCCTTGAATTTAACAGGCATTTTGGACTTTGAACCATTAATCTTGTTCCATATAGTCTCTTACCAATTTTAATAGGGCTGTTATCTAAAATTGAACTAACCCTATCAGTTGAAAGACCAAATCCAATTAAATACTGAGAAAAAATATGCGCCCCAAATAAAAATATTTTACCATCATGATTATTTATTGCGTTATTAAGCTCTAGGATCATTTTCTCATGATAATTAATAAAATCATTAAACATTGTTTTAAATTTTTTCATCAGTATTGGGTTACCCCCAGTTTAATATAATTAATTTTTTTGTCTAGATCGGGAAGAATATTTCTACCATCATATACTATAGATGGATTTTTCATTGTCTTAACTAAATCCTCCCAATCGTAATCTTTAAATTCATCCCACTCAGTCAAAATTGCCGCTAAAGATGAGCCTTTAATTGCATCAAAATAATTATTCTTAACTTTAAGTCTACTCAATAAATATTCTGTTTTATCTCTTGATAATTTTTGAGATGACCATAGTTTCATCAAATCCAAAATAATTTTATCTCTAGGGACCATTGGATCATAAACATTAACAAAAATTTTATTCTTGAGTAAAGTGTCTGTTACATATATTGAAGCTGATTCTCTAGAATCATTTGTATTTTTTTTAAATGCCCAGCCTAATATTGCTACCTTTTTATTTTTCAAATCATTATTTAACCATAATTTGATATTATTACTAAATCTCTCTTTTTGATAATCATTAATTCTAACAACCTGATGCCAAAAGTCTGCAACCTCATTAAGATCATAGTGTCTGCACAAATAAACTAAGTTTAAAATATCTTTTTGAAAACAACTACCACCAAAACCAACTGAAGCATTTAAAAATTCACTACCAATTCTTCTATCCATTCCTATAGCTTTAGATATTTCCTGTATATTGGCTCCCGTTTTTTCACATAAGGCAGATAGACTATTTATCGAAGATATTCGCTGAGCTAACATTGCATTTGCTGCAAGCTTTGATAATTCAGAAGACCATACATTTGTTTTTAAAATTTTATTTTTTGGAATCCACTTTTCATAAATTTCTGATAAAGATTTCACAGCATTTCTTCCAGATTTAGTGTCATCTCCTCCTATTAAAACTCTGTCAGATTTAAACAGGTCTTTAATAGCTGTTCCTTCAGCAAGAAATTCAGGATTTGAAAGTACTTCAAAATTAAAACCTGATTTAGATTTCGAAAATATTGCTTTTAACCTTTCCGCAGTTCTCACAGGCAAGGTGGATTTTTCAACAATTATCTTATCTGATATAGCAACTTTAGCAATATGCTCTGCAGATGATTCAATATAACGAAGATCTACAGCCATACCCTTACCTTTCCCTGAAGTTTTAGTTGGGGTATTTACAGAAAGAAAAATCATTTCTGAATCAATTACTGCTTGATCAATATCTTTAGAAAAAAATAAATTTTTATCTCTAACTTTTTCAATTATTTCAGATAATCCTGGCTCATATACAGGTAAATTATTTAAATCTTCAGAGTTCCACATATCAATTTTTTCTTCATTGATATCAACTACGGTTATTTTCAAATCTGGGCATTTTAATGCTATAACAGCCATTGTAGGACCCCCTACATAACCCGCTCCTATACAACAAATTTGTTTAATTTTCACTTTGTTTTATTTATTAACCAAGATGAAGATTGAATTTTTTCACCTAAACCATCTATTAATTTAATTCCAAGTTCACTACAAACTTTTCTTTCAGGTATTACCAAATTGTTCTGATCCCCTCCATTTGCAAAAAAAACATTATGTGATTTTTCAAATTTTTCAAATATTTTTTTTAATGTAGATTGAACAGTTTTATCTCTGTCTATAGAAAGAATCGCTTCGTCTACAATTTTCAATTCTTTTATTATTAATAATCGTTCATCCTCTAGCATAAACTCTTTTGACCCTTTTATCTTTCTTTGATAATCATTATTAACTATAACAATCAAAATATCTCCAAATTTCTTTGCCTCATAGAAATACTCTATATGCCCTTTATGCAGGGGATTAAAATATCCTGAAACTATTACAGCTTTATTCCTCATTGTGTCTGTTATAATCATCTTCAATTCTAACTATATCATCCTCTCCAAAATATGATCCGGTTTGGACTTCTATTATAACCAGTAAATCTTTACCAGTATTTAAAATTCTATGTTTTGAAAGTCTAGGTATCAAAACTGTTTCTCCAACAGAAACTTTCTTATCATCACCATTGAGGGTAAACAACCCTGTTCCTTGAACAATTATCCATGTCTCAAATCTTTTATGATGATATTGATAGCTTAATCTTTTACTTGGCTCGACTTCAATTCTTTTAAGCTTATAGTTTGGTTCATCATGTATAACATAAAAAGAACCCCATGGTCTAGTATCTTTAGTTAAGTATTTCATTTTAATCTTTTGAATACAGCATTATACTATTTTTATTTGTTGGAATTTTTGCCGTAAGAAAAAAACTTACTTTTCGATTTATTAAATTCTCAATTTTATCCTCCAATTGAGTTATATAATTAAAATTTAGATTCTTCCCAACCAAAATAACTTCAATATTTCCTGAATCAATTCCCCTAGCATAATCACCAATTACAAATATTTTTTCAACATTTCCCATTCTATCAATTACGGTGTCAACCAAATCCTCTAATCCTAGGTGTTTAAGAACTACTTTTCGCATAGTCTTATACAAAGGATGCGTAGCATTAACCTTATATTCAATTTTATTGTTCTTTTTTAATTTATTTAAATAGCCAGCTCCATATAGATGATTTAACTCTTTTCGAATAGAATTAGTAGATTCACCCATTTCATTTGCAAGACCATTTAAATAACCCTTATTTGTTTGTGATACAAAAAATTTGATCAATAATCTTAACCTAGTTTTTGATGTAATTAATTCTCCTAACATATATTAAGTAACAAAAGTACTAGTTTTTAGGTAATATTACGAATAATCATTGTTTTTTTTTTTTGTTTAAATAATCTACATTTACAATGTGAATCCTATTGTAGCTATTTCGGCCTTAGTTTGTAGCTTATTGTGTTTACTTTTTATTCAAAAATATTTTATAAACAAAAATAAGATTGCAATTATTAATAAACGATCTAGCCATAATACTATTGCAACAAATAGTGGGGGAATATCAATTTTCATAACATTGTTCGCTATTTCTTCAGTTTTATATATATCTGGTATTGAGCTATTCAATTATAAAATATTAGTACCAATTAGCTTAATGACAATTATTGGATTATATGATGATTTATATATAGTAGATTTTAAATTAAAGTTTTTGTTTCAGATAATTGCAGCAAAAATAATCATTGATCAAGGGTTTATAATAACAAATTTACATGGTATATTAGGGATATTTGAACTTTCAAGCTTAATTGCTCAGCTATTAACTATTTTTATTATCGTAGCAATAATTAACGCTATTAATTTTATTGACGGTATTGATGGTCTTGCATTAGCTGTTTTTTATATTTTCATTGTATCATATGAATTTTTTGCAAAGATTTCCTACTATGCTTTTGATTCCCTTTCAATAACGCTAATCGCAATAACTATCCCTTTATGGTTTTTTAACTATCGGAAAAACAAAAAAATATTTTTAGGTGATTCTGGATCATTGATGCTCGGAACCATAATCAGCATCTATACACTATCTATTTTAACAAATAATTATATAATTAGACCTGAATTTGATGTTAACAAAATTTTATTTGTTATATCAATCCTTTTATATCCCATAATTGATATAATTAGAGTATTCTTTTTAAGAATTATAAAAGGAAAATCACCTTTTATAGCTGACAAAAATCATATTCATCATATACTACTCAATAAAGTTAAATCTCATGGTATTGTTGTTTTAGTGATATCAGCCACAACTTTAATTTTTATCTTTTTAATGCAAACTTTAATTAACTAAAGCTCGAAGCTCATCAAAGTAACGCTCATTTGGAAATTTATTTGCAGAGTAGTTTAAAAGATTCGTAAAATTAAGTTTATTAATGTTATTTATTTTAATATAATATTCAAAAAACAACTTGTGAATATTGATATTAGTACTATTATATAAAATCTTAGAATCTGCAAATTTGTTTTCAATGTTTAATTCAACTATAAGCGAAAAATAGATTTCTGCATAAATAATATTGTCATTATATTTTTCAAATAAATCCTCAGCGATATCAAAAGATTTGTTTATATCTCCAGTTGATAAGCTTACACTTAAAAACAGCTTTTTAGTTAGTATATCATATCGGTTTTTAGATGAAGCATATTCTAGAAGAGTTAGAGCTTTTTTATAGTCCTTATTATTAATATGATACCTAGCCAAATATGTAGATATAGGGATAGTATTTGAAGCAAGATTAGGGAATGTAAAATTAATCTTTTCCATTTCTTTATTGCTTAAAGAGTATGTGTTATTATAATAGTCATTTAGTAGCTTATCTTGGCTACTTAAAGAGACATGTTCATTATAAGAAGCGTAAGAGGCACCTAATAAAAAAATAATCAATAGAACTGATAACAGTTGACTAAAAATATTACGATCTATCTTTAAGTTTTGGGAAATTAATACTGTTGATATTATAAATAAAAAGGGCACTATCTGTTGACTTCGATGAATTGGAAAATTTAGATTTGAATCAATAAAAAACACTATTACTGATAATAATAGAAATGGAAATACAGAGATGTTTTTTAAACCTTTGATTAAAATCGATATGATAATAATAAATAACGAAAAATACATGATAAACCCTAACAAACCTATCTCAACAAGAATTTGTAAAAAATCATTATGCACATAATAAGGTATAATTATATTATCAGAATTAAAGTCTTGGAATCTAAGTGACTCGATTTTCCAAGATCCTAAACCATGACCTAGAATAGGTTTTTCACTAAATAATTCTAATGAATTATCAATATATCTGATCCTCTGATTATATGAGGTATCATCTAATAAATTTAATGGGTTTAGTGTTTTCTCATTTAAAGATGTATTGAAATTATTAATCAGAAATAAAACACTTATTAATGAAAAAATAACTGAAAAAAGGACATGTGTTTTTTTTAAATTTGAAAGCGCCAAAGATAAAATGTAAATTATAAATAGTGAACCAATAGCAATTCTACTTTGAAGGATAATTATACTAACTATAGCAAGCAGCTCAATTACTCTTATAAAAATTCGTCTAAACTTTACTTTTTCCTTAGATGATAAATATAAAATTAAAGGAAGCTTAACTAGAATAGAGAATGAACTTATATTTCTATTCATTGAGATTCCAGTAAAACTATTTTGATTTAAAATAAAGTCTTGTAAAGCAAAGAAAGATTCAAGTGAAATCGATATTAAAAAAATAATCCCAATAAATTTATAGGGGTCATTAATTTTACTTAGTGAATTAAGAACACAAAATAAAGTACTTAATATTATAGAAAATTTAAAAAATGTAATTATTGCTTCATTAATATTATTAGATATAAAGATTGTACAGATAAGATATAAGCAGCTAAATAAAATTATACGATTAAAAAGTTTAATTCCATATATAGATTTGGTATTTGAAAGTAAAATCTTAATTAAGAACAAAACAGATAGAAAAGAGACCAGTAACCATCTCATAGAGACATTATCAATTGCTGTAAATTTAGGTGCTAAGACAGCAAAAGATAATAACAACAAATACCCTTTTTCAAAAAAATAATCTTTGAAATAATCCATTGTAATTTTATTTACAATATTCTCCTATTAATCTAAATGAAGCTTTATAATCAAACTTTGATGATAGATAGATGTATTTGCAAGCATTATCATAATCTTCAAGCTCATTGTATACATTAGCTATAATAAATTCTGATTTACCTGTTTTGGGATTTAATGAATCGATAACATATTTCAACTGTGTTATAGCTCTATCATAATATCCAAATTTATAATTACTTATACCCGCATTCTCATAATGAGTATATTCAATCGGATTAAGATTAATAGCCTCCTCATACTTTATTGCAGCATCTCTATATTTCTCTGCAATATATAGATCAGTTGCTTCCATCTCAACATCAAGTGATTTATCAATTTGCTCAGCACCATAAATTACATATAAAGCAGAAATCTTAAGATTAAAATCAGAATCTCCAAAGAGGTTTATTGCTTCTACTGCTTTTTGTTTACCATAATTAGAAATTGAATCTGGTTTAGTTAATATGCCTGCAAAATAGAACTTCCAAATATCAGATATTTTTGATTTTTCTACTTTCTCAAATATAGAATCTATAAGATGATATCTATCAAAATTTCTATAAGCTCTTGCTAAATCAATAAAATGTTTATGATTATTTGGAATCCCTGTAAATGATTTTTCAGCGTAATACAAAACGCTATCTTTTTCGCCAAGGTTAAAATATATGTCCTGCTTTAAAGATTCGTTGTACATAATGTATGGGTTTACATTATCGCTTTCAGCTAATAGCTCAAGTGCTTTATCATATTGTGCTCCCAAGAAATAATATCTTGCAACAAGAGCTTTCATTGGAATACTCGAAAGTGATAAATTTGGGAATTCTAGATTAAGCACATGAAATCTTGCTGTTGATTCTTCCTTAAAGATGCCATTTCTTAGATCCTCATAAAGTAGTCGTTGTATTTCACTGGAAACATTATTATGATAATGAAAATAAACAGATAATCCGGAGATAATTAACAGTAATATTTTAATTGTTGACTTCATTTTGTGAATTATTGAAATATAACGAAAGTGCAATAATGAATGCTAAATAAAACAATTGGGTTGATCTTGTAAAAGGAAAATTTAAATTTGAGTCTACTAGCCAAATTAAAAGACATGTAGGGACAATTGCAATAATAGGATTAGCTTTTACT
>Ga0310120_10000430_pt1 | contig 33414 bp, 24 predicted proteins | sample CB27_AW_983_MG_FD_203506 | JGI IMG/M metagenome (GOLD analysis project Ga0310120, IMG submission 203506) | Marine microbial communities from Western Arctic Ocean, Canada - CB27_AW_983 | ecosystem: Environmental > Aquatic > Marine > Oceanic | place: Canada: Western Arctic Ocean | collected...
ACCGGGGCCGATTTCTCACGGATCAGCCGGTTGACCAATCCCAGCGACTTGGTGGCCTCGGTGTCGTGACGCACCTGGACGGCGATGCCGGTTTCGCGAGTGAACCGTGCGAGGATCGGTTCGGAGAACAACTGGTCATGGGAACAATAGACGACCAGGGGGCCGGATGCGGCGGTGACCGACGATCCGGCGACGGTGGGCTGAGTCGACGGGGTGCGGCCGTCGCAGGCCAGGCCGGCCACGAGCAGCAGGGCACACAACGGCCCGGCGGGCGTGACCCGTCGACGGCGAAAAGCTGGGCGGGCCAACGGGTCACTTCTTGGAAGCATCGTCCGATTTGGCGGGCGAGGTGGCTGGAGCGGTCTCGTCGAGAGACTGGAAGTACTTCTTGATGCCCTCGATGTACCCCTTGGGGATCTCCTCCTTGTCGATCGCCTCGCTGACTCCTCGCTTGATCGCCTTGACGCTCTTGCTGTAGCTCTTCCGGGCATCTCCCGAATCGCTCTGGCCCTTGGTCTTCAGCGACAGCAGCACCTTGCCGGCCGTCAGCGCCGACTTGGAGACCTCGGTCTTGAACTTCGTCTTGACCGAGTCGTCTTCGAGCACCTCGCCCCCTTTGCCGAATCCGCGGTTCCCGGTCCCGTCACCATCGGCGATCTGTTCGCCGAGCTGTTCCATCAACTGCTGATAGAACTCGCGGTAATCATCAAGTGTTTCAGCGTTCTCGAGCATCTCGCTGTCGACCTGTCCGTTTTCATTGGCCTTCTGGGCCATGCGGGCCGTTTCGAGAGCCTTCTCGAGTTCCTGCAGGTCGCGGGCGGTCTGGGCCAGTTCCTGGAGTTCCTGCTTGGCGAGTTCCATGGTTTCGGAGAGGTGCTTCCGAGCACTTTCGGCGAGTTCCTTATCGCCGGACTGCATGGCCTTCATCTGTTGTTTGGCCCGTTTCAAGGCAGCGGTGAGCGGGTGTTTTTCGTCGAGTTTCTCCGAGGCGAACGACTGGACGTCCCGGAGCTTCTTCTGCATCTTCTGCATCAACTCGGATCGCTTCTTCTCGGCCTCGGGACTGTTGTCGCCGTCAAGTTTCGAGAGTTCCTCGAGGTCCTTCTTTATGGACTCGAGTTCCTTCTTGAGATTGTCGGTCGAGCCTTCCTGCAGTTCCTTGGACCACTTGTCGATCTTGGGCGAATCGATCTTTCCGAATTTCTGGCCGTTGGTGGTGCGGTTGAGTGTCTGCTTGAGCTTGTGGGCATCGGCCATCTTGTGCAGGTCGCCGAGTTTCTCGCGTTGTTGGTCGAGCAGCTTGCGGTTGGTCTCGGGTGCGGCCGTCGTCATCTTCTTCAATGCCGCTTTCAACTCATCGATTGCCTGCTTGACCTGGGGCGAGTTCTCGTCCTCGTCGTTGCTCAACTGTTCGGCTCGGATCTTCGTCTTGCGGGCTTCCCGTTCAAGCACGGTTCTCTGTTGCCGTGACTCGTCGGCCTTGGCGACCTCACCGAACGGGTCGAGTTGAGGGACGGCGAGCACGAGTGCTGCGACGACGGCCAGGGCGATGCCCGGTTGCCGGAGGCCCTGCGAAAGTGGCAGGGGGACGACCCGGGCGGGCTGGACATTGGCAGCCTTGGTGATCGCATTGCGGGCCACCAGCGGCTGGTAGTCCCCGGCCGATCCATCCAGCAACGTCAGCGTAAGAAACAGGTCCTTGGTGCCGTGGTGTTGGTCGATCACCCGGGCCGTCTGCGATCGGGTCGGTCGGTCATGCCAGCAGGCGGCTGCCAGCAACGACACGGCAACCACCGCCAGCATCAGCATCGCGGCCAGGATTCCCAAGCCGTTCCAGTCGGCCACACCGGTCGTCTCGATGCCCATCTGCCCCGCCAACGACGTGACGATTTCATCCAGCGGCAGACTGACCAGGCCGGTCAGGCGGACGAACAGGATGGCGATGGCCAGCACGACGGAAATCGAGAGGATCAGTGTCGAAAGCCGACGGCCGAATCCGGCCCATCTCAGCCGCGTGGCGACCCGTGCGAGCACGGCGTCCGGACCAGAAAGAGTCGTCATGTCGCTTGTCTCAGGCAGGGGCGTGATGCCAAGAGCAGTCTAGCGTCCGTCACTCGTTCGGCTCAAGGACCTTTGCTTCCCGGGTCGAGATCAACCCGTCGCGGTTTCTGTCCAGACGGTCAAACAGCGCGAGTCCGCCCAGAAACTCGCGACCGGAGACGTCTCCGTCGCCGTTGCGGTCCATCCGCCGAAACCAGCCGGGGCCACTGCGGCGATCGGGTGTCGGTGTGGCGGGGTTGAGCGGCGGGCGGGACATCGCCATCGCGTCCCGCGTGAACAGTGACGCGCGGGCCACCTCGAGCGTCAGGATGTAGTCACCCGAGAGCTCGGTCCGCGAAATCCGGCCGTCGCGGTCCCTGTCGATCTGCCGCAGTCGCGAATAGCCCTCGCGGAACTCCCTGGGAGCCAGTCGCCGGTCGCCGTTGGCGTCGAGCAGTTCGAACAGCGAGCGACGGCTGTGCGAGACGCTCAGCAGCAGGCGGCTCTGCTGCACCGCCGTCTGGTCCTTGATGAACTCGGTGAGTTCCTCCATCACCACTCGTCCGTCGGCGTTCGAGTCGACCATCGAGAACGAAGCTCCGGTGAGCATCAGTTGAGGAAATTCACTCGGCTCGATGTACTTGTTCTTGTTCCCGTCGGCGACGTGGAATCTGAGGCGATAGAACTTGGTGGTCAGCAGGCGGTCTGAACGAGTGTTCTTGGCCCGCAGTTGCACGGTCCAGCCGCCCCAGGGTCGAGACAGCCGGGCCAGTCGGCGGCCGGACGGACTGCCGACGACCATCATTCGGGTGCGGCGGGTCCGGGGATCTGGAAGCGATGCGTCGATTGTCTCGTGAGGCGTTGGATGCTTCAGGTACTGCAGCAACTCGAATCGATCCAACCGCCCGTTGCCGTCACGGTCGACGTTGTTGAACTGCTCGGAGGTCAGCCCCAGTTGCTCGCTGCCGACCGTCGCTTTGGTGTCGGGTGGTTTGACCTGCCCGTAGAAGGCGATCAGTCGGTCGGCGAGAACCTGGTGATCGGCGCTGGACAGGGCGACGAACGGCAGCGACTCGGCCCGGGTCGTCTCGTACTGCAGAGGATCCAGTTCGTCGACGCTGAACGTCTCGTCGTCGTCAACGTCCAGGCGTTTCAGGCGTCCCGTTGCTGCGGAGATCTCGCCAGCCACGAGGAACCCGTCCGAGTTGGCATCGAGACGCGTGAACAGTTCGGCCGAGCGGGTGGCACTTCGGGACTGGACGCTGACGGCGAAGGAGGGGCCGAGTGCACCGTCGACGACGCGGGTGAACTCGATCGGTGAGAGGCGGTCGTCGGTGGGTGTGGTGTCGAAGTCCTTCCAGGTCTTGGGGAGCGAACGAAATCGCGACGCGATCTCTCCCAGCCGTTCGACCCGGGTCACCTCGGATCGTGTCAGAAAGCCGTCTCGTTTCCGATCGAGCGTGCGGAACAGCTGCTCTGTATAGCGACGACGAAACGAACGGATTCCGCTGTTGCCGATGCGGACTTCGAAGCGGACCACAAGGGGGTGGTCGGGCGCGAAGCAGATCAGGTCAAAGCGATCGGGTTTCGACCGCGTCGATTGAGCATCGCCGGTCGCGGGCTTGTCCTGCGCCGGGGCGGTCCGATTCGAGGCCAGCCACGCAGCGACGATCATCACCGGGATGACCAGCGTGATCCCGGGCCGGCAGCGGTCGACGGGGCGAGGCATGAGTCGGATCCGTTCGAATGAAACCGAGAGGGGCGAGAACGGTTCCGACTCCAATCGTAGTTCGGTCGTGGCGGCCGTTCAATATGCGGTTTCGACAGGACGTCTTTCGAGCCATTGCAGCACCAACCAGACGAGCAGCAGGCCGAGAATCATTCCGGCCAGGCCACCACAACAGATGTCCGCCGTCGAGTGCACCCGCAGCAGGTGTCGCGACCACCCCACCAGTACGGCCCACGGCAGAAACAGCCAGGCCAGCCAGTTGGGTCGGCCACCGAACCGGAAGCCGAGCACGGTGAAGACGGTTGCCAGGGTGACGGTCGCCAGGGTGTGACCCGAGGGGAACGAGTGTCCGGTTTCGGCCAGCCAGTGTGCGCGGACCAGGGGATGGAGGTCGGGGACCCGCGATGCGGCCGGTTCGGTGTTGAACAGGTGGCCGAGTTCTTCGGTTCGCCTCTTCTTGGTTGCCATCCGGTAGAACTCGTCGGCAGATCCAATCACACCCAGGTCGGCCAATTCGCGGATGTTCGGCCGGGCCGCTCCGATTGCCGGCTTGATTACCTGTTCATTGATCCACGCCTGAGCCGCCAGGACTCCCACCAGGCTCGCCAGCAGGACCAGTGCGAACGACCGGCGTCCGCCCGGGAACGTGCCGGCGAATGTCAACCAGGCGGTACCCAGCACCAGCACCACCGGTGTGCCCACGAAGCCACCGCTGGCCGAAACCGCCCAGGCGGCAAGAGCCAGAGACGAGTTGAGGTTGATTGCGGGGGCGGCTGCGGTGGCCAGAAGCGCCAGCAGCGAACCGGCCAGCAGGATGGCCGGCCGGCCTCGACGCCACGTTCCAACGGCGACCTGAGCGTCGGACGGGTTGGTCATCAAATCACGCCACGTCGGGTCATCCGGCCTGGATCTCGAATACCGCTTCGACTTCGACGGCCGGTCCGGTCGGCAGCGAGGCGAAACCCAACGCACTGCGGGCGTGGTAGCCGTCGCCGTCCTTGCCGAAGATCTCGTGCAGCAGGTCCGAGGCCCCGTTGATCACCAGGTGGTGTTCGATGAAGTCCTGGGTCGAGTTGACGCATCCGAGCACCTTGATGATCCGCAGGCCGTCCAGTGTCCCCACTTCGCGGTGGACGCTCTGCAGCACCTTCACGATGCAGTCCCGAGCCGCGTCGTAACCCTGTTCGACCGAGAGGTCCGCACCGAGTTTGCCCTTCATGTCACTGGTGTGGCCGGAACTGAACAGCAGGTTGCCGGTACGGGCGCAGAGGTTGAGGTATCCGGGTTCCTGGTCGGGAAAGGTCAGGCCCAGTTCGAGTGCTTTCTGTTCAGCTCCCATCGGTGTCGCTCCCAGGTGATTTCGCAGTTTGTGATTCGGTGACTCCGGGTCCGGTGACCCGTCTCTGGCTACAGCATGGCGGATCTGAGAGCCGGTTACAAACCAGCGTTTGCGGAGACAAAATGTGCCCACCGGACTCGGAATCAAGCCCGGGGTCACCGACGGTCGATGGGAGAAGGAAAGCACAGAGTTGACCACGCTCGGGTCCGTTTCGTGTCGCGAGGCCGACAGCATGTTGCGTTCTCTCTTTCTCGCCGTCGGTGTCTTCGTGGTGCTGCTGGGATTCAGCCTGTTCCGGGTGGATGTGGTCGTGCTTGAAGGAGACGGGGAACTCCAGGACGACTATTTCGGCCTGATCTCGACCGACGACGATGGACGGCACGTGATCGAGCCGCCCGACTGGGCCCCGTTCAGCCTGGTGGCCATCGGTGGAGTGACCTGCCTGTACGCCTTCGCCCTGCCGACGCGTCGCCGCGAAAGCTAGCCGGCGACACCGGACAGGTTCAGCACCGTCCACAGGCTCGGATCACGGTCGTACGGGAACTCGTCACCCAACGCCAATGTCTGGTCACCCATCTCGTTGTCGTGGACGCGGTAGGTGAACCCGACGGCGGTGATCGTCTCGGTGTCCCAGCCATGGAGTGCCCCGGCTGCGATCCAACCCTGCAGCGAGTAACCGTCATCGGCCAGCTGTGATGCCACCCGCAGGGAATCCGGGGGCGGGGCCGGAGCGTCGTCGCGGGCCTGGGCGATTGGACGCGGGACAGCCACCGGCCGGTCCTCACCACGGCCTCCCCCCGTCGGCAGGAAGGTGAAAGCGTGACAGAACCGTGAGGCGCGGTGGATTGTCTGTGTGTTGCGGGTGTCGATCCAAACGGTCAGTCCGTCGGACGCATCCGCTGAGGCCTCGCGACAACGGGCCGGCCGGATCTTGCCTCGGACCACCAGTTGAACCGCCAGCCCGGTTTCGTGCCACGCCAGCCACACGCTGGCGAAGGGCGGCTGTGTGGCATCGGCTGGGGGTTCGGAGAGAGCCTGCAGGTCGGGCAGGGGGGGGAGTTCGTCGAGGGCCGGGGCGGGGTCTTCCGGGCCGGGTGGCCGGTCGATGCGGGCCGCTTCCAGCTGGTAGCGGAACAGAAATCCACCGGGCAGGACTCCAGACATGAGCGTGTTGCCGGTGGAGGCGGAATGAGGAGCGGCATGAGGTGTCGGGCCGGAGCGTGTATGGTACGCGGCTGCTGTCCGTCTCGACAGGTCGTCCCCACACGGGCCGCAATCGGTCCGTCCGCCATGTCTGCCAAACCTCGCACCACCAGCACGCCCGCGGACGGGATGATCCATGTCCGTGGGGCCCGAGTGCACAACCTGCAGGGACTGAACGTCGACATCCCCCGTGATCGCTTGGTCGTGATCACCGGGGTCAGCGGCAGCGGCAAGAGCACCCTGGCGCTGGACGTGATCTTCGCCGAAGGACAGCGAAGGTTTCTGCAGGGGCTGACGCCCGGACAGCGGGGCCGTCTGGATCGCTGGGAACGGTGCGACGTGGACCTGGTCGAGGGGCTGCCGGCGGCGATCTGCATCGATCAACGGTCGGGATCGACGGCCGCCCGCAGCACGCTGGCGACGACGACGGAGATCCACAGCCACCTGAGATTGCTGTTTGCCCGAGCCGGCTCGGTGCACTGTCCCGGTTGCGGCCAACCGCTGGAGCAACGCAGCCCCCAGGCGATCGTCGACGTGTTGTTGGGACTGGGTGAGAAGCGACGGGTGATGTTGCTGGCCCCGGTCGTCGCTCGCCGCCGTGGCAGCCAGATCGAGACGTTTGAACAGTTGGCCGGTGATGGGTTTGTCCGGGCGCGGGTCGACGGTCAACTCGTCGAACTGACGCCCCCGCCCGAACTCGATCCCCGACGGAACCACTCGATCGACGCCGTGATCGACCGGGTCGTGATCCGCCAGGGACTGGGGGCTCGGCTGCAGGACTCGGTCGAACTGGCGCTGCGGATCGGATCGGGACGGCTTGTGGTGAGTGTTGAGACGCCCGAGGGGGGCTGGGATGATTCGCTGTATTCGAGCCGGCTGGCATGTGCTGATTGTGAATGGAGTGCCCCGCCGGTTGAGCCCAGGACGCTTAGCTTCAACAGCCCCGAAGGGGCTTGCGGGACCTGTCGAGGCCTGGGAGAGGTGATCCGCGACGACCAGAAAGTCCGGAAAGGCGAGGCCGCGCTTTGCCCGGACTGTGACGGTACGCGGCTGGGCCGGCTGGCCCGGTCGATCACCTTTTCCGGTGAAACAATCACCGGTCTCTGTCGATTGACCGTCGGCGAGGCGCACCGCCGATTGGCGGGATGGCTTGCGGCGATCGAAGAGGATGGCTCGCCACGTTCGATCGTTGCGAAAAAGATCCTGCCTCTTGTCGTCGGGCGGTTGGAGTATCTCGAACGGGTCGGCCTGGACTATCTGACTCTCGATCGCCGCACCCGGAGCCTGTCCGGTGGTGAATTCCAGCGATCCCGGCTGGCGGGGGCCCTCGGGTCGGGCCTCGTCGGAGTGGCCTATGTGCTGGATGAACCGACGATCGGTCTTCATGCCGTCGATACCGATCGGCTGGTGTCGTGCCTCGAGGATCTCAGGGACCAGGGCAACAGCGTGATGCTGGTCGAGCACGATCTCGGCGTGCTGCGTCAGGCCGACTGGATCGTCGACCTGGGTCCCGGGGGTGGTCGCAACGGCGGCCAGCTGGTCGTTTCAGGCACCCTCGACGATGTGCTGGCTTGTCCGGAATCGGTCACCGGAGCCTGTCTCGGCGGGCGTTCGGCGAGCGAGCCACGTGTGCGGCGGAGCACCGACGAGAACAAGGCGGTGATTGTCCGCGGTGCTGACCTGCACAACCTGCAGGACCTGGAAGTGAAGTTCCCGCTGGGGGTCCTGTGCGCGGTGACCGGAGTCAGCGGTTCGGGGAAGACCTCTTTGGTCAGCGGTACGCTGGTCCCGTCGTTGGTGGCGGAGTTGGCCGGGACCGGCGCGGGGGAGGCCGAGGTGGCCTGGCTGGGTCCGAAGGAACTCGAACGGGTGGTGCTGGTCGACCAGTCGTCGTTGGGCCGGTCGCCCCGGTCGACACCCGCCACCTACACGAAGATCTGGGACGAGATTCGCGGCGTGTTCGCTCGGACACGAGCGGCTCGTGCCAAGGGCTTCGACGCCCGCCGGTTCAGCTTCAATACCGATCCGGGTCGCTGTGGGGAGTGCGACGGCCGGGGGCAGGTGACCGTCGAGATGCAGTTTCTGTCCGACCTGGTGGTGCCGTGTCCCGAGTGCGACGGGCGACGATTCAATCCCGAGACGTTGCGGGTGAAATACCGTGGCAAGAGCGTGGCCGACGTGCTGTCGATGTCGGCCGGCGAGGCGGTGGGATTCTTCGAGAACCATCCGCGAGTGGTCTCGCTGCTGCAGACTCTCGTCGACGTCGGACTGAGTTACCTGGTCCTTGGCCAGCCGACGGCGACACTGTCGGGGGGCGAAGCCCAGCGGGTCCGGCTTTCGGCCGAACTGGGCCGCCGACGACGGGGATCGACTCTCTACGTTCTCGATGAACCGACCACCGGACTGCACGCTGCCGACGTGGCGAGGTTGATTGATGTTCTGGACCGCCTGGTCGACTCGGGACATTCGGTCGTGGTGATCGAGCACCATCCCGAGTTGATCTCGTCGGCCGATTGGGTGATCGATCTGGGACCCGGCGGGGGCGACGGCGGCGGCCGAGTGGTCGCGGTGGGCACGCCGGACGACATCGCTGAGGAACCGGAGTCGGCCACCGGCCGCGTCCTGGTCGACGTGTTGGACCGTGCGGTGTCCAAACAACCACACCGTCCCGGTTGATGCGTGGCCGATGCCCCGTCACGCGTCACTGGCCACCGGTTGCCGGATCGTTGGCTTACGCCTTGTCGGCTGCGACGTCCGTTTTGTCCTCAGCTTCGGTCTCCTCTTCCCAACTCATCACCTGTTCCTCGAAATCCGTCACCACGCTCTGTTCCTCATCCGCCGCGTCATCGACGACTTCGTAGCCGCCTTCGAGCAACAGCGTGGCGTGGTCCGAGTGTTTCTCGACCTTTCCATCGTCAGCAACAGCCCGCCACCACTGCAGGTGAGGCCAGTCGCGACGGACAGTTTTCAGACAGGTCAGCATGGCACGCCCCTTCGACCCCGCACTGAATCCCGCACGGCGGGCGATCGTCGTGTACGTTCCGATTTTCGAGGCCCGCTTGAGTTCCCAAAGTACTTCGGCCACTCCCTGCGCCCGTGTCGATGTCATCAGTCGTCTCCAAGAACTGTGCGACGGTTTCTGGCAGGATTTGAATCAGCAAATCAGCCTGCTAGGGTCCATTGTATCGGCCGTCCGGGAACTCCTCAACGGCTCCATTCGTCTCGCAGCCTTGCCTGGCCCCATCCGCAACTCCGAGAAATCCCGGCAGACACATGACCGAGTGGTACGACGACGACGGTGTGCGATTCGCCTACCCGGAATCGTGGGAATTGATCCGCGAAGAGGCAGACGGGGCCGTTATGTTGACCGTCAACGGTGACGGCACGGCGTTCTGGACGCTGGCTCTTTATCCCGGTATGTCATCGGCGATGGAGCTGATCGAGTCGGCCGTCGAGGCCTACTGCGAGGAGTACCAAGAGTCGGACGTGTATCCGATCGAGGGGTCGTTGTGCGGTTTTCCGTGCGAAGGTCGGGATGTCGAGTTTGTTTGTCTTGAGTTGATCAACACCGTGTCACTGCGGGCGTTCGAGACTCCCGGGTTCACCGCGATGGTGCTTTTCCAGGGCACCGACCATGAACTCCGTGAGACCCGCCCGGTGCTCGAAGCGATCTCCAGTAGCCTGGCACTGACGCTGCCGAGTGCGTGGTCTGCCGAGTTGACCGAAAGACCGGAGTTCGAATGAAGCGGAGCCGGATTGTCTGCGATGCCGTGAACAGGTCCTCGACGGGTCCGGCATTGGTGTTGTTCCGCGGACACTTGGCGAACTCGGATTCCGACGCCCGCCGCTGGTGTTCCGACACAAAAAGCTACTCGCGAGTGTGAAGTTCGACGGTATACTCACGCCGTCGTCCTCGTCGGGCGTCGTCCTGCTGTTCTGCTGTTTTCCGCGGAGTGGAGGAGAGGACGATGAGTGAGCCGCCGGATGTCGATGCTCTCTGCGCGAAAGCCAAAGAGTGTGTCCGCGGGAGAAATCTGGACCAGGCAATCTCGCTGTTCCAGCAGGTGCTGGAGGTTCAGGAGACAAACGCCGAAGCCCTCGAGGGGATCGCGGCGGCTTATTTTCATGCAGGGAACGACCCGGGGGCGCTCGAGCATTTCAAGCGGTTGGCCGAGCTGAATCCGCTCGAAGCCCGGCCACTGATCAACCTGGGAGCCGTCTACAACCGCCTGAAGGACTTCGAGCAGGCTGTCGACGTGCTCAGGAAGGCCGTGCAGAAGGACTCGCGTTCCAGCGAGGCCTTCTACAATCTCGGACTCTCCTACCGCAACCTCGACCAGTTGGGCATGGCGACGACGGCTTACGGCGAGGCACTCAGGCTGAACCCTGACATGCCCGAAGCCCACGTGAACCTGGGCAACGTCTGTGTCGAGATGGGCAATTATCGCAAGGCGATCAACCACTACAACGACGCCCTGAAGCTCAAACCGGGCATGTCGCGGGCCGAAGCCGGACTGCTGAGGGCCAAAGAGGCGAGCGAAGTGAGCAAGGCCGAGATCAGTCCCTTCGGTCGGCTGGTGGACGTGAACCCGGCTGACGGCCGCTCGGTTGCCACCGGCGGCGGCCGGGTGTTGTCGAGCGTCGAGAGAGCCAAGGACCGCAGGACGGTTCGTGAACTGGCCGCTGAGATTCACGAGAGTGCCCACGAGATGACCACGCAACTTCGGGACGAATTGATCGAGGCGGTCCTGAAAATGGGCCGATCGATTGCCGAAGGAGCCGATCGGGCCAGCAACATCGTCGAGAACCAGGAACATTTCGAGTTGTCGGTCGGCCGCAGTCGTGTTCTCAGGAAACGACTGCGTGACGCCTTGAAGGCTCTCCACGACCACGAGACGAAAATGAAGAGTGAAGAGGCCGGCGGTCAAGGTACGCCCTGAAACCGGTTGCCCGAAACCGCGGTGGAAACGGACATCTGTCCGTCGGCCGCCACCGTCACGCTCACCGCACCGTGGCGTCGAGTGCTGAGAATTACCGGGCCGGGGCCGTAGCATTCCCCGAGCGTGACCGGGGTTGAGTCGCGGCCGCCGCTGACGATCACCCAGCCGGGCTGCGACCAATCGGCCCATTCCCGGGTGTTGGCCCGCGGGCTGCCGTGGTGGGGGGCCAGCAGCACATCGACGGGGGGTGTGGGGTGGCCGACGAGTTCGTGCTGACCCTCGTCTTCGAGATCTCCGGTCAACAGCATCCGCCGCCCGGCATAGACGATCTCCAGGACGACGCTGTTGCTGTTGTCGGTGGAGCCGCGGAAACCGGCCGAGGGATGCCGCACACGTATTGAAACGTCCGGGTCCAGGATCAACCGGTCCCCGGCGACAACCAACTCGACCGACACCCCCGCCCGTGATGCGTTGCCGCACAGAGCCAGCGTCTTGGGTTGTCGGGCATCCAGAAACGCAACCGAGGTGACCAGCGATCCGGTCGGGAATCGGTCGAGCAGCCAGGCGGCGGCCGAGAAGTGGTCGCGGTCGGCGTGCGAAATCACCAGGGCGTCGATTCGGCGTCGGCGGCGGTGCCAGAGTGCCCGACGGATTGTCTTGGCTAACCGCCGCGAATCTCCCAGTGTGCCCGCATCGAAGAGCAGGACTGCCCGGTTTGGGCATTCCAGCAGGATCGCACCACCATGGCCGGAATCGAGTATGGTCAGAATCAGCCGGTCGTGATTCGGCGGCGCGAATGCCGTGGCCAGTCCGCCAGCCAGCGTCGCTGCGAGTGCGACCAGACACAACGACCTCAGTCGCGGACGGTGGCAGGATGCCAGTGCCGCGAGCAGGGCGTAAAACAGCAGCAACCAGGTCGACGGGGGGGCGGGTGTCGGGACAAATGCCAGGGGGCTGGCGGCAGATGTTTCGGCAATCGTCAGGACCGTGCCGAGCAGGTGATCGAGCAGGACACCGAGTCCCCAACCGGCACCCGGCATCCAGCCACCACAGGCCAACAGCGCGAACCCCAGCCACAGGGCCAACCCGACCAGCGGAATCATCAGCACATTGATCAGCAGCCCGACCGGTGCGATCAGTCCGAACTCGGCGGCGACCAACGGAGCGGTGACGCACCATATCGCCACTCCGACCAGCCACGCCTGCAGCGTCCGCCGGGTCATCCGTCTGAACAGGCTGCCGGGGCCGGAAAGCGGAATCACCCGGGCGGCCAGGGGGGCTGACCAGACCAGGGCCGAAACGGCCAGGAACGAAAGTTGTGCCCCGGGACTCTGCAGGTCGCCCGGGCGGAGGACGAGAATGATCAACGCGGCCAATGCCAGGGAATTGGCCGCGGTGGCGCGACGGTGGTGTGGACGGCCCAGGACACCGGAGACGACCAGGATCGTCGCTCTCAAGACCGACGGCCGCAATTCGGCTACCAACGCGTATCCGACCACCGACACGACGATCGCGGTGGTCGTGGTGAACGGGCCGAATCGCAGCAAGCGGGACAGCATCCAGACGAGACCGGCCAACAAGCCGACGTGCAGTCCCGAAATGGCCAGCAGGTGAATCGTCCCGCTCCGCACGAACATCTCGCGATGGTCGCGGTCCAATTCTCCCCGGGCTCCCAGCAACAGCGCCGACGCGACAGGAGCAGTGCGGGGCGAGAGATGGCGGGACAACAGCCGGGTCCCGGATTGGCGGAGACGGGACTGGAACCGGGCGAACCGGTCTGCCGCCCGGGGAGACATCCCGTGGACGGTGACGCCTTGAGCCGAATCCACCATCAGCATGCCGTGGATGCCACGCGAGGCCAGCAACTGTCGCATGTCCCAGCCACCGGGATTTCTTGCCGACGTCGGACGTTCCAGCCAACCGGTGACCGTCACCCGATCACCCACCTGCAGCCACGGCGCCGCAGCGCGGACGATCATTCTCAGGCGTCCGGCGACCGGCCGCTGATCGCCGCCGCGACGAATCGATTCGACCCGCAACTCGGTCCGGGTTGTCGGATTGTGGTGGGGGGGGGAACCGGGAGCAGGTGGACGGACCAACGCGGTGGTCGTGATCACTCCGCTGAGTTGCACCAGTTGGCGGCCGGTGGTGACAAGTCGGGCCAGGGCATCGGGTGGGGCGAGTGACCGGGCGGCGTGGTGACGGAAGGTTCCGGTGAAGGCGACGGTCAACAGCAGGCAGGCGGTGGCCATCCGTCGACGGTCACGCCAGCGGCACCACGCCAGGCCCGACGAAACAGCAAGGACCAGGCACAGGTGCCCGGGGACCGGACGCTGCAGGTCCCAGGCGATGCCTGCGGCAAAGGCCACCGCAATTGCGAGCAGCGGGCTTCGAGGAGTGGCGGTGACCATCGGCCCAGTCGCTTCCGGCGACGCGGCCTCGGTGTCTCCCCGCCGTTGAGCCTACCAGCGTTGATCGGATTGGCAACAGGTGATCTGCCGGTCGCGGCGAACAGTGCGTGTCTCTAGGCGATCACCGCATCGATCGGACGCCCGTAGTCGATCTCGAGTCGCTTGCGACCGGGGATCTCCAACCGCTTGGCGTCAAGGCCCAGTTGCTGCATCACCGTGGCGTGCACATCGGTGATGTAGTGGCGGTGCTCGGTAGCGTGGAAGCCCAGTTCGTCGGTCGCCCCGTGGGCGATGCCGCCCTTGAGGCCACCGCCGGCCATCCAGATGCTGAAGCCGTAGGGATGGTGATCGCGGCCGTTGGAGTTCTGGGCTCCCGGCGTGCGACCGAATTCGGTGCCCCATACCACCAGCGTCTCATCGAGCATTCCGCGGGCCTTCAGGTCGCCGATCAATGCCGCGATCGGCTGGTCGGTCTCGAGACACACCTTCGCGTGGCCGCTCTGGAGGTTGCTGTGCCCGTCCCAGCGGCCGGCGCCACCGTTGGACCCGTGGAAGATCTGCACGAACCGCACGCCCCGCTCGACCATCCGACGTGCCGCCAGGCACTGCTGGCCGAAGGTTCGGGTGCTGGAGTTGTCGATCCCGTACTTGGACCGGATCGACTTCGTTTCGCTGGAGAATTCCATGACCTCCGGAACCGTCATCTGCATGCGGTAGGCCAACTGGTAGGACTTGATCCGGGCCCGCAGGGCGTCGTCGTCGGGGTGTTCGGCCGCGGTCAACTGGTTCAGACGGTCGAGCAGCTCGAACTGGCCCCGCTGCTCCTCGCGGTACAGGGCCCCGCCGGGAGTGGCAAACGGCAGGGGACGCGCCGGGTCGACGTCCAGTTGCACGCCGTTGTGTTCGGGTCCGAGGTAGTTGGCCCCGTGAGCCCCCTGGCCACCGCAGCAGTCGGCGATGGGAGTGCCCATCACGATGAACTGGGGCAGGTTGTCGTTGAGTGATCCCAGGCCGTAGTGGATCCATGAGCCGACGGTGGGAAAGAACCCGTCGAGAGAATGACGGCCGGTGTGAAACTGCAACTGGGCCCCGTGGTTGTTGTCTGTCGTCCACATCGAGCGGACCACGGCCAGGTCGTCGATGCACTCGCCCAGGTGCGGCCACCAGTCGGACACCTCGATCCCGCTCTCGCCCCGCTTCCTGTACCCCACCTGCAGAGGATAGACCTTCGGCCAGATGTGGCCGTTGGCGTCGTCGGGCACGACGATCCGCACGTTTTCGTCGACGAAGGGGTTCTTCAACGTTTCGGAGAACGGTGTCTTGTCGATCGAGACACCTGCGTATTTGTTCAAAGCCGGCTTGGGATCAAACGTCTCCATGTGACTGGCACCACCGACCATGAACAGCCAGATCACGCTCTTGGCACGCGGGGCGATGTGGGCCAGCCCGTCGGGAACGGATGTCGCGGGGGCGGCACGGGTGATGCCGTCGTCGGCGAGCATCGCGCCCAGTGCGACGCCGCCCAGGCCACGGGTGGCGTCGAGTAGGAAGTCACGGCGGTTGCTTCGCGCGAAGTCGGTCATGGGATCACCGGATCGTCAGGAACTCGTTGTGGTTCAACAACACCAGCACCAGGTTCTCACGGGCTCGCAGGTGTGGCTGGTCGGCCGGCGGGACCGAGATCGTCTGGCCCTTGCCGAAGGGAGTCAGCTTCTTCGGCTGGCTCAGCAACCGGGTCTGGCCGGCCAGGAACTCCAGGCAGACGGTCCGCTCGGCTCCACTCGGCTCGCGGCCCAGGATTCTCAGGAAAACCGCCTCGAGAAACCGGCGGTTGTTCGCCGGGGTGTTCTCCAGCCCGATGGCCCGGTCCAGCCGACGGGCCAGTCGCCGTGACTGCTCGATCGCGATTCGGCTGTTGACCAGTGCCAGGGCCTGCTGTGGCACCACCGTCTCGTCACGCCGATAGCACTCGTGGGTGCTCGCTGCGTCGAAGAGATCCAGGAAGGTCATCATCTTCTCGGGAGCGTGTCGATAGTAGATGCTGCGGCGGGCGGTCGAGAGTCCGGTGCCGGCGTCCAGTTCGGGACCACCCATGCGGGTGTCGAGACCGCCACAGACCCACAGCACACCGTCGCGGACCAGCTCGGATTCCAGCCGCTTCGAATTCATCCGCCAGAGAAATCTGTTGTCGGGATCACGGCCGCGGGTCTCGGACTGGGCCGGTGCGGGGCTGGATGACATCCGATAGGCGGACGAATTCAGCATCAGGCGGTGCAGGTGTTTCATGTCCCACCCGCTCTCGATCAGCTCGACAGCCAACCAGTCCAGCAACGCAGGGAAGACGGGCCGTCGGCCGTTGTTTCCGAAATCGAAGACCGATGTGACCAACGGGCTGCCGAAGTGCCGCATCCAGATGTGGTTCACACAGACCCGAGCGGCCAGCGGGTTGCGACGATCGGTGATCCACTTGGCCAGCGCCAGGCGACGGCCGGTGCTGGTTTTCGGGTAGGTCTTCGTCAATGGTGGGTAACCGGGGTCCAGTTTCTTGTTAGAGACCGCCTGTTGCGCCTGCTGCAGCCGTTTGTCCAGTTGTTTTCGTTGTTCCCTGGCCTTGGTGAGTGCCTTGTCTTCCTTGCTGAGGGTGGCCCGCCGCTGTTCGGCGATATTCGCAGCGAGGTCGGCTTCGGCCTGCCGGAGCACTGAGAGGCGATGCAGCTGGGCCGCTTTCAAAGACAGTGCCGGGGCCTGGTCGGAAGGGGAACTCGACAGGCGATCCCGGTCGGCGGCGATCCGTGCCTGCAGATTGGCCAGGGCGGCTCGGGCCGCCTCGTTCTGCTTCTCGGACGTGACCTGGTTGAGCCTGGCCTGCTGGAGATCAACAACAGTCTTTCCGGGGGCGGTTGCCGTCTGGGCGAGGACGATCTTCGGGTTCAGGGCGCCGGCGCGGATCGAATCGAACTCGGCCGCCGCGTCATAGGTCCAGATCGACAGGGTGCCCGGTCGTCGGGCCGGCAGGCGGAACACGAGCTGCCGTTGGCCGTCGACCCAGGCATTGAGCCACTGTCCGCGGATGTCGAGTCGCAACTCGTAGTCCCGACCCCTCTGGATCTTCAGCGATCGCTGTCCGTCGGTGGGATAGGTGGCCCGGCCGTCGACCACCCGCGTGAACTGGATCTTCGCTCCCTGCGCGTAGGCGCTCAGGTAGACACTCTGCAGGTTGTTCGCATCGATTCCGTCGAAGCCGATGCCGACCGAGTGGTAGGTCGTCCCGCCGATGATCCGCAATTTCAGGGTGACGGAAAAGTCGGCCGGGTGGGGCTGGGTGGCCGAACACATCTGTCGGGCGGCGGCAACGTGAGACTGGACCAGTCGCGACTTCTGCCAGGTCCATTTGCCCGTGGTCGTTTTCCAGAGGCGCGGGCGTGGCGAGGAGAAATCATCGACGAGGAACGGGGTCCCGTCGATCGGTGAGACATTGGCGGCCGGTGGAGCCTTCGTCGTTGTGTTGGCCGCCTGCACGGCCTTTTCTGCTTCGGCGAGTTCTCGACGACGGAGATCGACGGTTGCCTCGGCTTCCGACAGCAGGGTCCGGCGAACCGAAGCACGGGCACCCGGGTAATAGGTGGTCGCAGCCAACTGCACCGGGGTCACCCGGAACGACTGCTGCAACTGCAGAAATTCGGGAACCGACGCCACCAGCGGGTGGCTCTTATCGGGCCGCTTGTCGTTGCCGCGTTCAAACAGGAAGGTCGGAGTGTCGGGCTTGGCGTCATAGGCCAGCGAGACGCCGCGTTTTTTGGCGTCCAGCACACCATCGATCGGGTCGGTACGAATCTGGTGCGGTTCGAAAATCGCGCGGAACTGGTAGTAGTCCTTCTGCGTGACGGGGTCGAACATGTGGTCGTGACACCGGGCACAGTTGATCGTCAGGCCCAGGAAGGCCTTGCCGGTGTGTTCGATGGTTGCATCCAGCCACACGTTGCGGTTGAAGAGGTAGTAGTTGCGAGCCAGAAAACCGGTCGCCCGCAGTGTTTCCGGAGTCGCCCCGGGCAGTTCATCGGCCGCCAGCATCTGTTGGACCATCTCATCGTAGGGTCGGTCGACGTTGAGCGATTCGACGATCCAGTCCCGCCAACGCCAGATGTGTCGGCTGCTGTTGCGGAGCTGCTTCTGGTAGCCGTACCAGTCGCTGTATCGCCAGACATCCATCCAGTGACGTCCCCAGCGTTCGCCGTGGCGAGGGTTCTGCAGCAGTCGATCGATGGCGCGGTCCCAGCGGTCGGGGCGTTGGTCGTTGAGGAACGCGGTCAGTTCCGCGGGGGTCGGTGGCAGTCCCACCAGGTCCAGTGTCACGCGTCGCAGCAACACCGCCGGGGAAGCCGGGTCCGAACGAATCAGCCCCCGTTGCCGGTGTTGTTGGGCCAGGAAAGCGTCGAGGGGGTTACGGACCCGCATCGAATCGCCCGGTTGAGGCACCGGTGGACGCACCGGCGCCCGAAAGGCCCAGTGGTCGGTCGGATCCGACTCGGGCAACTCGTCGTCCGGATGCCTGGCTCCGGACCCGATCCAGGCTGTGAGCGTCGCGATCTCGCGAGCCGACAGTGCGGCCCCCTCCGGGGGCATTCTCATGTCCTTGTCCTGCGATCGCACGCGATGCAGCAGGCGGCTCTTGCCCGGTTGCCGCGGGACAATCACATGGCCGTTCTCGGACCCCTTGAGCGCGGCGGCGGCGGTGTCGAGCCTCAGGCCCGCTTCCTGCTTGCGGACTCCATGGCAGCGGAAGCAGTGTGCCCGCAGGATCGGTTTGACCTCACGATCGTAGTCCGGCTCGGCGGCGACGGCCGGTTGCAGCACGATGACGACGAGAAGGAGAATACGGGCGGCCATGGTGTCCCGGTTGCCAGGAGAAGTTGTCAGGTCCAAGTCTACCAACGACGGGTGCCGCACGGATATGCTTTGATCTTCGCGAGTCTCATCCCCAGGAAACACTCGAACGGTCGACCCACAATGCCCAGCACGTTTCCCGAAACCGCAGTCGCCGTTCGCTTCCTCGACAAGCAACTCGACGTCATCCGAGGCGTACTCAATGAATTTCCCGACGAGGCGATCTGGATACGTCCGGGTGAGCGAATCGTGTCTTTGGGCAACCTGGTCTGCCATGTCGCCGGCTCGATGCGAGACTGGTTCGAGAACGGCCTGGCGCGGGGAAACTGGGTTCGGGATCGGCAGTTGGAGTTTGATCGCGACGATGGTCCCGACCGTGTCGGGCTGCATGCTCTGCTCGACGAGACCCGTGCCCATTGCGAGGGTTTTCTGTGCGAGGTGAACGCGGAGAACTGGGAGGACGATCGGCAGTTCCGCGATCGCACGCTGCCGGTGCGTGAGGTGTTGTGGCACCAGGTCGAGCACGTCGCCTACCACGCCGGCCAGGCGGCCTTGCTGCGTCGTTTGACCGGCGGTCTACCGCCACGGCCGTAGCCTTGTCGTTGTCATCGTGGGTAGAATCGACAGCCCATTCGAAGTGTGGAGGAAATGGCGATGCGAACGGCGGTCCTGTTGAGTGTTGTGTTGTGGGCATCACCGATCATTGCCGCCGACTGGCCCGGTTTCGGAGGCACACCGGCCCGTGATCATCACACCGGTGAGACGCTGGCGACGAGGCTGCACCTGGCCTGGTCCCGCCAGGCTCGTCATGCTCCCCGACCCGCGTGGCCCCGCGACGCCAGGATGTCGTTCGACAAGGCCAGCCGCGTGGCGGTTGCCGACGGTCTCGTGTTCTACGGCAGTTCGGTCGACGGTCGCATCCGCTGCCTGGATGCCGAAACCGGCCAGACCCGCTGGACGTTTGCCACCGGTGGACCGATTCGTTTCGCCCCGGCCGTCTGGCGCGACCGGCTGTTTGTCACCAGCGACGACGGCTTCCTGTATTGCCTGTCGACCACCAACGGGGTGCTGCAGAAGCGTTGGCGAGGTGGCCCGACTGACCAGCGGGTGATGGGCAACGGGCATGTCATCTCGCGTTGGCCGGCTCGCGGCGGTGTCGTCATCTCCGACGGCGTCGTCTACTGGGCGGCAGGGATCTGGCAGTCGGAGGGCATTTTTATCCGGGCCCAGCGGGCCGACTCCGGCAAGCTGCTTTGGCTCAACGACAAGTCCGGTGGCATCGAAATGCCTCAACCGCACGGCGGTGCGACTGCCAAGAGCGGTGTCACGGCACAGGGTCACCTGGTGGTGGCCGGCAACCGGTTGCTGGTGCCGACCGGCCGGGCGGTTCCGGCCGTCTTCGATCGCAGCACCGGAAAGTTTCTCTTTTACCGCCTGCAACAGAACACCCATCGCGGTGCCACCGCGACGATGGGGCATGGCCGGGTGTTTATCAACGGCGGCTTGGCTTACGACCTGGCCAACGGAGCACTGCTCAAGGGCCTGGGGGCCGGCAGTGTCGCTTCGGCCGGCAAGACGCTCTGGCGAGGCACCGGCACGACACTGGAGAACTGGGAACTGACCGAGCGGACCGGGAAGGACCGAAAAGGGAAGCCCGTCACGGTCCGGGAACTGAAACGGCATTCGTCGCTCGCCGATATTCCCGGCGGGCAGGGAACGCTGGTGGCCGGCACCACGGTTGTCTCGGCCGGGGGCGACACGATCGCCCTGATCGATGCCGTAGCCGGAAAGATGACCTGGAGCCACCAGGTCGAGGGCACGCCCCACGACCTGGCCGTCTCGGACGGTCGCCTGTTCGTGTCCACCGATTCCGGCCGGCTGTACTGCGTTGGTGACAGGCCGATCAAGAAGCCGGTGCACTACCTGCCGTCGAAATCTGATGCCGGACCTGGCGATCCGGCGATTGCCGCTGCGGCGATACGGATTCTCGAGACGTCCAAGATCAACAGCGGCTACTGCATCGACCTGGGGTGTGGCGACGGTCGACTGGCCAGCCAGTTGGTCAGGCACAGCGACCTGTTCGTCTTCGCCATCGATCCCGATCCCGCACGCGTCGCTGCGGCTCGTCGCCGCTTGGCCTCAGCGGGCCTGCTGGGCAATCGTGTTACGGTCCACCAGGGCCGGCTCGAGGCCACCCAGTTTCCCAAGTACATTGCCAATCTGATCGTTTCGCAACGAGGACTCGATGGCCAGTTGAAACCCGGCCGGATTGCCACCGAGGCCAGGCGGCTGCAGCGGCCGTGGGGCGGCGTGGTGGCCATCGGCACCACCGACGGACTGACGTTTGATACACGGAAGGGACTGGCCGGAGCGGGGACCTGGAACCACCAGTACTCGTCCCCCGCCAACACGCTCTGTTCGACCGATCCGATCACGGGCCCGTTGCGGGTGCTGTGGTTCCAAGACGTGAACCTGGAATTGCCCAGCCGTCACGGCCGAGCCCCCTCACCGCTGTTCCACCGCGGGCGGTTGTTCGTCGAGGGAATGGACGCGTTGCGGGGGGTCGATGCCTACAACGGCCGCACGCTGTGGGAGTTCGCGCTGCCGGGTGTCCTGCATCCCTACAATGCCGATCACATCGTCGGTGTCTCCGGAACCGGCAGCAACTTCTGCGCCAACGGCGACAGCGTCTACGTGCGTGAGAAGGGCGTGTGCTATCGGCTCGATGCGGCCACCGGAAAAGTGCTGGGCACTTTCCAGGCACCGTCCCACGCCGATGGCAAGAAGGCCCTGTGGGGGTACATCGCCTGCGAGAACGGGCTGTTGTTCGGTTCGTTGATCAACGAACAGCACATTGTCAGGCACGCCTGGCGACCGGCTGACATGAGCCGGCTGTTCACCGAGTCGAAGACGTTCTTCGTGATGGACGCCAAGACCGGAAAACTGAAATGGCGGTACGACGCCAAGCAATCGATCCGGCACAATGCCATCGCGATCGGTGACGGGCGGGTGTTCCTGATCGATCGCGATCGTGCGCTGATCGACCTGCTCGACCAGAAGGCCGCTCGCCGTGGCGCCAAGGACGGAAAGCCGCCGGCTCATGCCACCGGCGACCTGGTGTGCCTGGACGCGGGCACCGGCAAGCCGGCCTGGCAGAACAAGAAGGACATCTTCGGCACGGTTCTTATCTTCAGCCAGCAGCATGACATGCTGCTGATGAGCTACCAGTCGACGCGGTTCAAGTTGCCCTCGGAGGTCGGGGGCCGGATGGCGGTGTTCCGTGCCAGCGAGGGCTATCGCGTCTGGGACAAGAAGATCAACTACATCACCCGCCCGCTGGTCAACGATCGCACGATCATCACCCAGCCGGCGCGACTGGATCTGTTGACCGGCGAGGACGAACCGTGGTCGTTCAAGCGGTCCTACGGCTGCGGCCAAATGGCCGGCTCGAAGAACCTGCTGCTGTTCCGTTCGGCGACGGTCGGTTACTTCGACTTCACCCGTAAGGTGGGGACCGAGAACTTCGGTGGAATCCGGCCGGGGTGCTGGGTCAACGCGTTACCGGCCGGTGGACTCGTCTTCATTCCCGACGCGTCAGCCGGCTGCCGTTGCAGCTACCAGAACCGATCCTGGGTGGCGCTGCAGGGGCCCGATGATGACTCTGCGGACGGTCCATGACCGAGGCGAATTCAACCGGCCCCGTGCCCGATCCGGTCTCGTCGCCGGGCTCGTGGAGGCTTTCGTGGTTGACCACCCTGCTGCTGGTGCTGGTGGTGGTGGTGCCGCTGGCCGCCTGGGCCATCGTTCCTGCTCTCCCGGGACCGTCACCCGGTGCTCCGCTTGAGATCGGTTCGGTGCTCACCGGCACCGACGACCCCGGCTGGCGGCTCGAAACGGTGATCGCGGCCAAGCGATCCTGGATCACCAACGTGCAGGTCGTGGATCTGGACGGTGACGGAGTCAACGAAATCCTGGCCTGCGATGCCGGCGAGAACCGCATTGTGGTCTGTCGCCGCAACGAGCGATCGTGGTCCGTCGAGACGTTGGCCGAGGACCTGTTGGCCCCGGCCCACGCCGAGCTGGTCGATCTCGACGGCGATTCCGATCGTGACCTGGTTGTCTCGCTGCTCGGCAACATCCAGCCCGACGACGGGGCGGTCGGCCAGGTGGTTTGGCTGGAACGGACCAAGACCGGCTTTCGGCGTCACCTGCTGCTGGACGGCGTTCGACGCGTGGCCGACGTCCGGTGCGGTGATCTCGACGGTGACGGAGACCAGGATCTGGTGGTGGCCGTCTTCGGTTACGCGAGGGGTGAGGTGTTGTGGCTGGAGAACGACGGGCAACAGTCCTTCACGTCGCATCGGTTGTTGAACGCACCCGGGGCGATCCACGTTCCTCTGGCCGACTTCGACGGCGACGGTGACCTGGACATCGTGACGGTGGTGTCGCAGGACGAGGAGGAGGTCTGGGGTTTCGAGAATCTTGGAGAGGGCCAGGGGACGGCTCGGTTCCATGCCCGTCGATTGTGGTTCACCCACAACCACGACCTCGGCAGTGCCGGGCTGGTTCCTACAGACTTCGACGGCGACGGTGACCTGGACCTGCTTTTGCCCACCGGCGACAACTTCGAGTATCGCTACACCTACCCCCAGCCGTATCACGGTTGTCTGCTGATCCGAAACGACGGCAACTGGACATGGACGGTCGAACCGTTGGCCGACCTGGGCGGCACCTACGCCGCCGCGGTGGGCGAGATGGGCATCGTGCTGGTCAGCATGTTCAATGCCTGGCATCATCACGATGCGGCCAGCGTGGTTCTGATTCCACCACCGGCTGGTGGTGCCCGAACCGGCGGCCGGCGAGTGTCCCGAGTGATCTCGACCCGTCCCTCCCACCTGGCGACAGTCGATTGCGGTGACCTGGACGGCGACGGCCGCGACGACATCGTGGTCGGCAGCCTGCACGTTTCGCCCCCGTTCAACCGTTCGACGGCCCTGGCCGTGTTCATCAATCGGACGGATTCTCGTGGTGCGAACTCGAGCCGGGGGGGCAGTCGATGAAACTGACCCGATCGGGGCTGCTGCGATTCCTGTTGATCGGACTGTTGATCGTCGAATTGGCAGCGGTGCGGGATGCCGTCCGTTGGCAGCGACGCCCGCGTCCTCGGACGATCGACCTGCAGGCTCTTGATCGGGCCACAGCCGGTGACATGCAACGGTTGTGGCGGACCGCATTCGATGACGGGGGCGGCGACGACTGGCAGCGGCTGGCCGAGTGTTATGCGGTGTACGGGTATTTCCCCGAAGCGTTGGAGACCTGCCGACGGGCGAGATCGATGCTGAGATCCGGCGATCAGCTTCAGCCCTGGCGATCGTTGTACTGGGAGGGCTTGATCCTGGATCGGCTGGGCCGGCCACGGAACGCGATCGAGGTGTTTGGCGAGTCGTTGAAGGTGGCTCCGCCGTCCCAGCGGCCGACATTGTGGCATCTGGTCGGTCGCAACCGGTTGCGGCTCGAAGACGCCCACGAAGCCGAAGTGGCGTTCGAACAGGCCGGCGATCTGCAGGTGTCGCGTTACGAACGGGCACGACTGATGGTCCGGACGGGGCGGCCCCGCGAGGCGATGCCGATCCTGGACAAGCTGCTGTCCGAGGATCGTGATTTCTATCAGGTCCATCACTTGAAGGCCCGTGCGGCCGAGGCGATTGGTGAGCAGTCGGTGGCCGCGACACACGACCTGCTGGCGCAGCAGACGTCCCGGGGCCTGCCGACCGACCCGGTCGTCGAACACCTCCTGGCCGCAGCCGACCGATTCGGTTTCTGGGGCCGTTTGGCGGATGCGAGACAGATGTTTCAGGGGCGGGACCTGGCGGGGGCCATCGACGGGTTGCGACAGCTGATTGGAAAGGACCCGCACCCGGCCGCAGTCCGCCTGCTGTCCAATGCGCTGCTGGAGATGGGACGGTTCGGTGAGGCTCGCGAAATGCTGGGCCGGTTGCACGGGCAGGCGGCGATGGGACCGCTGGACTGGTTGATGACCGGAGATGTTCTCGAACGACTCGGTCCGCAGCATCGCGATGCGGCGATCGCGGCCTGGGAACGGTCGTCGCGGCTGCGGCCGACCGAGGCAGTCCGGGCGAGGTTGTTGCGGGTCGGCCGTCCAGTCCCGCCTTGATTCCTCGGCCGACGGCCGTCTGGTAGTCTGGTTGTTCGGGGCAGGGATCCCGTCCCAGGAGCGTGCGGTCATGTGTGGCATCGTCGGACTGTTGATCAGGCGACCCGAGCTGCGCACGTCGCTGGGTCAACTGGCCGTCCCGATGCTTGACTGCATGGGCGACCGGGGTCCCGATTCGGCCGGGCTGGCCGTCTTCGAGAATCCGCTCGACGCTCCGGCACTGAGGTTCAGCCTGTATTGGCCCGGGGGTGGCGCCGACTGGGATGCGTTGCTCGAACAGCATCGCCAGGTCGCCGGTGGCGATGTGACGCTCGATGCGAATGCCGACAACGGGTTGTTGACCAGTCCGGTGTCACCGGTGGCGGTGGTCGAGTGGCTGGAACGGGAATGGCCCGGTGTCGACCTGCTGTCGGTGGGGAGTTGTATCCGGTTGTTCAAGGACGAGGGCCACCCTCGGGACATCGCGTCGCGATACGGCTTCGAATCGCTGGCCGGTACCCACCTGGTCGGTCACACGCGGATGGCCACCGAGTCGATGGTCTCGCCCGCCCACGCTCACCCGTTCACCGCCGGCGAGGATTTCTGCCTGGTTCACAATGGTTCTTTGTCGAACCCCAACAGCGTGCGTCGCCGTTTGCAGCGACGGGGAATCGTGTTTCAGACCGACAACGATACCGAGGCGGGATGCCGTTATCTCGAGTGGCGGATGCGCGAGGGGGACAGCCTGGAGGAAGCGATCGAGGCGTCGTTCGGAGAACTCGATGGGTTCTTCACTTTCCTGATGGCGACCGCCGAGAAGATGGTGCTGGTTCGAGACGCGTTCGCGTGCAAGCCGGCCGTCGTGGCCGAGACCGACGACTACGTGGCGGTGGGATCCGAGTTCCGCGCGCTGGCTCATCTGCCGGGCGTGGCCGAAGCGGATGTCTACGAGCCGTCGCCCCAGACGATCTACTCGTGGGCGGTTGTCGATGCGGCGGCCACGCAGACGGCGGCGGTGGTCTCATGAGCGACACCCGGGATTTCGATCTGGCCGAGACGAGCGTGCGTGAGTTGAACCAGTTTCTGCACGCCGAACTGCCCGGCTCCGAAGTCACGCGGATCAACGTCCAGAACCCCAATGGACAGCACAGCATCGGCGCCGGACTCGATTGTCCGGTCGAGGTCGAAATCCACGGCCATGCCGGGTACTTCATCGCCGGCATGAACAAGCAGGCCAGGGTGACGGTCAACGGCAACGTTGGCTGGAGTGTGGGCGAGAACATGATGTCCGGCGAGGTGCGGGTGAAGGGACATGCCAGCGAATCGGCCGGTGCATCGGCTCACGGCGGCCTGCTGGTGATCGACGGTGACGCGTCGAGTCGCTGCGGCATCTCGCTGAAAGGCGGTAACGTGGTTGTCGCCGGTGACGTCGGGCACTTCTCGGCCTTCATGGCCCAGGCCGGCACGATGGTCGTCTGTGGCAACGCCGGAGCCAATCTCGGCGATTCGCTCTACGAGGCGGTCATCTACGTCGGCGGGTCGATCGACAGCCTGGGCGCCGACGCTCGCGAGGAACCGATGGAAGCCTCCGACGTCGAGACGCTCCGTGGATTGTTGGCCGAAGCGAACCTCGAAGGTGACGCCGAGAGTTTTCGACGAGTCGGCTCGGCCCGGTCGCTTTACCACTGGAATGCCGAAGCCCACCAGGAGTACTAGGTCGCGTGAACGGTCCGTCCGAACAGGTTCCGCAGCAACTCGCCGGTGGCCCCGAGCAACTCGAGGCCAGCGCGTCGTTTGATGCCGACGTGATCGCCTACATCCGTCGGGCCACCCAGTGTGGTCTCTACGATATTCGTGGCATGGGGGCCAAGCGGCGGCTGCCGACCTTCGACGACCTGGTCTTCCTGACCGCCTCGGCATCGCGGTATCCGCTTGAAGGGTATCGCGAGCAGTGCGCGTCGCGGACGGTCCTGGGCGGACGATTCGCCACGAAGCCGATCGAACTGGAGATCCCGGTGACCATTGCCGGGATGAGCTTCGGGTCGCTGTCGGCCTCGGCCAAGGACGCACTGGGTCGGGCGGCCTCGGAGATGGGCACCTCGACCACGACCGGTGACGGGGGGATGACGCCCGAGGAACGCCGGTCGTCCAAGACGCTCGTCTACCAGTGCCTGCCGAGCCGGTACGGTTTCAATCCCGATGACCTGCGTCAGGCCGACGCGATCGAGATCGTGATCGGGCAGGGGGCCAAGCCGGGTGGTGGTGGCATGCTGCTGGGTCAGAAGGTCAGCCCGCGGGTGGCGGGGATGCGGACGCTGCCCGAGGGGATCGACCAGCGGTCGGCGTGCCGACATCCCGATTGGACCGGGCCGGATGACCTGGCGATCAAGATCGAGGAACTGCGGGAGATCACCGATTGGGAGAAGCCGATCTACGTGAAGATGGGCGCCACCCGGGTCTTCGATGACGTGAAGCTGGCGGTCAAGGCGGGAGCCGACGTGGTGGTGATCGACGGCATGCAGGGCGGTACGGCGGCCACGCAGCAGGTCTTCATCGAACACACCGGCATCCCCACGCTGGCGGCGTTGCCGCAGGCGGTCGAGGCACTCGAGGAGATGGACATGGCCGAGGAGGTCGGTCTGATCATCTCGGGCGGTCTCCGCACCGGAGCCGACGTCGCCAAGGCGCTGGCCCTGGGGGCCGATGCCGTCTCGATCGGACAGGCGGCGTTGATCGCGCTGGGCTGCAACAACCGATGCCACCACGACGGCGAGGGCTGGGTCGATGTGACGGACGACTACCGGCAGTTGGGGACCGCACCCGGATTCTGCCACCACTGCCAGACCGGTCGCTGCCCGGTCGGCATCACCACCCAGGACGAACTTCTCGAACAGAGACTCCTGCCGGAAAAGGCCGCCGAGTGGGTCCGCAATTACCTGCAGGTGGTCAACATGGAGGTCACGACGCTGGCGCGTGCCTGCGGCAAGTCCGACGTGCACCACCTGGAACGGGAGGACCTGGCCGCGCTGACCGTGGAAGCCGCCGCCATGGCCCGTATCCCCCTGGCCGGCACCTCCTGGATTCCCGGTCGCGACACCTCCGGGACCGATCCCGCGAGTTGACCGGTCGCGTGGCACGCGGTCGCGGACGCCTGTAGTATGGGCGGCGTCTGGCAGATTCTATCGGGGCCGGGAGACCCGCGATGACCACTCGAGACGAAATCAAGGCGAGAATTGAGCAGGACGGAATCGAATTCCTGCTGGTTCAGTTCGTCGATCTCAACGGAACCGCCAAGGTCAAGATGGTGCCCGCCGGTGAACTGGATGCCTGCATCGACAGTGGCGCCGGGTTCGCCGGAGCGGCCCTCTGGGGACTGGGGCAAGGTCCGCATGACCACGACATGCTCGCCCGGGTGGACCTGGACAGTTTCACCCCCTTGCCCTGGAAGCCCAACACCGCCCGGTTGGCGGGCAACCTGTTCGTCGATGGCGAACCGCATCCCTACTGTGCCCGTACCAACATGGAGCGGGTGCTCGACGCGGCCCGCGAGCAGGGATACGTGTTCAACATCGGGATGGAGCCCGAGCACTTCCTGGTCACCCGCAACGAAGACGGATCGATCTCGCCCTGGGATCCCGCCGGTGTCGATCACCTCGAGAAGCCGTGCTACGACTTTCGCTCGATGGCTCCGGCGATGGACTACCTCCAGGAACTGACCAGTTCGCTCAACGTACTGGGCTGGGGCGTCTACCAGACCGATCACGAGGACGCGAACGGGCAGTACGAGGTCAACTTCGACTACCAGGATGCGTTGACCACCGCGGACCGGATCACCTTCTTCAAGATGGCCACCTCGCAGATCGCCGCCAAGTATGGAGCGATCGCCACGCACATGCCCAAGCCGTTTGCCGACCGTACCGGCAGCGGGCTGCATGTTCATTTTCATGTCGCCGATGCCGAGACCGGCGGGAACCTGTTCCTGGATGAAGCAGACTCCCGGGGACTGGGGCTCTCGCAGTTCGCCTACCACTTCCTGGGGGGCGTGCTGGCCCATGCTCCGGCCCTGATCGCCGTCACCTGTCCGACCGTCAACTGCTACAAGCGGTTGAAGCTGGGTGCGGGCCTGCAGGGCAGTCGCTCGGGATTCACCTGGACTCCGGCCTTCATCAGCTACGGCGACAACAACCGGACCCAGATGATCCGCACCGCCGGGCCGGGCCACGTCGAGGACCGCACCGTCTCGGCCGGCTGCAACCCTTATCTCGGGCTGGCCGCCTACCTGGCCGCCGGGCTCGACGGTGTCGAGAACCAGATCGATCCGGGGGAACCCAACCTGGGGAATCTCTACGAGAAGACCCTGGAGGAAATCAGCGCCGCGGGAATCAGAATCCTGCCGCAGTCGCTGGGCGAATCGCTGGCGGCGTTGAAGGACGACGCGGTGGTGCAGGGGGGGATGGGAGTGATTGCCGATGAGTTCATCGACGTCAAGACCCGCGAACTCCAGACCAGCGAGCAGCAGGTCAGTTCGTGGGAAATCGACCGCTACCTGACGTTGTTCTAGCGCGGAAGTGGAGACGAGGCAGACAAGGACCGACGGGTTTTTTCGGGCGGCTGTGGATTCGGTTGCCCGGAGGGGAACGGGGAGGGGATGACGTCGTGTCGTTGATGATTCCGTGTCCGAACTGCGAACGGCGTCCGGCCGGTGAATTCCACTTCGGTGGTCCGGTTCGCGAGCGGCCCGAGCCGGATGCCGCGACCGACGAGTGGATCGCCTACACCTACGACCAGCCCAACCGGCGGGCGGTCCAGTGGGAGTGGTGGTTTCACCGCGGCGCCTGCCGGCAGTGGTTCCTGGTTCGCCGGGATACTCGGACCAACCGGGTACTGGAATCGGCCCTGCCCGGCGGGGCAACAACCGGGCCGCTCGAAGGCGAGGCCGGTGATGAGTAGCCAAGAGGGCTTCTGCTCCTTCACCTTCGACGGCCGGTCGATCACCGCACATCCCGGGCAGACGATTGCCGGTGCATTGCACCAGGCCGGTGTGCATGTGCTCTCGCGGAGTTTCAAGTACCACCGACCGCGCGGGCTGTTCTGTGCCACCGGCCGTTGCCCCAACTGCCTGTGTACTGTCGATGGCGATCCCAACGTGCGGACATGCGTCACGCCGGTCAGCCAGGGCATGGCCGTTCGCAGCCAGAACGCGTGGCCGGGGCTGAAATGGGACGTGTTGTCGGTTTTCGATCGCCTGCACCGGTTCATGCCCGTCGGCTTCTATTACCGGGTGATGCACAAGCCGCGATTCCTGTGGCCGGTATTCGAGTCGATCGTACGTCGGATCGCCGGACTGGGCCGGGTCGACCGCCGGTCGGGTGGCAGTCGTCGCTATGACCGGCAGACGCTGCACAGCGACGTGGTCGTGATCGGCGGCGGCTGGGCCGGGATGCACGCTGCGATCGCGGCATCTCGGGGCGGGCGTGACGTGACCCTGGTCGACGACCGTGAGAATTTGGGTGGCTACGTGTTGTTTGATCCGGTTTCGTGGCTGGACCGCGAGACCGAGTTCGAATCCACGGTCCAGGCCGTGCTCGATGATCCCCGGATCCGGGTGCTGCAGTCGTCGACCGCGTTCGGTTGTTACGAGGACCGGCTGGTGGCTGTTCAGACCGGAGATCGCATGATCCGGTTGCGGGCCGGCCAGGTTGTGGTCGCCACCGGGGGGTGGGAACAGCCGCTGGTCTTCCCGGGCAACGATCGGCCAGGCGTGATGTTGGCCAGCGGGGTCCTGAAGATGTTGTGGCGGGACGGATGCCGGTTTCCTGGTGATGCGGTCGTGGTGACCGACAATCCGAGTGGCTACAGCGTGGCACGTTCACTGGAGGCCCGTGGCACGCGGGTGGTCGCCGTGGTGGACCACAACGCGACCCCGGCTGACAACCCCGGTGATCTGCCGGTGCGGACCGGACAGACCATCCATTCGGTGCGTGGTGGCCGTCATGTCACGTCGGCGGTCATCGGGCCGCTGGACGGGGCTTCGTCCTCGGCTGAGTCGATTTCCTGTCGCTGGGTCGTCCAGGCCGTCGGTTTCACCACCGCCTCGGGATTGCTGGCCCAGGCCGGTTGCCGGCTGGTTTACGACGAGTCGCGGGACCTGTTCCGTGCCGATCAACTGGTTGACGGTTTTCGGGCGGCGGGTGCGGTCAACGGGACATTCGACATCGACGCCTGTGCTCGCGAGGGGCGGTTGGCCGGTGAAGTGGCTGCGGCGGGAGAAGGTGGTGGAACGATCGATCTGATGCCCGCAGAGACGTCTCCACCGGTGCGACGACCGCCTGACGGCAAGAAGGCGTTTGTCTGCCTGTGCGAGGACGTGACTGACAAGGACCTGTTCGACGCGGTTGCCGAAGGTTTCTCCAATATCGAGACACTGAAGCGGTACTCCACCGTCTGCATGGGCCCGTGCCAGGGCAAGATGTGCCAGTCCGGATCGATTGCCGCGTGTGCCCGGGCCAACGGGGCCACAATCTCAGAGACCGGCCGAACCACGGCTCGCCCACCCGAGCAGCCGGTGCCACTGGGTGTGCTGGCCGGTCGGTCACCTCACCGACACCTGGTCCGCCGCACGGCGTTGCACGACTGGCATGTCGAGGCCGGCGCGGTCTTCCTGGATTCGGGGGCCTGGAAGCGGCCCGAGTCGTACGGGGATCCGGCGGCCGAATACGAGGTGGTGCGAGAGGGAGTCGGCCTGATCGACGTTTCGACTCTGGGCAAGCTCGAACTGCGCGGTCGCGACGTGGCCGAGTTCCTCGAGTTCGTCTACCCGAACCGTTTCGCCAAGTTGAAGGTCGGCCGAGTGAGATACGGAGTGGTCTGCGACGAGGCGGGGATCATCCTCGACGATGGCACGATCGCCCGCCTGGCGGCGGACCGCTGGTTTCTGACCACCACCACCGGGAACGCCGACGGGGTCGACAGCTGGTTCCGCTGGTGGTTGGCCACCCGGCCCGACTGGGACATTCGACTGATGAATGTCAGCGGAGCGACGGCGGCCATGAACCTGGCGGGTCCGAAGAGCCGCGAGGTGCTGGCAGCGGTGTGCGACGGGGACCTGTCGTCCGAAGCCGTACCGTATCTGGCGGCATCGCAACTGACCGTCGCCGGCGTGCCGGCGATCGTGTTGCGGATCGGGTTTGTGGGCGAACTGGGGTACGAGATCCACGTCCCGAGCCACCTGGCCGAGCACGTCTGGCGTGAGTTGATGGCCGCCGGTGCCGCGTCGGCGATCCGCCCGTTCGGCATCGAGGCCCAGCGGCGATTGCGACTCGACAAGCAGCATCTCCTGGCCGGGCAGGACACCGATGCTTTGTCGAATCCCTTCGATGCCGGGTTGCCCTGGATCGTCAAGCTCGACAAGCCGGACTTCGTTGGCCGGAGTGCGTTGGAGAGGGCGAAGGCACGTGAACCGGGCCAACAACTGGTCGGTTTCCGGCTCGAGGGCGATCGCGTGCCACCCGAACCGTCCCTGGTGCTTGTCGACGGGCGACTCGGAGGTCGCGTCACCAGTGCCCGTTATTCGCCGGTGGCCGGGGCAACCGTCGGGCTGGCGTGGGTGCCGGCCGAATCGGCCAGCAACGGCCAGCAGATCTCGATTCAACTGGACGGACAACTCGTCAACGCCGTGGTTCAACGTGAACCGTTCTACGATCCCGAGGGAGCCCGGCTGAAGAGCTGAGCAACGGCCGGACCAGACCAAGATGATTTCACCCAAGTCACCTCCGACGGCTCGCGGCCCGCTGGTCGCCTGGCATCGCCGCGCCGGTGGGCAGATCGAGGTGGTCGAGGGCTGGGAGATCTGTGTGAGTCATCCGGTCCGGGAGGATCCGCCTCCCCCCGGCGGCAACCTGCTGCTTGATTGGTCGCACCGGTCGGTGATCGAACTCGGCGGACCGAGGGTCAGCGAGTTGGTCGGTGGTCTGGTGGGCACCGACGTGGCGGTCCGTCGAATGGCGGCCGGACGGGCGGGGATTGTCTGTCGGCTGACACCGGCTCGGGCGATCATCTTCGGCGATCCCGGACCCGAGGTGCTCGGCGATCCGGCGGCGGTCGATGTGACCGGCGGCTGGGCGACGATCGTGCTGGCCGGACCAGATGCGGTCAACGTGCTTTCGCTGCTCACCTCCGCAGATCTTCGTACCCGTGCGATGCCGGTGGCTGCCTGTCGGCAAGGTCCGATCGCCGGTATCAACACGCTTCTGTGTCACTTCGCCGGACACTGGGAACTGCACGCCTGCCCCGATTCGGTTGTTTCGCTTTGGGAGGCGGTGCTCGATGAGGGTCAAGCCTACGATCTGCAGGCCGCAGGTGCCGAGCGTTTGGGCGAGGTGGTGACGGTGGGTGGTGGTGGCGAGGAGGACGTGTCGTGACGGATCGGATGTGGCGAACGCACGACATGCAGGACGCCTACGATGTCGTCATCATCGGCGGCGGCGTCCACGGGCTGGCAACGGCCTATTACCTGGCCCGGCAGGGCGTGACCAACGTCGCGGTGCTCGAGGCCCGCTATGTCGGCTTCGGAGGCTCGGGCCGCAATACCGCCATCATTCGCTCGAACTACCGCACACCCGAGGGCATCGCCTTCTACGATCACTCGGTCAAACTGTACGAGAAGCTGGCCGGTGAACTCGACTACAACATCATGTTCTCACAACGAGGACACC
>Ga0310120_10000431_pt1 | contig 33384 bp, 25 predicted proteins | sample CB27_AW_983_MG_FD_203506 | JGI IMG/M metagenome (GOLD analysis project Ga0310120, IMG submission 203506) | Marine microbial communities from Western Arctic Ocean, Canada - CB27_AW_983 | ecosystem: Environmental > Aquatic > Marine > Oceanic | place: Canada: Western Arctic Ocean | collected...
ACTCGATGACTGATCCACCATCGCAGGATCTTGGAGACCTGTCGCTTCCGTGCTTTCAACTCGCCAAGCAGTTGAAGAAGTCTCCTCCAGAGATTGCCGCACAACTGGCCCAGGCCACCTGGGATCTACCGTGGTTGCAGTCTGTAGACACCGCAGGACCTTATCTGAACTTCAAGGTGAACCGCTCAGAGTTTGCACGATTAGCTGTCGAACGAGTGTTGCAAGCCGGAGAAGGATGGGGAAGAGGGGAGAGTGGACAGGGGCAGACTGTCATTGTTGAGTACTCTTCTCCCAATATCGCCAAGCAGTTGGCGGTGCATCACCTACGTTCGACGATGCTGGGCCAGGCGATGGCTAATTTGCTTCGTTGGGCTGGCCACACGGTCATCAGCTGGAATCACCTCGGAGATTGGGGAACCGGATTCGGGAAGCTGCTGGCGGCCTGGGAAAAGTACAGATCAACCGATGATCTCGATTCTCCACCGCTCGAGGAGCGTGAAGACCCGGTCTCTGATCTGAATGCACTCTATGTCCGGTTCAACCAGTCCTGCCAGGAGGAAGAGGGGCTGGACAGCATCGCAAGGGAATGGTTTCGAAAACTGGAAGCTGGCGATCCACTCGCAGTTTCGCGGTGGAAACGTATCCGGGCTGTTTCACTCCACAAGTTCGATTCCATTTACCAGCGCCTCGGAGTCAGTTTCGACAAGACCATCGGAGAGTCTCACTACGAGCAGGGAATGGAAGCGGTGATCGCGCAGTTGCAGGACAAGGGGTTACTCGTGGAGAGTGACGGGGCAGAAGTGGTTCATGTGACCGATCAGATGCCCCCGATGCTGATACGGAAGCAGGACGGAGCCACTCTCTACGGTACAAGGGACCTCGCCAGTGCCATGGAACGTCACAAGTTGTATCCATTCGACCGCTGCCTGTATGTTGTCGATGCGGGTCAGGGTCTCCATTTCAAGCAAGTGTTCGGGGTCCTGAAATTGCTCGGCCATGAGTGGGCAAGCCATCTAGAGCATGCTGAGTTCGGGGTGATGCGGCTCAAGGTCGATGGTGGCTGGAAAAAGGGCAAGACCCGTGGTGGTCAGGTCGTGCTGCTCGAGGAAGTTCTGAATCAGGCGGTTCAACTGGCCACCCGCACGGTGCAGGAAAAGAACCCGGATCTGGATTCGCAGCAGGTCGAGCAGATCTCGGAAGCGGTCGGAGTCGGGGCTGTGATCTTCAGTGACATGAAGGCCGCGAGGCGAAAAGATGTGAATTTCGAACTCGAAAAGATTCTCGCCTTTGATGGTGAAACCGGCCCATACCTGCAATACACACATGTGCGCTTCTGTAGCATTCTACGAAAAGCTGCCTCTCAGGGTCTCGCTGCCGGTGACGGTCGACTTCTTGAAGAAGCAGAGGAACTGGTATTGCTCAAACGAATACTTCGATTTCCCGAGGTGGTTGCCAGAGCTGCTCGCGATGCGGAACCCTCACACCTATCCCAGTACCTGCTCGAACTCGCCAGTGAATTCAACACCTACTACGCTCAGCATCGGGTGCTGGGAGACGACACATCCCTGAGCTCGGATAGGCTGGTGCTGGTGGATGCGTTGAAAAAAACGCTGGGTAGGGGTTTGCAACTGCTCTGTATCGACCCACTGGAGAGAATGTAGATCTGCTCAGAGAAGTTCCAGCAGTTGCAGGTTGATCCAGGCGAGGCGTCCATAGAGTTGAATCAGGTTCATCCCCTCGTTGACGTTCCAGATCCAGTTCCAGCATTCCTCGTTCAGGGAGGCCTCATTGGCCTTCTCGGCCTCGATGGAACCAACAAGATGCCGGAATCGTATCAGAACCTGTTCAGGCGCCGGACGAGTCCCTTCCTGGATGATGCGGTCCAGGCAATCTCGCTCCAGTTCGATCGTCTCCCTCATGAACTGGATCAATCTTTCCTCGGTGAGCACTGACAAGGGGGGCCTCCTTCTGGTCTCAGGTATAGAGATCGGATCCCGTCAGGTCAACGGTCACTCCAGTCTTCTTGCCTCCCGGGGACAAGGTTCCTAGGATGTCAGGGCCAGAAAGCGCAATGCATCAACACCGAACCGTTGGAGGCCAATTGAGCAACGATGACCTGGGAGTCATGCAAAAGATCGTATCGCTTTGCAAACGGCGCGGGTTCCTGTTTCAGTCCAGCGAGATCTATGGCGGCATGAACGGCTGTTGGGATTACGGACCTCTTGGTGTCGAACTCAAACGCAACGTGAAAGAAGCCTGGTGGGCAGACATGGTCACTCACCACGACGATAGCTCCACTCCAGAAGGTGCTTCCGAGGCTTTCGAGATGACCGGGCTTGACTGTTCAATACTGATGCATCCACAGGTTTGGAAATGCTCCGGCCATCATGACCTGTTCCATGACATGATGGTGGACTGCAAGGAGTCCAAGCGCCGTTATCGTCATGATCAGGTGCGTGGACGATGGGCACTCCGAGGGGATGACCGGATCTTTGTGACAGCCGTCTGTGAGCCGGACGAAGAGCATGAGGTACTGACTGCCAGGGCACAGAAATATTTTGGATTACGCGCCAAGGATAGAGACCAGATCAACTGGGATGGAGGTGTCGTTTCGCTCGAGTCTGTCTCTGATTTCTCCGAGGTGTTCGGGCCGGACGCAAAGGAACCGGGAACTCTCACAGAGCCACGCGAGTTCAATTTGATGTTCAAGACTCACATGGGTGCACTGCTTGACGAGGCCAGCGTCGCTTATCTGCGCCCGGAAACAGCTCAGGGGATATTCGTCAATTTCAAGAACGTGGTCGATTCCTCCAGGGTCAGGATTCCTTTTGGAATCGCTCAGATCGGTAAGAGCTTTCGAAATGAGATCACTCCCAGAAATTTCACATTCAGAGTTCGCGAGTTCGAGCAGATGGAGGTCGAGTTCTTTTGCCATCCCGATTCTTCCCACCATTGGTATGGTTACTGGCGAGATCGACGCATGAAGTGGTACCAGGAACTGGGTCTATCCGGTGACAACTTGATTCTCCGTGAGCATGACGCCGATGAACTGAGCCATTACTCCACGGGTACTGCAGACATCGAATATGCCTTTCCCTTCCTTCCGAAAGGCGAGTTCGGAGAACTCGAGGGGATTGCACACAGGGGGGATTTCGATCTCAGAAGCCACATGGAAGGGAAGTTGAATCCCTCCAGCCGACCTCTTGAAGTCGAACTCGGTGAAGATGGAAAGCCCGTCCATCGGGGCAGTGGCAAGGATCTTTCCTATCGCGATCCAGTGACGAACGAAAAGTACCTTCCGCATGTGATCGAGCCTTCTGCTGGTGCGGATCGAGCGGCACTTGCATTTCTCTGTGAGGCCTATACAGAAGACATGGCTCCCGATGAAAATGGAAAGATGCAGGGTCGTGTGGTGTTGAAATTCCATCCTCGCATTGCGCCGATCAAGGCTGCTGTATTGCCGCTGGTCAAGAAGGACGGAATGCCAGAATGTGCCCAGGAGATCTATCGAGATCTCAAGCGAGACCTGCCTGTATTCTATGACAACAAAGGGGCTATTGGCCGTCGATATCGCAGGATGGATGAAGCAGGCACACCCTATTGTCTCACCATCGATGGCCAGACCCTCGAGGATGGCACGGTGACTCTCAGAGAACGAGATTCGATGGAGCAAACACGACTTCCAGTGGATGAAGCGGCTCAGGCCATCCGGGAAGCGGTGCGATCTTGATCCATCTCCTTTTTCTTGTCATCGCCATGCCCATCGCTGGTGATCGTGCACTGGACCAGGCCATCGCTGATCGGGATACATCCGCAGTGATGATCCGGATGCAGGCAATTGCTCAGGAGCTGGGACCTCGATCGATCTCCATTCTCGCCTCAACGGTGGCCCGGGTTGAGGAGATTGCAGAGGAGCAGTGGCATTACTTTGATCGCCATCGGATCTTCGTGACTGCCATCCGGGCCGTCCCATTTGTTCCCGCATCAGTTGTCGCCAAGGAATTCGAAACCCTCATTCGCACCAGCAAGAAATGGCCCGCAAGATTATTTTTGCTGGAAGCTTCGCTGCAGTCAGACTCGATCGATTCCATCCAGCTAGCGCTGGCCACCATTGATGACAAGGCTCCTCAGGTTGTTGCTGTTGCTGCCAGAATTCTTGGTCGCAGTCAGGAAGTCCTCGCTCTGGATCCACTCGTGCTCGCGATGTCCAGATGGGAGGATTCAAAAACTGCCGAAAAAACCCTGCGAGGAGGGCGAGAAGAGTTGAGCCATCTTCCGCAAGATCGCACCTGGCTCGCCTGCAGAGATGCTCTACATCGACTCACGGGACTCTCGCTTCACGGTGCTGAACAGTACAGAAACTGGATCTCGACTCACCGCGATGAAATCGATCCGAGCCGTGCTGGTGACATCAAGGCAAGGCAACCAGTCACGGGAACAGGTCTCTTTGGCCTTGATATCACAGGAAAGAATATTGTCTTCATAGTCGACACTTCTGGTTCGATGCTGGCGACCGACCCACCCTCCAAGGAGGCGATAGAGAAAGCACGGCGAAGTACCGGAGTTGACGAAACAGTAGAACAAAAACTCAAGGAATTGATGGAGCATCGCAGAAGAATCTTGCGGGCCCGTAGAGAGGTGAGCCGAGCCATCGAAGGACTGGGAGATGATCGACGTTTCACTGTCATTTCATACTCGTCTTCAGTGAACCCCTGGAGTGCAATTCTTCTGCCGGCCTCGAAGAAAAACCGGGCATCTGCATCGCGGTTCGTCAGCGATTTGCAGGCCACCGGCATCACCGTTACGGATGAGGCCTTGCACATGGCACTGACTGATCCCACGGTAGATACGATTTACCTGATCACAGATGGAGCGCCAACTCATATCGGAAGCCAGGGTGACCATTTGCCCGTGGACTCCCGGCAACTGATGAAGCAGATACTGGAAGAAACCAGGGCCAGAAACTACCTGCGAGGTGTTCGAATCTTCACTCTCGGGTTCATCGATGCCGAGGAGGAATTCCTCGAGCAACTGGCACGGCAGAATCTGGGAAAATATGTCAGGATTCGCTGATCGAGAAGGGGGATGATTTGTCCAGGGAAGTTGTGATCATAGATGGCTCCAGGACCCCCTTTGTCCGTGCAGGCGAAGTGTTTCGGGATGTTCCCGTGGATGAACTTGCTCGAAGTTGTGCCCGCGATCTGCTCGACCGCGTGGATATCGATCCAGCGATCATCGATGAGTTGATCCTCGGATGCGTGGCACAGCCCCCCGATTGCGCGAATCCGGCCAGGGTTGTTGCGCTTCGTTCAGGTCTCCCACAAAGCACTCCTGCACAGACGGTTTCACGGAACTGCGCCAGTGGCATGCAGGCAGTTTCGGATGCATATGATCGTATTCGCTGTGGGGCATCCGATGCCGTTCTTGCGGGTGGCTCCGAGTCGATGAGCAGGATTCCGATTCTTTTCCCACTTTCCTTTGGATTCAAACTGGCCTCACTGTCTCGCGCTCGTGCGATGACCGAAAAACTGGCCGGGATCTTTCATTTCCGCCTCCGAGACCTCAAGCCCCGGATCGGGTTGCTGGAGGGGTTGAAGGACCCATTCAGTGGCGAGTTGATGGGAGATACCGCCGATCGCCTCGCCCGAGAGTGGGGCGTCAGTCGAGATGAACAGGATCAGTATGCGCTGGAAAGTCATCGCCGGGCAGTCGCATCTCGAGATGTACTGGCCGAGGAAATCAGTGCGCTGGCGATTCCGCCACGCTTCAATGATGTGATCCGGGAGGACATCGGACCCAGACCCGACGCTAAATTCGAGAAGATGAACCGGATGAAGCCCTACTTCGATCGGAAACTCGGTTCAGTCACCATCGCCAATTCGTGCGGTATCACGGATGGCGCATCGATGTTGCTACTGATGGATTCTGAGCGTGCCCGTCAGCTTGGATTTTCGCCCATCGCCAGGATTGTCGGCACGGCCTTTGTGGGATGCGATCCGTTACGGATGGGGCTAGGCCCGGTTCATGCCATCTCCTCTGTCCTGTCAGGATCTGACCTCGCACTCGGAGACATCGACCTGGTAGAACTGAATGAAGCGTTTGCTGCTCAGGTGCTCGCTTGCCAGCGGGCGCTGGCCAGCGACAGTTTCAGCAGGGAGGCGGGTTTTTCATCGACACCCGGAGCCATCGAGCATGACCGCCTCAATGTTCACGGTGGTGCCATCGCACTGGGACATCCTGTCGGTGCATCCGGAGCCCGGTTGATCTTCACGCTCGCACGGCAGTTACATCGCCGTGGCGGCGGTCATGGGATTGCGACGATGTGCGTCGGAGGAGGACAGGGTGGGGCGGTGCTGCTGGAAGGGATCGCCTCATGAGTCAATGGAGACTGATTCGATCTTCCGGTTGGGATGCAGCAATACCTGAAGCCGATCCTGAAGGGCGCTGGTTGCACCTGATCATCGATGCAGAGAGCAGTGCCAATGTATTGAGCGAGGATGTACTGACGGACCTCTCCAGCCAGATCGATAACATCGGAAACCATCAGGGTGTCGACGCCGTGATCGTGTCCAGCGCCAAGCAAGACCATTTCATCGCCGGTGCAGATGTCAATGCGATCGGATCTGCAGAGAACGTTGACCAGGTTGTGGATGCATGTCGACGGGCACAGGACCTGTTCGGGAGATTGAGCTCTCTTTCCATCCCCTCGATAGCGGTCATCCGAGGCACCTGTCTCGGTGGCGGTCTCGAGTTAGCTCTGGGATGTACCGCCCGCATAGGAGTTTCCGATCCCCGGACCAGGATCGGCTTTCCTGAGGTGAATCTTGGCATCATTCCCGGCTTCGGCGGCACAGTACGTCTGACCAGGCTGCTGGGCTTGCGCGCTTCCCTCGGCTGGATACTGCCGGCCAGTAGGCTGCCCGCCCCGATTGCCTACCGCAAGGGAGTGCTCGACGCGACGGTTCCCACGGAAGGATTTAGAGAACTCTCACTGCAACTGATCGAGCAGATGGTCTCCGATGGCTTCCGGTCGGTTCGTGCTCGCAGAAAGAAACGAAGGAAGGGGTTCTTCTCTTACCTGCTCGATGAGACCACCCTCGGTCGCACCATTGTCTGTAAAAAGGCGCTAAAAACTGTTCGCGCGCGGACACTCGGCCACATGCCTGCTCCCGAGAAAGCCATCGAAGTGGCGAGGCTTTCAGCTCACAAGGATGAACGACATTCCCTGGAGATGGAGGCGAACGCCGTTTCTCGTCTCGCCACCGGACCGGTTTGCAGGAATCTCGTGTCGATTTTCCAGGATTCCGAGCGGGTGAGGCGAGGAACCGACGGAGACCCCGATGGGCGCTGGCCAGAGGATCGTAGCCTCTTGATTCTGGGAGCCGGGGTCATGGGTTCGGGGGTGGCCACGATCGCCATCGAGAAGTCCATCCCTGTCAGGTTGCGTGACATCTCGCTGGAGTCCCTGGATCGAGCGTTGAAACTGATCGGATCCGCCATCGATCAGCGAAGAAAGAAGCGACGGTTCACCAGGCACCAACAAGCTGAGATCCTTTCCAGGCTCGGCCATGGCAAAGAACTCATCGGTCTGGGGCGTTGCGCGGGAGTGCTGGAGGCAGTTGTCGAACGGCTGGACGTGAAGCGCTCCGTTCTTGCCGAAGTCACGCCCCTGCTCGGTGATGATGCGATCTTTGCCACGAATACTTCCGCACTGAGTGTCACCGAGATCCAGGATGGAAGTCCCATCGCTTCCAGGGTGGTTGGCTTGCACTTCTTCAATCCGGTTCCACGGATGCCGCTGGTGGAGGTGATTCCTGGAGAGCAAACAGCTCCTGAAACGGTCGGAATCGCCCTGGCGCTCGCCAGGAAACTGGGAAAGTACCCGGTGATCGTGAAGGACTCACCAGGTTTCCTTGTCAACAGACTGCTTCTGCCCTACCTGGATGCGGCGTCTCGGCTGTTGCTCGATGGAGTCAGTGGCGCCCACATCGATGCGGTCGCTCGAAGACATGGCTTGCCGATGGGCCCCTTTCGCCTGATGGACGAAGTGGGACTCGATATCGGGGTTGAGGTTCAGGAGACACTGCACGCTTCCTTCGGAGAGAGAGCAGCGGCCTCGCCGATGCTCCAGACAATGGTCGAGAAAGGCTGGCTCGGCAAGAAGTCCGGAATCGGTTTTTACCTGCACAGGGGCACTAGTTTTACCTGGAATCAGCAGGTCAAAACGATGATCAAGGCATCTGCACGGACGATGTCAGACGTCGATATCATCTCTTCCTTGCTCGACCCGATGGTCGATGAAGCCGCTCGCTGCCTTGAAGAAGATGTGGTTCTGGATGCTGGGATTCTCGACCTTGCGATGGTGATGGGAACGGGGTACCCACCTCACCTGGGAGGTCCACTGCGCGCAGCAGATTCCGAGGGTTTGCCGCTAATTGAAAAAAGGCTTCGTGCCGCCCATGAAGCCGGGTCAGCACGAAGCCCTTGTGATCTGCTTGTGGAACTCGCCAGCAAGGACGCTGGCTTTCATTCCCAAACGAGGAACTGATCAGAAATCACACGATCCGCAATTGTTCACCGGGGCCGAGTCAGAGCCACCGCCGAACAAGAACATCAACTGGTGGACCACATCGCCGAGGTTCAACAATTGATCTCCATTGACGTCTCCAGATTTCGGACAGGGTAGGACTCCTCCGGCTCCGAACAGGTAGAGAACCAGTGTGATCGGATCAGATGTGTCCAGCGCGCCATCGGCATTGACATCTCCCATGGACAGCACCTTGATCTCGTTGTTTCTGGTCATCGTCGATGTAGTGCCGCAGGTGCCGTACGCGTCCAGCGTCACGCTGTAGAAACCCGGGGCATTGTAATTGAAGGCGGCATCCCCGTTGTTCTGAACTGGGGATCCATTACCAAAATCCCACATGAGGTGGTCGATGGTTCCGGTGGAAAGGTTTTGGAATTCGGCGCAATAGGGTGCGATGCCGATCCAGCCGAGCAAATCGAAATTCGCAACCGGTGCTTCACAGACGATCACGGAAAACTGAGAAAATGCTGTCCCGCACGGGTTTTCCACGGTCAAGCGTACGACATAGGTTCCTGGGACCGAGTACAGGTGAACTGCATTCAGGTCAGCAGAACCGGTGCCATCGCCGAAGTCCCAGAACAGAAGGTCTGCAGCGGTGCCACCGAGTGTTCCAGAGAATGCAATCGGGAACGGGATATCGGTGGCCAGAGTGGAACTGGTTGCGATCACGGTGGGGGCCACACATGGCGCATCATCACCATGGATGATCAGGGCGAGATCGGTCAGCCAACCCTGGCTGCTCGATAGATTGTCCTGAACTTTCAGCGTCCAGATGCCTTGCATCGATTCACCGATGAATGCTTCGAGCGAACCTGCAGGTTGCATGCGAATTCCTTCTGCGACGAGTGTCTCGTCGTAGGCGATTCCGCTGGTGTCGTAAATGCAGTGGATCGCTGTCCCGGCATACCCTCCGAAGCTCTCCAGAATCGCCACGGTTCCCTGGGGCGATGTCAATGTGACATGAATCTGGTCAATCGCTGGATGGATCAGTTGAAGATCCACCTCGATATCGGCTACTGCGATGTTTTCCTGAACTTCAATGATGAACTCCAGGGGGTTCCCAGATGAATTGAGCAGCACCGGTTCGAGTAGGTCCAGACTCCAGTTCTGGAGTACTCCATCGTCAGTAGTCACGCTGTCATCTACGAGCAGTGTCCAGTCACCCTGGACTGCTTCCCCCAGGAAGTCGGACAGGGCCCCGGGACCTTGAGGTGCCATCTGTTGCCCTGTCGGTAAACTCTCGGGGGCATACTCGATGCCCTGTTGATCGAATGTGGTGTGAATCTCACCAGCAGTTGCCGGTCCCTGGCCCAGCAAGGTCACCTCTGTCCCCAGTGGGCTGGCGATCCGGATGGCCAGGTCTGAAAGAAATCCGTGGATCAGATCAATTCCCACATCCAGATCGATGGCACTGTATCCCTCCGTGATGGTGACCGAGTCCTGGATCGGAATCGATTGGCTGATCGCCTGATTCTGGATACCCGTGGCATGAAGCACCGGAAATACTCCTCTGTGCAACCGTTTCGTTTCCTCATCGATTCTGACGCACCAGTTGGAGAGTGTGCCATCGGAGCCGGGGTAAGGATCGATGATCGTCAAGATCCAGTTTCCGTGGATCTCCTGACCGTTGAAATCATCCAGTGAACCGGGTCCGTCCGGATAAATCCCCTGGCCGTCGGTGTCAAAGACCAGGCCCCACAGACTTCCGCTGTACTGTGTTTCTGAGAGCAAACTCACCGTGGTTCCTGCAGGGCTCGTGATGTTGACGGTGATGTCAGCTGCAAAGTCATGTTCCATCTCCAGGTAGATGTCAACATCTCGCACTGTTCCGTAGTGGTCAAAGTGGACCATCTCCATCAGTAGCGAGGTGTCATTGATGTCGTTCAGTCCGGTCGGGCCGCAGATCTCGAACTCATGTTGCCCACTGAGTTGTGGAGCAGGGCACGCAGGTTGAGATTCCAGTTCATAGATACGATTCATGGAGGCGTCGACGAGAAACACCGATGGGACTCCCTGAGAGCCGCTGGAAACATGTGCAATCCCGTTGATGAATCCTCCCAGCGATGAGATGTCCGTCTCGGCTCTGAGCACTCCAGACGAATCCATCGTGCTGATGGCAGTGACGATGGTTGCGCCGGGAACATTGTGTGGAACCAGCAATAGGTTGCAGTCGCTGCGATAAGCGATGCTGTTGCCTGCGCCGCTACCTGCTGGATGTCCGATGATCGATCCAGAAAATTCTCCAGTGAGGAGATGGCTGCTGTACTGATCATTGGTGACATCCACTGCCCACAGCGTTTGATCCGATGTGATGCAGATGTCACCGACGATGCCATCTCCAGGTAGTGTCAGATTTCCGTGAACTTGCGGATTGGTGCCATCTTTGAGAGTTCTCCACAGATTCGGAGACGCTCCTGGAACAACCCAGTAGATGTGCTGACCCGAGATGGCAATCCCATTGGTGGAAACGCTACCCGCAGGATTGGAAATGGTGGACACCACCCCCGCTGAAAGGTCGTCGATGTTGTAGAGGTGCGTGGTTCCGCTGAAGAGATCGCAGACATAGAGACGCCGTTGCGATTCATCTATGCATATTCCCAGTGGATTGCTGCCGCCATGTCCTACAAACTGGATGACATCTCCTGGGATCATCGGCGCAGAAGTGGATCCGGCTGGAGGTGCCAGCGCTCCTGAGGTCTGTGACACCGAGCCTGGCGTCTGAGACTGAGCCTGGATCTGAGTGCAGCAAAGTAGCAGGATGAAGGTCGGAATGAGTTTCGAACGCATCGAAAACCTCCGCGAATTCATGAGTGGGAAGTGCGAGAATGACAGGAGGGGGCAGGGACCTCTCCTGACTAACAAAGTTTACGTAGTGTCTATTGTAAACCTTGTATCGTCTCCGTCTACCCATCCATTGGTTGGGAGTCGGCACCATTGACCTGTAACCTGACGCCCTGAAGGAGTCTCATCTTGTTCCAGCGAAGTTCATGGCTACTGCTCGCACTAGCGCTGGTGGTTTGCCTTCCTCTCGCCGGGGATGAACCCGGCAAAATTGACCGGATACGAGCAGATCTTCTGCGTGATCTGCAGGCACCTGAGCCTCCCACTCATCAGCGTGCCGTGGAGCAGATCCTGCTCAACCGTGATGCAACGCTACTTCCAGATCTGGAGCAGTTTCTCACCCGGAAGGATTCTTCCCTTCGCAGGCGAGTCACCATGCTCGTGTTGCGAGCTTTTCCCGACCAGGCGTTCGATTTCTTCGCGCGCTGCCTCGCCACCGACAATATGCATAGCCAGGAGGCCGCTGCACACGGTTTTGGCTACATCTCGGACACCCGGATCGCGAAGATTCTCGAACCACTTCTGGGCCACCCGGAACGACTCCTGAGGGTTGCAGCGATGCGGGGACTTCAAGCCCAGATCTTGCCTCAGTCTCAACTTGCTTTTCGCCGTGTATCGGGAGGCGAAGCCGAGGAAACGGCAAAGATGACCCGCTGTAAAGTTCTCGCCCTCGATGCCATCGAGCGAGCGTACCAATCCAATCCCACCGATGCAGATCTCTCGAGGATGCGCCTTCGGCTGCTCGATTCGAGAATCAGTGCCACTTCCCGGGAACAGTGGATCTCCGCCAGAGCTGCAGCGGGCAAGGACGTTGCCGGCTTCCGCAAGTTGTTCAAAGCCAACGAAGGCTGGGTCGGTCGAGCTCGGCCACCTGCGCGGCTCGACTACAACTTCTCCATGGTGAATTTTGCTTCCGATTCCAGCAAGGAGATTGAGATTCACGCCACGGTCGAGGATGTCGAGTCGATCCGGATGATGGGCTACGACCTGGATCGGGTGATTCACCTGCGAACTGCAGCTGACCTGCTATTTTGCACTCCTTCAGGGACTCTTCCCGAGTTGGTCTCGGATTCCGAGTCTGACAGTGGTGTGATTCTGCTGCAGGTCTCGGTATTTCCATTTCGACACGCAGGCATCGGGCTTCTGAATATCTCCTACTGGGAAGGGACCATCCGAAACGCCGACCATGCTCGCATCCACTTCGATGTCGATTCAGGGCGAATCATCGAGGAGTCCATCTTCGATGATTCTGGTCAGTTGTTGTGGAAGCTGGAAGTCAAGTCTTGGCTCGAAGGGGACCGCTATCCGGCTCAGATCAATCTCGATATGCCTGGCGGTAGAAGCGGCGCACGTGCAGCACATCTGCGCTTCGATTTGACTTATCAACTGTCGAGGGGTGCATGGGTCCTCAAGCAGGGGACCACCATGGAGGTCGCTGACGCGGAAGAGGAGATCCGCGCTCACTGCGAGGTTGACCTCTTGCCGTCTCCAGAATCGGAAGTAGCCCCTGAAGATTCCTCGGGCCAGGGGTCGGACGCGGCCACTCCTCGGGAGTAGCGATCACGGTTGCCGGTCAGACGACTGGCAATGTCCTCGCGGCCGGCACCAAGAGCAGCCTCCAGTGCCGCATTTTGCCACTCGATCGCTTCTTCGAAGAGACCCTGAGCAGCCAGTAGCATCGCCTTGGTCTCTACCAGTTCGAGTGTGGTTTGAACCTTCAACAGTTGCTCGATCTCCTCCAGATGGGTGGCCAGTTGCTCTGTGGTGGGGGATGGATCCGTGGCTGTGATGCGCGCCGATAGGCTGATCAACCTGGCGTCATTTCCGGTCGCGATTCGACCATCGATGCAGGTCATGCGAGCAGCGTTCCTCTGGTCGATTCGCAGGTAACAGACAGCTTCTGCAAGCCATGCAGTGCTGTTGCCCGGACGCAGGGTGCGAACCATTTTCATCTCGGCAGCGGCTTCCAGGTAATTTCCCAGTCTCCGCAGGGCATTTGCCCTGTTGAATCTTGCTTCCGCGTTGTCAGGATGGATGAGGAGTGCCTGGTCGTAACAACGAATCGCCTGGGACTCTTGATTCAACGAGGCATGAATAACACCCAGGTCAAACCACGCGATCGTCGAGTCCGGGTCGAGCAGTATCGCTTGCTCGTATTCGGCAATCGCCTCGGAGATCAGATTCAATTTTGCCAGTGCGGAACCCAGATTGAGGTGAGCAGTGGCGGATTCCGGAGCGGCTGAGCAGGCTTGCTCGAACTGGTCGCGAGCCTGCTCGAACAGACCCTCCAGAAACAGCGTGGTTCCTCTATTGAGGGCAATCCTGGCCCCGACCGGACGGCTTTTCACCTCGTCGAGCCATGGATCTGCGACTCTCGGGTAGGCATCCCCGCGCGCTTTCATCTGCTCGATGGCGCGATCAGTGTGGCCGAGATCCCGAAGCGCCAGACCCAGGGGGTAGCGCAATCCTGAAGCAGCGGGAGAGAGTGACAGCGCCTGTTCGAGGAAGTCGACGGCGAGTTGTGGACGGTCTGCCTCCAGTGCAATCTTTCCCAGTGCTGCCAGCGCAGGCGCACTGTTGGGCTGAAGATCCAGCAATCGTCGATAGTATGACCCGGCAACTTCTGGTTCACCCACTTCGAGTTTCAGTTCTCCGAGTGCAGCCAGCGTCGGGGGATGCTCTGCAATCAGTTCCAGCACCTCCAGATAGAGCCGAGTCGCCTGGGCCTCCTGGCCCAGTTGGACCTTGATCATCGCCATCAGGTACTTCCAACGGGCAGTATCGGGATCCAGATCCAGTGCTCTCTGGTAGCAGGAGTGGGCGGTCATCGGCAAATCGTACGCATGATAGGTGATCGCAGCATCACCATATGCGGCACCCAGTTCGATCCCCGTGAGACTCTCCTGTGCCTGCTGAAGTGTCGCATAGGTCCGATCCAGGTGCTCGACGACCCCTTGTTCCAGTCCCACCAATTGAGGAGGTTCAGGCAGTGGTGAACGGGAATCACAGCCAGGCATCGACAGCCACGCCAGAATCAGCAGTATGCGCGGCATACTCGATCTCATCGCCTTGGAATCCCCTCGCCATGGCGCAGCGTGTGATATCGGCGCAGTGAAAGATCCTCGAAGACTTCGACCAAACCGTCGAACCAGAATATTGTCACTTCGCAATTCTCCGTGCGCGTCCCCAGACCCACCGAGATACGTGGATCGTTACTGCACAGGTAGGATCCTCCTCGTCGAGATCGTCTCGATATGGCCGACCGATCGCCCTGCCGGATTTCACACCGAACGCCTGTCTCGACCCGGTTTCCATCATTGCGGATATCGAGGCCGATCCATGAGTTGCTGGCTCCGATCCTGTTCTGGAGAAGGCGAACATTTCCGCAGTTATTACTGACGAGAATATCAATGTCTCCATCGTTGTCGATGTCTCCAAATGCAGCACCTCGACCAACAGATTCCTCTTGAAGCACCGTGGCCCTGGCTGCAGCGATCTCCTCGAAGTGTTTTCCATCTCGATTGATGAAGAGTTGATCGGGTTGATCGAGAGGGTAGGGGTCGCCCGCAGCCACTCGTTCTTCCATCCGTTTCACTGCGCCGTTTGTGACGAATAGATCGAGATCACCATCATTTTCGAGATCAAACCACGCGGTCCCGAATCCAGTCCAGCGACGGCTGGGAATACCGAGTCCCGATCGTGAGGACTCATCATCGAAAACGCCCTTGCCATTGTTGGTGTAGAGCGTGTTCGTTTCTCCGGTCAGGTGGGTGATGAAGATATCTTCGTCTCCATCTCCATCGAAATCAGCGAGGTCAGCTCCCATCGAAGCCTCCGGGCGACCATCCCTGTTGTACGCGCACCCGGCCAGCAGTGCTGTATCCTCGAAGACAAACGGCGCCACCTGTCGCCACAGTCGATTTGCCATGCCATCGTTGGCGACATAGAAGTCCAGCCATCCATCTGCATCGAGATCTGAACATACGACACCGAGACCAGCGCCCGGCTGCGCACCTATTCCACTGGCAGAGGTCATCTCGTCAAAGGTGCCGTCTCCGCGGTTACGGTATATGCGATCGGGCAGCGGTGGATAGGAGCTGGGCCCGCAGTATTCAACTGCACTGCTCTCGGAGAAACAGGGTTTGTGATTTTTCAGGGAGAAATCGATGTAGGAACAAACATAGAGATCTTCATCTCCATCGGCGTCGATGTCGATGAAGATGGCACTGGTAGTCCAGCGACCATCGCCTAGCCCTGCTTGCTCGGTTCCGTCGATGAATGTGCCGTCGCCTTGATTGACCCACAACTGATCTTCGCCGAAGTGTGTCAGGTATAGATCGGGGTCACCATCACCATCGATGTCTCCCACGGCACACCCCATCCCGTACCCTCCCGCATCGATCCTGGCCGCTGTGGTCACATCGATGAACTGCGGGATACCCTGATCATTGACGCCTTCGTTCCGATACAATCTGGCCCCCGTCGGCTGCCCAGCCGGGGGCGTGAAGATCCGGTCCGATTCCTGCTTGGTGTCGCCCAGCAACCTCCCCTGGGCGAGAAAGACATCCAGATCACCGTCACCATCGAAATCCAGGAGTGCTGACCCTGGTCCGACCGTCTCACAGAAATAGAGTTCCCCGGTCATGCCATTGTCATGCCAGAAGTGGATTCCGGTGTCAGCGGTGATATCGACCAGCACCTGAGGAGTCGAGGATCCTGCATCACAGCCCGCCAGGGCCAGGCAGAGACAGGTGATCCGCAACGATATCCGCGGGTCTGGAGTGAACCCATCCACGCCGAGAGGGGTTAGAGCGGTGGGGACGGGGCTGCAGGACATTCTCGGTGGCCTTCACTCTCTCGTGCTGGGGCCCCTCCAGGTGGGAAATCCACTGGTAACTTCAGGGGCCAGGGGGAGAATCAACCTGACGTCTGTTCGAGAGAGGATACACGGTCATGAGCCCATCGTCATCAGCACAACTCGCTGCTCCTCCTCCAGGAGTGCGCGTCCTGGCCCTTGCGCTGGGTTTTCTGCTGACGATGACTCCGATGGATGTGGGGTACGCCGATCTGTTTCACCTCAAGGACGGTCGCGTCATCGATGGATCCATCCTGAGAGAGATCGGCGATCTGATCAGCATCCGGTCGAGCGAAGGTGAAGTGATCACCATCGATCGAAGCCAGATCGTCAAGACGGAAAAACGCCTGACACCACTCGATCAATATCGCACCCGGCTTCAGCAACTGGATCCTGCAAAGTTTGAGAACCAGCTGAATCTGGCCCTCTGGTGCGACTCGGTTGAACTCAAAGCGCAAGCACTCAAGCACTGGAAGATGGTCATCCAGATCGATGCCGATCACGATCAGGCTCGATCGGTGCTGGGGTATGTCTGGATAGGCGGAGACTGGTTTCTTCGCGGATCCGAGGGAGCGAAGAAACGACGGGCTGAACTCGAGTTCGATCCGGCAACTCCCGCAACGGTGATCCCTGATATATTGAAACTGCCCGACTGGGAACGACCTGCCACTGGAGAGCTTCCCGAGTTGCCTCCGTTACCCATCCTGGGCGCCGATCGCGTGGTCGTGACGATGGACGAGAAGTTGGGGAGGTCTGCACCGGAGCGGTCCGGGATGACCTACCACCTCCGTCGAATGGGCGGGAAACTCCAGTTCGTGGCTGGCAAGGATGATGGCAAGGTTCCTGTGGTCCTGAAGATCAAGATCCGCTGCTACTTCGTCAGACTCGAGACCTTCTACGGAGCCCCCATCGCAAATATTTTCCAGGGCGAAGCCAAGGCACAGTTCTTCGAACGAAATTCAAAGGGTGACATGGTGCTTCGAAAGACCACGACGATGCGAATCCCCTTTTCCTCCAGCGCACAGAGGCCCAAGGAGCAAGCGTTACAATACACCTACTACGTCACCCTGGAGACGGTTGCCGCGAGGATCTCGCGCTGGAGTTGGATGAAACAGCGGGGTTCCCGCTCCTTGCCGATGCCGGACTCTCCCTGATGGCTTCCGATCCATTCACCGCTTCCGGCACTTCTCCGCTGCCGCTACCCGATGCGGGCACAAGGGCGAAGCGGATCGTCTGGTGGCAACTGCTTTCTGGATTCTCTCAGGGGTTGATCGGAATGATCCGATTCCCGATATTCTTGCTTCGACGTCATGCCATCTCTGCCAACATTGCAAGAATCATCCAGCATCCAGCCGAGACATCGATGGAGAGTGATCCCGAATAGTGTCCAGGGCGGCAGTGGCGCCTCTCTCATCAGGCTGCAGTTGTGCTGCAATTGCCCGTTGTTGTGCGGTCGGGAACAGCGGGGTGGTGGATCGAGATTCGAGGCCATCTACTGGAAGGCGGTTGAGATTGCGATCCATTGCTGACTTGCTGCCACGGTTGAAACCTCGTGATCCGGTGCTGGTGCGTGCGGATCTGAATCTACCCATCGATTCTGGAGGCGTCACCGATACCAATCGAGTCGAGGCGATCTTGCCATCCCTGAAGGCATTACAGCGGGCAGGTGCCAGGATCGTCCTTATTTCTCATCTGGGACGACCTGCAACTGTAGACCCGGCATTTTCCACCGCGGTGGTGGCCAGTTCGTTGCAACAGCAGTTGCAATCCGCAGTGCTTCATCTCCCCGAGATACCTGCCGGTGCCGAATCGATACGACAACTGGATGGACTGGCGCCCGGTGGCGTCATGATGCTGGAAAACCTCCGTTTCGACCCTGGCGAGAAGGCGAACGATGCTGATTTTGCCCGAGCGCTGGCCACCGGTTGTCAGTATTTCGTCAACGACGCGTTTGGATGCTGCCACCGTTCTCATGCTTCTGTCGATGCCGTGGCGGATCTACTTCCTTCTTACGCGGGGTTCCTGATCGAGCGAGAGATCGAAGTACTGACGAGGATTCGCGATGATGCTCAGCGTCCCTTCTGGATCGTAGCTGGCGGTGCGAAGGTCCGTGACAAACTCGGAGTTCTCGGTCACCTCTCTGGCCAGCTCGATGGAATCATCTGTGGTGGTGGACTCGCCAATACGTTGCTGGAGGGCAACGGCGTCGATGTGGGGGCCTCGGCCACCGAGCCAGAAGCACTCTCCGAAGTCAGAGAGGTACTGCTCGGGGGGCCGGAGTTGGTGCTTCCTGTCGATTTCATCGCGGGAGATCAACTGACTCGACCGACCAGGACCGAGACCGTGGCCGTGGGGTCGACTCCCGGTGAAGGAATGATGCTGCTCGATATCGGTCCGGAGACCGCCACCCTCTTCTGCCAGAAACTCGAACAAGCCAGGACCATTTTCTGGAATGGTCCGCTCGGAGTCTTCGAAACTCCGGAATTCCGAAATGGGACGGCGACAGTGGCAGCCTTCCTCGCGGAGCACCCTGGTCTTGTCGTTGTTGGAGGCGGAGACAGCGCTGCTGCAGCGCGGCAACTCGGCATCGCAGATCGCTTCCATCACATCTCTACCGGAGGTGGGGCTGCACTCGAATTCCTTGAGGGAACTGAATTGCCAGGAATCGCCGCACTTGAGCGCTCTGCAACTGGTGGCGTGACTTGAGCAGCGCAGTTGAACTCGGACCTCGCCGTGCTTTTGGACGCCGGGTTCTTGCGAACCTCTCCCGGCTGGTGCTGGACCGCTTCAACGCCGGGTTGCCTGCAGATATCGATTCTGAACAGCTCTTTCGTGATCAATTGTCCGTTGCGTTTTCTGACGACCTGGTCGCCGGCGAGGAACTGGGAATGGATCCCGGTGCTGACCAGCAGGGTTGGCTGATCGATCCGCTCGATGGCTCGACCAATCACGGCCATGGGATTCCCCTGTTTGCGGTCTCCATCGCCTACATCCATGGCGGATCCGTGGTTCTGGGCTGGGTCTCTGATCCTGTCAGAGGCGAGTGGTTCGAAGCGTCGCGCGGCAAGGGAATCCTGGGCGGCGGACCGAGCCCCCGCCTGTCCACCTCGATGGAGAGTCCGGTGCTTTCCCTGTCGGATCGCTGGAAGAGACGCTATCCCGACTGGAGGTCTCATTTCCCCGAATCGACCAGGGCCAGATCGCTCGGATCGATCGCCCTGGAGATGGCCTGGATCGCCTCCGGAAGGCTTCAGGGGGGCGCATGGTACAGAACCCATCCATGGGATGTAGGCGCGGGTGAGTTACTGATCAGCGAGTCTGGAGGTGATTTATCGGTGGTGCCGGATGGCGGCCCCGGGGAGCGATTCGCCCTCTCCTCCGCATCCAGTTCCCTGATGCCATGCTTTGAAGCGACATTGGCAGGTCACGGGATGGATGCACAACAAATCGATCCCGATTAGAATCCTCGTACCAGAGTACCGGATCCGATGAGAGGCACCAATGACAGAAGAAATCATTGAAGTGACCATCGAAAAGTTGATCGGAGTGTCCCCTGATGGAGCCGCTGTATTCCTGAAAAGTCCCGAAAAAACATTCGTCATTTTCATCGGTTCTACCGAGGGTGAAGCACTGGCGCGCGCGGTTCAAGAGCAGGATACGCCAAGGCCGCTGACTCATGACCTGTTGCGATCGATCCTGATTGGTTTCGATCTGAAGATCACAATGGTCATCATATCCGAGATCCTTGATAGCGCCTTTTGTTCCACCCTGGTTCTGGTTCAAACGGGGGTAGACAAGGACGACTTGAGATCAGAAGTGCGCATCGATTGCAGACCTAGCGATGCCTTCGTGCTCTCGGCTAGACTCGGCTTTCCGATCCATGTCTCAAGATCGGTTCTGGATCAGGTCAATGATGTGACCGATCTGGGCATCGCAGATATCCCATTTCCAGAGTTCCCACCGATGTCTGAAATGGATCCCACCGAAGATGAGGAAAATTGACGATGGTGATGATGACAGCCCGTTCGATGGCTCTTTGCTGCATCTATCTGCTGTGCAGTGGATGTTGCCATGTCCCTGATGTGGATCGCCACTTCAGCACCGACGGTCCCTATGAGACGGTTCGTTACTTCCGGTACGCCATCGATGCGGGGCAATACCCGGCTGCCTATCGTTGTCTTTCTGGCACGAGTCAGGATCGAGTTTCTGCGCTCGCCTTCGAGGCGATGTTGCGATTCGCGGATGTACCACAACTGGGGGACATTCCCCTGATGGAACTGCTGGTCTATTCCAGCATCGATCCTGTCCCTGAACCGATCTCGGCGGGTGAGCCCGATCAGTGGGTCACTCTGATCTGGTTTTCCGAGGAGCAACTCATCGAGTACTCCCTGATGCTTCAACCCGACTCCACAGGTCAGTGGCAGATTGATCTGCTCCTGACCCGAGGTGTCGATCTCGGTGGAGCGATGTGATGGACTCGGTCTATCTCGATTTCAATGCAACGACACCCATCCATGCTGAGATTGCTCACCAGATGTCCGGTTGGCTCCTTGCCGGGGAACCATCCAACCCGTCCAGCCTGCACAGCCATGGCCGGGAAGCACGCCGGTTTCTCGAGCAAGCGCGCCAGCGTCTCGCTTCCTATCTACATGTGGATCCAGCAGAACTACACTTCACCAGTGGTGGCACTGAATCCAACAACCTGGCGATGTTCGGGCTGGCACCCACCGATTCTCCGCTTCATGTGGGTGCCACCGAACACCCATCGATTCTCGAACCAGCGAAACATCAGTGGCAGATGGGTCGCCCCGGAGGCTTGCTCGATGTCGATGCCTGCGGGCGCATTCAGGATTTCGAGGTGGAAGAGGGCGCTCTCTACTCGATCCAATGGGTCAATAACGAGACCGGGATCACTCAGGATATTCCAGATCTGGCGACACGGATCCATGATGGTGGTGGCTGGTTACACATCGATGGGGCTCAGGGTTTCTTCCGTCTCGACCAGACAATTGCGGAGCTCGGCGCGGACTCCGCTTCGATCACGGCACACAAGTCATTTGGCCCGATCGGTGTCGGCGCACTCTGGGTCAGAAGCGGCCTGCTCGTCGAACCGGTGATCCGTGGTGGTCCTCAGGAGAAGAAGATCCGACCCGGCACCGAGAACCTACCATCCATTCGAGGACTGGGACTGCTCGCAGAAATCGCCCAGACACAGTCTCCGTCGCGGCTCTGGGATCTTGACCAGCTGAGAGAATCCAGAGCCGCTCTGATCGCCCAACTGGAGTCGATTCCAGACACACGCATCGTCGAGCACCGGCCACAGGATTGGCCCGGCTGTGTCCACATCGGATTTCTTGGCATCCACGCGGAAACGCTGCTGGTTCGGCTCGATATGGCAGGCATCTCCGCTTCCAGTGGTTCTGCATGCTCCTCCGGAGCGAGGGAGCCGAGCCATGTTCTGGAGGCGATGGGCTTCGAGATCGACTGGATCCGCGGCTCTGTTCGCCTGTCGATGGGACCTACCAGCAGCGTCGATCTGATGACCGGAGTGGGAGTCCAGCTGGCACGAATCGTTGAAGAGTTGCGTCAGAGAGATCTCCAGAGTCCTCCCACCGCATGAAAAAAATACACCGGGGTCTCGACGAATCGAGACCCCGGCAGAGAAGGGGGGGAGTGCATTGGAATCTAGGGATCACCTTCGCATCTGGCTCCAGTACTCTTCTGGCATCTCCTGGGCCAGCTTCAGTGCACCTTGAGCTCCTGCGTAAACCGGGTCATCGACGATCGTCACGCGGCCTCCGCCGAGTGCTTCCAGCCCCTTTTCAAGGGCTTCCTGGAGGCCAAAGACCTGCGAGCCTCCGCCGCTGACGATGATCTTGTTGCGGATCCGATGCTGAAATTCCGGGTCGAAGGTGGCGACCAGCGACTGAATCCCTTGTGTGATCCACGGCACCAGTTCCTCGACAGCGCTTCGTAGTTGAGGAGTGATGTCGATCTTGGTCGGGCAACCGGCCACCGGAAATGTCACCAGCGCGCGATTCTCGGTATCCACCACGCTGCTGAAACGCTCCTTGGCCAGCTTGATCATGTTCGATGTGAATTGAACCTGGGGATGGGCCTCGCGAATCAATTCGGCCAGCCTTTGATCGACATAGTTGCCGGCGCGGAACACCGTCACCTGATCCTCTGCACCGGGAAGACTACCCGCCATCCGACACAGGTCGATGGTGCCAGCTCCGATGTCGATGACGATGGCGTTCTCCAGAGCATTGACGGCATAAGCGACGGCAAAGGGCTCGGAGACCACCATCACTCCATCGATTCCGGCGTCTCTGGCCAGGTCCACGATCGCCTGCTTGTTCTCGCGGGTGGCCTCAGCCGGGGCGCCGATCACGGCACAAACCGCCTGATCTGGCCTCGGATTACTGGCCTTGCGCAACGCATCCAGCAGCGTCACTCCCGCCTTTTTCGAGGCGTCCTTTTCGGGGCCGCTCAACTCGGTGAAGGCCAGATTCCCAGCATTCAGTGGGTAACAGGTATGGAGTGCCAGTCGATTTTCCAGCACTGCGTCGCCGACAAGGATGCTGGCACCCAGTACCCTGGCGGATACCGAATCCTTGGGCCAACCGACCAGGCTCGCCATCACTTCACGAGATCCGTTAGAGCTGGCAATCGCGCTTCGGCTCGTTCCCAGATCTATTCCGACATGCAAGATACTGGTCTTGCTGCTGGCCCACGGCAGGGCCACATCCTTGTTACTGTTGTGCTGAGTCCTGTATTCCGGGGTCATGACTACCTTCCTTCTCGGTCCTGGGATCGTGTTTCCCCAGGTGCTGTTTCATCCGCAAGGGAGCGGAGAGCCACATTTGCCTGGAATAATTGGTCCAGGAGTTCTGATTTCTTGTGATCAAACGGGGATTTCACTTCCAGTTCGGCGGTGCATTGCTTGTCCTCGCTGGCGAGTGCGTGATCGGTCGCATGCAGTGCAAGCGTCAGTTCTTCAATCCTCATTTCGAGCCTTTCGACCTGGGTGCGTTGTGAATCCCTCACCGTCGCCAGTTCCGTTCTCCAATCGCGTGCGATGAGCCGCGAGAGCTGGACGAGCAGTGCCTTTTCTCTCTCTCCGAGTGGACCCTTGGAGGCAGAAGCTTGAGGCTGGGACTGGTGCGCTTCATCTGCCCGGGACACTGGCTCCGATGCGGGTGCCACTTCAGGGGTCTCCACTGGACTCGGATCGATGCTGGGGTTGGACGGCATCAGGTGGCTCTGCGCACGATCCAGGATCAACTGGCGTTCCTCGCCGCAGATCTGAATCTCTCCGAGCATCTCGTTGAGGGCCTGCGCGAGCGCCATTCTGGCCGAGTCCCGCAACTGGCTCGCCGAGACGACACGCAACCTGCTGATGCCCTTCTTCTGAAGATCTTGCAGTTCATGAACGGAACTGGCTGGAAGCGGCAGGGGGCTGTCGCTGGCTTCAAGAGTCATCTCGGTCCTTTCTGCGACCACGGGAGTACCGCAGTGCTGGTGGAGGGGAGGCAAACGCCGTGCCCGCAGGGGATCGAGGTTGTGGTGGGGGTGAGGCAGCGTCCGGGTCTCGACCTCGGTACCGAATGCAGCCCGGGTGTCCCTGATCTGGACATTCGGTAGCAACTGACATTCCTGGTGCAAGGGGAGGGGTGCCGAAAAGTGGGTTCGAGTGCTACAATAGGTCGATCTGACCATGATTCTGCGCTGGAACGGTGGTCAGTGCGAGGATGCGGTGATTCCCGAAACTGGGTAGATCGCCACCAAACGGGCCTATAATCGGTCCCGGAGCCATCCTCGGGCTCGAACTACGGTTCGATCACCGCCCCAAACGTGCTCGTCCGAACAGGAGTCAATTCATGGGTCACTTTCGTATCCCTTTGCATCTCATCGGCCTTCTGTTGCTGATGGTCATCTCCAGCCCGATCGCAGCACAGAACCCTGATTACATCTTTCACTTTGATACCAGCAGTTCTGGGCCTTCCGGCGCCGTTGTCACCACCCGATCGTTGATCGATAACAACGGCGGGGTTCTTGCGGGCTGGTCCATCGCCATCTGCTACGATTCCAACATGGATGTGGTCGAGGCGGTCAATGGATCTGCACCCAACACATCCAATGCTGGGGGACCCGCTGATTTCGCTGAACTGAGCCTGTTTCCCGGATTCGGAGTCAGACAGGGTGTCGTGATCAACTTCGTCGGACTCAATGATCTGCCGATCGACACTGACCATGAAGCGATCGTGATGCAAGCGCAGTTGCTGGGCCCGGACGACACTTTTGCAGCCATCGAATACTGCACCGCAGTTTTTCCTGGAGATTCTTCCAATTCCGAAAATCTCGCAGTGGCACCTGGTGGTGTCGCCATCGAACCGACCACCATCGATGGACTCATCGAGATCGGTGGAGTACTTCCCTTCGAATTGAGTGCCTCGCCCTCTGCGAGTAGTGTCGAGCAGGGTGGCGACGTTGACGTCCAGATCCTGCTGGATGCGCCGGTTGAGAACTACGGTTTTTCCTTCGGCTTCGCCCATTCTGGCGCTGCATTGACGCTGCTGGCTGCGGATGCCGGGGCCGCCCTCACTGCTCTCAACGGCGGTAACGGACCTGAATTCTTGACCATGGATATCGATCCGGTGGGGGCAGATGGCCTGGTCGTCGGTTGTCTCTACTCGCTCTCCGATCTGACGACACTCCCCGCTGGAAATGGCCAGGAGTTGATCATCAGCCACTATCAGGCCGTCGCCACGGCACCGCTCGGCATCACCACTCTTGATTTCACCGATACCTTGATCCCGCAATCTCCTTCACCTCCGACAGCCATCGTGGTTTCGATCGGTTCGTCCTCCGGTGTTGTTCAGACATCGGGCACCGGTATCGAGATTCTCGAGGGAGTTTTTGGCGTCCAGTTCACGCGAGGTGATTTTGACGGCAACGGAACTCTCAATCTGGGCGATCCGGTGAACCTGCTCGATTACATGTTCAGCGGCGGAACGGCCTCCGCTTGCGAGAAGAATGGCGACATCGATGACAGTGGCAGCATCGTTCTGGGAGATCCTGTCTTGCTGCTGAGCTACATGTTCTCGGGTGGAGCGCCTCCCGCTGCTCCGTTTGACGAATGTGGAATCGATCCCACCGAGGACGACCTCACCTGTGACCAGTTTGACGCCTGCCCCTGAATCCCGGGTTTGCCTGTAGCCTGTAAACTCGCAGGATTCTGTGGCCCAGAATCCTGCTGTAGCCCAAAATCCTGCTGTGGCACCTGGGACTGTCCATTGGTGGCTGTGTGTTCTAGGGTAACTGCGAGGGGAGCACACCCAGGTGGTGGAGCCAGGCGCAATCGCGATCCAATTTCCTGAGGGGACTCGACCCGCCTCCGCACCGACGGTGCGGGAGGCCCCTCGGGAATCTCACCCCCTCATCCAGAGCCCTTCCCCTCCCGCCTGCCCCGATGATGCTTCTCAGGGCCCCCCGGAGGGGGTGACCGAGGCGACCCTGATGCAGTGGCGCGTCAGGGCAGGAGATCCGGTCGAGGAAGGGCAGGAACTGCTGCTGGTGGCTCTCGGGGACCACCTCCACACAGTGACCTCGCCGGTGGCGGGGACCTTGCTGGTGCACTGGTCCGAAGCGGGGGATCCCATCGGTGCCGGCGAAACCCTGGGCTGGATCCGACCCCTGACACCTGTGCTGGACTGAACCCGTCGAGGTAGTAAGGCGGGCGTATTCTATCCACAATTTCCGTGGATCTGAATCCAGTGGTCAAGTTCCATCCGCAGTCGTAATCCCATGCTGCTTTGACCTTTAGAGATAAGCCGGCAGTTCTGGCCTGAGAAGCTGGCCAGAATCTGATCACACCCGTTCTCCCACTGACAGGATCATGCTTGCGCATGATCGTCGTAACCCCGTTCTCAGAAGCATCTTGGTGTGGCGGCGAGGGGATGTGCTTCGATTGGCACGAACAATGCTCTCTGTGAGTGGGCTCTTTGGGACAGGGGAGCTGGAGAGATCACTCTTTACGGAGACCTCTCGCGCAAGGCCATCCGCCTGCAAAGGTCGGGTGTTCCTCCCCGGGGCGGCATTGCTGCCTTCCTTGCTTCATTTCTTTCCGAGGAGGCGCCATTTCCCCGATGGCGCCTCTTTTTTTCATCCGTATTTTCACGATCACCGCTCGGGAATCAGGCCTGTTGCTTCGATACCCGGGCTCGAATCGGTCGGTGTTGTACGGGAGATACACCCTTTTGCAGCCCATCGGGATGCACGACCTCTATCGGTTTTCGCGCGATGGAGATGACGATTCCGATCGCCAGCAGTGTCGTGACGATCGAGGTCCCGCCGTAGGAGATGAGGGGGAGGGGGAGTCCAGTGACGGGGACCAGACCCACCGTCACCGCCTGGTTGATGCAAGCCTGGCAGCCGATCTGCGCTGCAAGTCCGACGGAGACCAGTCTCCCGAAGGGGTCGCGACAACTCCATGCGACTCCCAGTATTGTCAGGACCAGTACGAGTGTCCCGATCAGCACCGAGATGGTCCCCACCAATCCCCATTCCTCTCCGATCACCGAGAAGATGAAATCATTATGATCTTCCGGCAAGTATCCGAGATCGTGGTGGCTCCCCAGATGCAATCCCTTTCCCGTCGGACCACCGCTTCCCATTGCGATGATCGATTGTGTGACCTGGTAACCACCTGCAAAATCCTGAGCCACGGAACCGATTTCAAGATATGAGATGATGCGTTGTTGCTGGTAGTTGGGCATCGTCGGCCATGACATACCAGCGAGCACAATCAAGATCATGCTGAGCGTTGCCATCTTCTTCCATTCGATTCCGGCAACCCAGATCATCGCAGCTACAGTAGGAACCAGTATCAGCGCGGTACTCAGGTCGGGTTGAGAAGCGATCAGGGCAAAAGGGATGACCGCCACCAGGGTCAGTTTGATGAGGTCGCTCCAGCGTTGCAGTTTCTTGCCCGGTCTCAGGGCAGTTGCGATCACCATCACGGTGGAGATCTTGGCCAGTTCCGATGGCTGCATTCCAAAGCCTCCGATGCGTATCCAGCGAACGACACCTCCCTCGAACCCTTTCCACACCAGCAGCAGTACCAGCAGGACCAGGGTTCCGCCGTAAAAGAGCACCGAGAAACTCTCGATTCGTTTCGGTGGAATCATCGAGACGATCAGCAAACCGACGATTCCCACCAGTATCTTTTTCATGTGACTCTCAGAGTAGGCGCCAGGGAAGCCTCCCTCTGGACCATCCGCCGCGCTGTAGACGAAGATGGTGCCGATCAGCAACAGCCACAGACTCGCCAGCACGAGCAAGGATGCCGGACCGGCCCAGCCAGACCTCCAGTCCCGAAACCAGTTTCCAACCTCCTGGATCATCGACGTAGTTCCAGACCACGGTGTTGTTCGAGCCACTGCAGGATGTCGGCGAGCATCGGTGCGCAAGCCTCGCCACCGTGTAATGGAACTCCCTGGGCGGAGATGGCAAAGGCAATCTGTGGATCGACCACAGGTGAAAATCCTATGAGCCAGGCATTGTAGGATTGAGTGCCGGGAATCTGGACGGTTCCCGTCTTCACTGCAAGATCGAACTCGGAGAGGCGATAGCTGCTGCGAGACGCAGTACCTCCTCTGTCACGGACTGCTGAAACCATGCCATCGATCACGGTTTCATAATGTCTGATATCGAAGGAAGGATGCAGCGCAGTGCCTGATTCTCCAGCGATCAACTGGATTCCGGGAGTTTCCCCACGGCTCGCGATCGACAGCGCCACTCGAGCCATCTGGAGAGGAGTTGTGGTGAAGCCTCGACCGATCGCTGTCCCTACTGGATTTGTTGTGGGGCGAATCCCGACCGATTCCGATGCGATGGAACAACCGCTGCCGCTCCACAGACCCAGTTGAACCGCTCCGTCGACAAGGGCCTCGAGGCCCAGTCTCTGTCCCATCGTGTAGAAATAGACATTGCAAGACCGAGAAAGTGCACTGGTCATGTTCAGTTCAAGTCCATACGGGTGGTTTCCACAGCGATTGCGGCCGGGTCTACGCGGATCGAGAAGACCTTCACAGACGATGATTTCCTCGGAATCGACGACGCCCGCTTGCAAGGCAGTCAGTGCGACGACCGTCTTGAATGTCGAACCGGGATCGATGGCCCAGCCACTGACGCGGTCATGGAACCAACCGTCAGGAGACTCGGATCTGCTTCGGTACAGATCTCGATCTCGATAGACCTCCATGCCCTGCTGTGGCAGCGAAGCCCAGCCGATCGCGCTGCCGTCGGAGACATCCAGAATCACGACCGCTCCCAGTTCGACCTGCCTCGACGTCAACGTCTGCGCACACCAGCGGCTCAACTCGACATCCAAAGCCAGCACAACATCCTTGCCGGCGATCGGCTGAGCGACATCCAGGGGCGCACCCACCTTCCGTCGCAGGTGATCCAGGATCCGCACCTCGGCGCCTGGAATACCGCTCAGTCGATCTTCCAGTACCGACTCCAGACCACTGCGACCGACTCGATCGGCACTGTGGTGGGCGAAGGGGCGCAGCGCCTTGAAGACCCGTAGATCACGCAGGACCAGTCGGTCGATGACGGGCTCATGGCGCGATTTCCAACCCTTGACGATGGCAGCGGTGGGCAATCCCGTGTGTCCCAGTAACTGGCCCAGAAACGGATCCTGGGGATGCTCACGATCGTGAGCTTCCTCCAGGTGTATTCCGGGCCACCGTTGTGGGTCGGTACTGATCTCGACGACCAGTTGTGCGGGGATCTTCTCATGAAGGGGGTGAAGTTGGCGTCTGAAGATCCACTCTCGCTCCTGGATATCGATGGAGGAATCCTGAACTCGTTGATAGGCCTCCTCGACCCGCGCCCACAGATGACCGGGTTCCAGTGCCAGTTCCTGCTCCATCCGGCGGATGGCAATCTCACCTGCAAAGAGAACATCAGGATCGAAGTAAACCGTGAATTCATCGCCGGATCTCACCGCAGAGATGCCGGGAAAGTCCTCTGGCCTGCTGTCCACTGCTTTCGCGACCTTGCTTCCGGAAACCAGATCCAGCCGACTCATCCAGGGATGCTGGGGGAGATCGGTTCCGGCTCCGAACTGAGGCCGCAACCGGGCTCTGGCCATCTGAAGCGATGTCCACAGTTCCATCTCATCCCAGGGGAAGGCCCGGTCACTGCCGCGAAGGATGGGAGCCAGGCGACGAGCGACCCAACGAACAGGTTCCAGTTCAGAAAGCAGGAAGGTGGCCCGAATCACCGGGGTGTCCCTCGCCAGCGAAACGCCGAAGGCATCCACGATCTGTCCCCGCGGAGCAGCCGAATATCGGATGGAGCGATGAACACTGGAAGCACGAAGGGCATGATCACGCCACTCCACAGCTTGCAACTGAACCAGTCGCCAGCCGATCCCGACTGTCATCAGGATCAGCAATACCGCCACTGCCATGATCCTCGGACGTTGCATCCAATACCTCTCCGGACCACAGCGGTCCCAACTCACCGAACAAGTTACTCAAAGCGGGTATCTGGCACTCCTGAGCAAGGGGGCCACCAGATCCAGTACTGGAAACAGCAACGCAGCAACCAGTACCGAGAGCCAGCAGCCATTCACCACGAAGAACAGACCTGGAACGACTCCGGCCAGCAGCCATTCCTGAACGACGCAGGCGATCAGCAGCGCAGGAATCAGAATCTGAAACCTCTTCCAGGGGTGGTAGGGATCGAGCACCAGTCGAAACCAGCGAACCGAAAGGATCAGCGCCACCACGGGGCCAACCAGTTCGATAACGCTGGAAATACCACCGAAGGATCTGTAGAGACAGATCATCGTGGCGACCAGCAGGATTCGTGGCCACCGATCGATCAACGCCAACCAGGCCAGAAATATCAGTGCCGGATCGGCAATGCCCCCCGAGTAGACAACGAGAGGGCGGTAGGCTCCCACGGTCAGCATCGACAGCAGGGTCAGGGTGATCAGCCAGCCGACTCTCATCGATGGCTCGCATTCAGGATGGGAGACAGCACCAGAATCTCCTGGCTGGTATGAAGTGCCCTGGACAGCAGGATCCTGGAATCACTGACAGGGATTCGCGCATCGGCAACGATCCCCAGGATCAGTCCCTCGGGGAATGCGCCTCCTCCACCGTGGGTCCGAAGCACCAGTGCATCCTTGATCTGAATCGGATCGATCCTGAGCCGCGGCTGTCCATAGCCCGCCTCGGGGCCGCCAGCGAAGATTCCTGCATGACCGGATTCGTCGACGAAGGGAATCACGAACGCGGGGTCGTCAGCGAGTTGTACCCGACTCCAGCCTTGACCGACTGCGGCGATCTTTCCCACCACACCGGAGGCACCGATCACTCCCATTCCAATCTCTAGACCATCCTCGGAACCTCGATCGAGCCTGGCTGAGGACCTTCTGGGCGCCGGGTCCAGTAATGGAGTCATGCGGGCAGGAATCAGCAGGAAACTGGAGCCAGCGAAACTGGCCGAGAGATATCGATCCAGAAGTCGCTGCCGGTCGAAGAGCGCCGAATTTTCAGATTCCAGCAGTAAGGAGTGCTGTAGCGCCTGTTCCAGAAGAATCTGATGCTCAGCATCTCCCCGAGATGAAGAAACGAGCGGCTGAAGCCCGTAGCCCAGCAGGGCCAGGACCAACCAGCAACAGATCGCCCAGTAAGCGCTCTGGGTGCGCTTCACATGACTCCCGTTCGAATCGGACGAAATGGGACCCTAGTAATCGTCCTCGATGGAGTCGAGGACCGAAGAATATTGATCCAGATTTTCAAGGAAAATCGCAGTCCCGCGAGCAACACAGGTGAGGGGATCGTCGGCCACTCGAACAGGCAACCCTGTGGCCTTCCGGATCAACTCATCGAGACCTCTCAGCAGCACTCCTCCGCCACAGAGAACGATGCCGCGCTCGACCAGATCTGAACAAAGTTCCGGCTCGGTCTGCTCCAGCGTCGCCTTGACGCCCTCGACAATCGTCTCGATGGGTGGCTGAAGTGCTTCTCTGATCTCTTCACTCGTGATCCGGGCACTTCGCGGCAAGTTTCCGATCAGATCGCGCCCCTTGACCTCGATCTCGAGTTCGTCTTCGAGTGGATATGCGGAACCGATCTTGATCTTGATCTTTTCTGCGGTGAGAGGGCCGACCAGGATGTTATAGGTGTCCTTCATGTACTTGATGATCGCTTCATCCATTTCGTCACCGGCGACACGTAATGAGACACTGGTCACGACATCTGCCAGCGACAGTACCGCGATCTCGGTGGTTCCTCCACCAACATCGACCACCATGCTGGCGATGGGCTCCTCGATGGGAAGTCCTGCACCGAGTCCTGCTGCGCGAGGCTCTTCGACCAGGTAGACCTTTCTGGCTCCAGCCCGTTCGGCAGAATTGTAAACCGCACGTTTCTCGACTGCAGTGATGCCGCTGGGAACAGCGATGACCACCCGGGGACTGAAGAAGCGAGATCGGTTCTGGACCTTGGTGATGAAGTACTTCAACATCGCTTCAGTGATCTCGAAATCGGCGATGACGCCGTCTCTGAGGGGACGAATCGCCTCGATGGAAGCGGGGGTTCTGCCCATCATTTCCTTCGCGACACTACCGACGGCTCGACCATCGAGGAGAACCTGGTTGGTGCCAGCTTTCACCGCGACTACCGACGGCTCGCTGATCACGATGCCTTTACCCCTGACACAGACGATAGTATTGGCCGTGCCCAGATCGATTCCAAGATCGGTGGAGAACCTCCCAACCACGGAATTGATCCAGTTGTGTGCTATTCGGAAAAGCAAGATAGGTACTCCCCGCCCGATCAGAAGCAGTGTTGTGACACTACCCTTTCGATCGGATCCCCGAGGGCGGATGCCCTCATTCCCACTTAGGGCTTTCGCAACCTGTTGGACCCATCATCTCTGACAAGTCTCCCACGGTATTGCACCGAGGACGAAAGCACCTCATCGCTGCGTCCTGGATTCTAGGTGAGGAATCACGCAGAGGCGAGGGGCCGTAGAAAAAGAACCTCGCGCTGAAGAGGGCAGCCAGAAATGACAGGAGCCTGCCTCCCTCATCGGGAAGCAGACTCCAATCCGATCGGTGCTCGCAAAACAGCTGTCGCTGCTATCTATCCCTCGTCGATGTCCATATCGACGTCAGCGAACAGTTTCTTGGCGTCCTGGGTGACCCTGCGGAGACCATCGTCTTCCCACTTCTTGGCACTGGTGGTCGGAGAATTGCCCTTGTAGGTCAACTCCTTGAGGCGCATGCCCAGAAGCGACGAGGCCACGATCAGGCAAACCACCGAGATGGCCAGCAAACTGGTCGCCAGGGGGCTTGAATCTTTACGTTCAACGATGGGCTGATCGTACATTTGAATCCCCTTCTAGCTGGACAGCCGTGTCGAGGCTTTGTGACCCTCACGAATACCGGAATCTTCCTGGAACAGGATGGTGCAGCCGGACATATCGTCGAGGACCTTGGTCACCTGGACTTTTCCGATGAATCGGTTGCCGTCGTAGATGGTGAACTCATAGCCGATCTCAACGTTGTCATCCTTGCCGACGGAGAGCACCACAACCCCTTCCTCAACACCGACGACCATGCCGTCGATGGGTGGGGCGGTGGTGACACCGATATCGGGAAGCCGGATGCCGGAGTCCACGATCCTGGAGATCAGCAACTGCTGGTCATCATAGTCTTCCTTGAGTGCAGTCAGTTCCTTGTTGAGGGCTTCCGCCTGCTGAGCCAGTTGCTCCTTGTCGAGTAACGCGCGGTTGCGCAGCCGTTCCGCCAGTTTCTTGGCGTCACCCGCAGTGTCGATCTCCGTACTCAGCCGAGTGATTTCTTCCTCGAGGCGTGCGATGTTGGAGTCCTTGTCCTGGATATGCTCATCTTTCTGGGCTATCCGGGAATCCAGATCATCTATCTTGGTGCCCAGCTGGGCGACGCTCTTTCGCAGATCTCCGTTGGAGTTCTGGAGGGTCAAGATCGAGGAACTCAGTTGTTCCTTTTCTCTCGTCAGGGATTCGTTATTCCTGCTCTTCTCATCGA